>JACCDP010784407.1_pt1 | contig 13850 bp, 14 predicted proteins | sample 7445841 | NCBI WGS metagenome assembly JACCDP01 (sample SAMN15323441, study PRJNA562643) | freshwater metagenome | isolation source: river surface water | place: USA:Blue River Watershed | collected 2017-08-17
GGGCTCGCCGGGGCGCTCGGCCTCACCGCCTGGCTCGCCAACGCGCCGGCGTCACCGACCTCGTCGCCGGAGCGCCGCGCGCGCGACGCGCAGCCGGTGACGGGCACGCTGCTCGTTCGGGTGGCCCCCGGAAACGCGCGTGTGCTGCTCGACGGCACGCCGATCGGCGCGGGCCCGGAGGTCGCCATCCCGGACCTCGCGGCCGGAGAGGAGCACACCGTGCGTGTCGAGGCCGACGGCTACGCGCCGCACGACGAGGTCGTCGCGGTCGGTGCGGGGGAGCGTGTGGTGATCCGCGCGACCCTCACGCCCGCGCCCTGAAGGCGATACGGCGTCCCCATGCGCGTGATGGGCATCGATCCCGGCAGCCGCCGGACGGGGTGGGGCATCGTCGAGCGGGTGGCGGGACGGCCGCGGCTCGTGGCCGCCGGCGCGTTGTCGACGGACCCGAAGGACCCGATGCCGCAGCGCCTGCGCACCCTGCACGAGGGATTGCGTGCGCTCCTCGCGGTCCACCGTCCCGACGCCGTGGCGATCGAGGAGATCTTCGCGCACCGCTCGGCCGCCAGCGCGATCGTGCTCGGTCAGGCGCGGGGCGTCGCGTTGGCGGTCGTCGCGCTGGCGGACGTGCCGGTCCACACCTACAACGCCATGATCGTGAAGCGCACGGTCGCGGGAAGCGGCAGCGCCGACAAGGCGGCGATGCAGCGCATGGTCGCGCTCCTGCTCGGCGAGGACGTCCCCGGGCCCCACGACGCCGCTGACGCCGTCGCGATCGCGCTGACCCACCAGGTGCACGCCCTCGGGCGCTCCCCCGCAGCCGGGGGTGGCGTTGCGGAGGGGGGGACCCCCTCCGCCCCGGCAAGAGGTGCGCACGACGCCATCGCGGCCGCGCTCGCCGCACGGGGCGCACAGGCACGGACAGGCCGCACACGGGGGTGGCGATGATCGCACGGCTTCGCGGAGAGGTGGCCGAGGTGGCCGAGGATCGGCTCTGCGTCGACGTCAACGGCGTCGGCTACGAGGTGCTCGTGCCCTCGCGGATGGTCGTCACGACCCGGGTCGGGGAGGGCGTGCAGCTCCACGTCCACACCAGCGTGCGCGAGGACGCCATCACGCTGTTCGGGTTCGGCAACGCGCGGGAGCGGGGCGTGTTCGAACAGCTCATCGCGGTCAGCGGCATCGGCCCCAAGCTCGCGCTCGCGACCTTGTCCGCCATGACCCCCGACGCGCTCGGGCGCGCGGTGGCGTCCAACGATCTGCGCGCCCTGTCCAGCATTTCCGGGGTGGGAAAGAAGACCGCGGAGCGCATGGTGCTGGAGCTGCGCGGGAAGCTCGCGGTGGGTCCGGACGCGCCGGACGCCCCGCCGCCGCCGGTGGCGCCGACGGTCGTGGACGATCCGCTCGCGCTCGCGCTCGCGCAGCTCGGCTACCGCCGCGCGGAGATCGAGCAGGCCAGCGCCCAGCTCGCCGCGCGCGGACTCGACTCCGCGGCGTTGCCGGAACGCGTGCGCGCCGCGCTCGCCGTGCTCGGAGGCGGTCGATGACCCGCGGGATCGTCGACGCCCAGGAGACCGAGCCGCTCGACCCCGCGCTGCGGCCGCGCCGCCTCGAGGAGTACGTCGGCCAGGAGCGCGTGAAGGACAACCTCCGCATCTACGTGCGGGCGGCGCTGCAACGCGGCGAGTCCCTCGACCACGTGCTGCTCGCGGGGCCGCCGGGGCTGGGCAAGACCTCCCTCGCGCACATCCTCGCGGAGGAGCTCGGCGTGCAGTTGCACGTCACGAGCGGCCCGACGCTCGAGCGCAAGGGCGACCTGGCGGCGACGCTCAACGGCCTCGGCCCCCGGGACGTGCTGTTCATCGACGAGATCCACCGGATGTCCCGCGTGGTGGAGGAGTTCCTCTACCCCGCGATGGAGGACTTCCAGATGGACCTCATGCTCGGCGACGGCCCCGGCGCGCAGTCGGTGCGCATCCCGCTGCAACGCTTCACCCTCGTGGGCGCGACGACCCGCGCGGGGCTGCTCACCTCTCCCCTCCGCGCGCGGTTCGGCATCCAGGCGACGCTGGACTTCTACTCGCCCGACGAGCTGCGGCGCATCCTGCTGCGAAGCGCCGATCGCCTCGGGCTCGACATCGAGCCGGAGGCCGCGCTCGAGATCGCCGGGCGCTGCCGCGGCACGCCGCGTATCGCCAACCGCCTCCTGCGACGCGTGCGCGACTTCGCGCAGGTGGAGACGGACGGGCGCATCGCGCTCCCCATCACGCGACGGGCGCTGGAACGCCTGGAGGTGGACGGACGCGGTCTGGACGCGATGGACCGGCGCGTGCTCGAGACCATCGCCGGGAAGTTCGACGGCGGGCCCGTCGGGATCTCGAACCTCGCCGCCGCCATCGGGGAGGAGGCCGACACGATCGAGGAGGTCTACGAGCCGTTCCTCATCCGCGAAGGGCTGCTGCAACGCACGCCGCAGGGTCGCGTGCTCACCCACGGGGGTTGGAGCGCGGTCGGACGCAGCCCTGCGCGCCCCGGAATGCCGGGTTGATCGACGGACGCACGCGCCACGCGCTCGCCTCCGCCGTCACCCGCAGCGGGATCGGGCTTCACGGAGGCATGCCGTGCGCGGTGCGGCTCACACCCGCGCCGCGGGGCTCCGGACGGGTGTTCCACGTCGGAGACGTCCGGATCCCTGCGCGGGCCGCCCACATCGTCGACACGCGGGGCTGCACGACGCTGGGACGGGACGGTCGACGCGTGCGCGTGGTGGAGCACCTCCTCGCGGCGCTGGCGGCGCACGGCGTGGACGACGTGCGGATCGACGTGGATGGAGACGAGATCCCCGCGCTCGACGGATCCGCGGCGGGCTGGCGCGGGGCGCTCGAGGAGGCCGGGCTCGTTCCCGACGGCACCCGCACGGCCATGACGCTCCGCGCGCCCGTGCGCGTCACCCAGGCGGACTCGTGGGCGACCGCCACGCCCGCGGAGCGGCTGGAACTCGCCGTGTCCATCGACTTCCCCCACCCCGCCATCGGGTGCGCGCGCTGGGAGGGCGACGCGTGGGACGCGCTGCTCGATGCCCGCACCTTCGGCTTCGCCGCCGACCGGACCGCGCTCGATGCGGTGGGGCTCGCGCGCGGCGCGGGGCTGGACAATGCGGTCGTGTTCGACGAGGCCGGACCCATGAACGGACCGTTGCGCGGCGACGACGAGCCCGTGCGTCACAAGGCGCTCGACCTGCTCGGCGACCTTGCGCTGCTGGGAGGCCCGTTGCGGGCGCGCGTGCGCGTGCACAAGGGAGGTCATGCGCTGCACCGGGCGCTGATCCACGCCGTGGAGGACCTCGCGTGAGCCTCGCGTTCTTCGACCTGGACCGCACGCTGCTCTCGGTGAACGGCGCGGAGCTGTGGGTGCGCCGGGAGGTGCGCGACGGGTGGGTGAGCCGCTGGCAGGCTGCGCGCGCGTCGCTGTGGATCGCAAGCTACCACCTCGGCTTCGTCCATCTGGAACGGGCGTTGGAGACCGCCATCGCCACGCTCGAAGGCCAGCGGGAAGACGAGGTCGCGGCCCGCACGGCGCGCTTCTACGCCGAGGAACTGGCGGGGGCCTACCGACGCCACACCCGCGCGGTCCTCGAGCGACACGTCGCCGCCGGCGACACGCTGGTGATGCTGACGTCCAGCTCGGTCTACCTCGCCCGCGACGCAAGCCGCGATCTCGGGATCCCGCACGTGCTGTGCAACCGCTTCGAGGTCCGGGACGGCGTGTTCACCGGCCGCCCCGACGGTCCTCTCTGCTACGGCCGTGGGAAGCTGGTCCACGCCCGCGCCTTCGCGGAGGCACGCGGCGAGCGGCTGGAGGACGCATGGTTCTACACGGACTCCATGAGCGATCTGCCCGTCCTGGAGGCAGTGGGGCGCCCGGTCGTCGTCCACCCCGACCGGCGTCTCGCCGCGGTGGCGCGGGCGCGGGGCTGGCCGGTCGAGCGCTGGGACGACGACGGCGTCGCGCCGCAGCGCTAGCCGCCTAGGAACGGCCGGTACTGCCGAAGCCGCTCGTGCCGCGCGCCGTGCCCCCCGGGAGCGCGTCGACCACCTCCCAGCGGACCTCCGGCACCGGCGCCAGGAGCAACTGCGCGATGCGCTCGCCGCGCGTGACGACGAACGCGGCCTCCCCGAAATTGACCAGCGGGACGCACACCTCGCCGCGGTAGTCCGCGTCGAGCGTCCCGGGCGCGTTGATGAGCGTGATGCCGTAGCGCAGCGCCAGTCCGGACCGCGGACGCACCTGCCCCTCCCACCCGACGGGAATGGCGAGGGCGATGCCGCAGGGCACCAGCGCGCGGCGCCCGGGCCGCAGGAGGATCGGGGAGTCCTCCGGGACGGCCGCCCGGAGGTCCAGCCCGGCCGCGCCGGCGCTCGCATAGGCCGGCAACGGCAACCCCTCGCCGTGCGGAAGCACGACGAGGGGGACCGTCAACGTCGGGAGGGTGCGGCTCACACCTCCTCGAGCGCCTCCTTGCGGGACAGGCGGATCTTGCCCATCTTGTCGATGTCGATCACGCGCACGAGCACCTCGTCACCCTCGTTCACCACGTCGGTGACCTTGTTGACGCGCTCCTTGGCGAGGTGGCTGATGTGGATGAGGCCGTCGGTGCCCGGGAAGATCTCCACGAAGGCGCCGAAGTCCGTGATGCGCTTCACCACGCCCATGTAGAGCTTGCCGATCTCGGCTTCGGCCGTGATCTCGCGGATCATGGCGATGCACTTCTGCGCCTGGTCCTGATCGGTGCTGGCGACGTCGACGCGACCGCTGTCGTCGACCGTGATGCGGCAGCCGGTCTTGTCCTGCAGGCCACGGATGACCTTGCCGCCCGGCCCGATGAGGTCGCGGATCTTGTCGGCCTTGATGTGCAGCGTCGTGATGCGCGGCGCGTACGCCGACAGCTCCGAACGCGGCGCACCGATGACCTTCGCCATCTCGCCGAGGATGTGGATCCGGCCATCACGCGCCTGGTTGAGCGCGCGGAGCATGACCTCGCGCGGCACGCCGGCGATCTTCGTGTCCATCTGGAAGGCGGTGATGCCCGCCTCGGTGCCGGTGACCTTGAAGTCCATGTCGCCGAGGTGGTCCTCGTCGCCGAGGATGTCGGAGAGGACGGCGTAGCTGTCGCCTTCCTTCACCAGGCCCATCGCGATGCCGGCCACCGGCGCCTTGAGCGGAACGCCCGCGTCGAGCAGCGCCAGCGTGCTGCCGCACACCGTCGCCATCGAGCTGGAGCCGTTGCTCTCGAGCACGTCGCTCGTGCAGCGCACGACGTACGGGAAGGACTCCTGCGGCGGCATGACGTACTGGAGCGCACGGTGCGCGAGCGCGCCGTGGCCGATCTCGCGGCGCTTCGGACCGCGCAGCATGGCCGACTCGCCGGTGCAGAACGGCGGGAAGTTGTAGGTGAGCATCCAACGGCGGAAGGTGCCGATGGAGCCGGCGAAGTCGATGCGCTGGGCATCGTCCTCCACGCCGAGCGCCGCGGCCACGAAGGCCTGGGTCTCGCCGCGGGTGAAGATCGCGGAGCCGTGGGCGCGCGGCGCGACGCCGACCTCGATCCAGATGGAGCGGATCTCGTCGGTGGCGCGACCGTCGATGCGGACGCCATCCTCGATGACGCGGCGGCGCATCTCGGCCTTGATGACCTTCTCGACGACGCCCTCGGCGAGCGAGGTGCGCGCGGCGATCTCGGTGGCCTCGGCCCCCTCGACCGAGGCCGCGACGCCGGCGGCCTTGGCGGCCGCGAGCGCGTCACGGCGCTCGTGCTTGCCCTTCACGCTCATGCCCGCCTTCACGAGCGGCGCGACCACGCCCTTGACCTTCGCGACGAGCGCGGCGTCAGGCTCCGCCGCCGTGGCGACGGGGCGCTTGGGCTTGCTGCCCACGAGCGCGCGGAGCTCCTCGATGGCCGCGACGATCTTGCGGATCTGCGCGTGCGCCAGGTCGATGGCGTCCATCATGACGGTCTCGGAGACTTCCTTGCCGCCGCCCTCGACCATCGTGACCGCATCGCGCGTGCCGGCGACGACGAGGTTGAGCTCGGCGTCCTCCATCTGGGCGCGGGTGGGGTTGACGACGAACGCGCCGTCGATGCGCGACACGCGCACGCCGGCCGCCGCCTCGCTGCAAGGGATGTCGGAGATGTGGAGCGCCGCGGACGCGCCGCAGATCGACAGGACGTCGGTCTCGTTCGCCGGATCGTAGGAGAAGACCGTCGCGATCACCTGGGTGTCGTTGCGGTAGGTCTTCGGGAAGAGCGGGCGGATGGGGCGGTCGATGAGGCGGCTCACGAGCGTCTCACGCTCGTTGCTGCGGCCCTCGCGCTTGAAGAAGCCGCCGGGAATCTTGCCGTAGGCGGCCGCGCGGTCCATGTACTCGACCGTCAGCGGCATGAAGTCGAACTTGCCGGGGGCGTAGGAGGAGACGGCGGTGACGAGCACGATGCTGTCGCCCTGGCGGATGGTGATCGCGCCGTGCGCCTGCTTGGCGTACTTGCCGGTCTCGATCACGATGGGACGGCCGCCGATGTCGACGGAAACGGACTGGATGTTCATGAACTCTCCTGGATGCGAACGCAGCGCGCCCACTTGGACGCACGCGCCTCCGCGACCGGACGACCCCCACGGACCCCAGCACCCGTAGACCTACTCGGAATGAGCTCGGGCCTGCAGGGGACGACGTCGTACGACGCCGCCCTTGCCGGTCGCGCTCAGCCCGCGAAGAGCTGCGGAACGGTCGGAGGACCTCCCGGAAGGGAGGAAGGGAATGGAAAGGGTGGAAAGAACGACGGCAGCCCGGAGGCTGCCGTCCTGTTCCTCAGCCGCGGAGGCCGAGGCGTTCGACGACCGACTGGTACCGCGCCGTGTCGGTCCCCTTCAGGTAGCGAAGGAGGCGACGGCGCTGGCCGACCATCTTGAGGAGGCCGCGCCGGGAGTGGTGGTCCTTGGCGTTGGCCTTGAAGTGGGGCTGGAGGTCGTTGATGCGCTCGGTGAGGAGGGCGATCTGGACCTCGGGCGAGCCGGTGTCGGTGGGGTTGATGCGGAACGACTCGACGAGCGCGGTCCGACGGGTGTGATGCACGGCCATGGGAGTTCTCCTGGTTGATGTGGACCGCATGCGGGTGGGCATGGCCCGGAGTGACGATTCACCCCATCCCGCCCGCTGCAGCGCCACGGATGGCGGGAGCGACTATTCTTTCGTGCGATCCGCGTCAAGCAGGTCGGGGCGCCACGCGCGGGTGCGCGCATCGGCTTCGGCCTCGCGCCAGGCGGCGACGCGCCCGTGATGCCCGGACAGGAGCACCTCCGGGACCTCCCAGTCACGGTAGCTGCGCGGACGGGTGTAGTGCGGGTACTCCAGCCCCGGTCGCGTGAAGCTCTCCTCCGCGAGACTCCCGGCGTTGCCGAGCACTCCCGGACGAAGCCGCGCGACCGCATCGACGATCACCATCGCCGCATACTCACCGCCCGTCAGCACGTAGTCCCCGATGGACACGCAGTCATCGACGAGATGCGCGCGCACCCGCGCGTCCATCCCCTCGTAGTGCCCGCACACCACGACCAGATGTGGGCGCATCGCCCAGTCCCGGGCGAGCGCCTGGTCGAAACGGCGTCCGCTCGGCTCGGTCAGCACGACGAGCGAGTCCGGCCGACGCACGGCCGAGATGGCGGCGTCCATCACGTCCACCCGCATCACCATGCCGCTCCCGCCGCCGTAGGGCGTGTCGTCCACGACCTGATGGCGACCGAGGCCGTGCGCGCGGATGTCGTGGACGCCGAGCTCGAAGGCACCCGCGGCGCGCGCGCGCCCCAGGATCGAGGCGCTCAGCGGGCCCTCCACCATCTCCGGGAAGAGCGTGAGGACGTCGAAGCGCATCAGGCCCCGGTGGAGAGCGCGGCGGGATCGACGACGATGCGGCCCTGCGCGGGCTCGATGGCCCGCACGGCCTCCTTCGTCGCGACGAGGAAGGCGTCCTCGCCGTCCGGGAGCTCCACGACCCAGACGTCGACCGCGCCGGGGACGACGTCGGCGAGGGTGCCGAGCACGTTGCCGTCGTCATCCTGGACCGCAAGCCCGATGAGGTCGTGGACGTAGAACTCCCCCGCCGCCGGCGCCGGCAGGTGTTCCCGCGCGATGACAATCCGGGCACCGATGCAGGCGCGTGCCGCCTCCTCGGTGTCGATGCCGTCCGCCGTGCCGAGGATGCGCTTCCCCGCACCCGTGCGCACCCGCATCCGGGTCGCGCGACGGCTGCCGTCCGGCATCACGAGCGCCACCGGCTTCACCTCGCGGAGCGTCGTGCTCTCGCGGGCGTGCAGGTGCACACGCAGCTCCCCCCGGAACCCGAAGACCCCGACGACCTCGCCGAGGACGATCTCGTCCGGCGTCGGCACGTGCAGGGAACCTTTCAGGCGCCGACGAGCTCGAGGATGGCCTTGCGACGGCCGCTCGACGCCGCGATCACGGCCCGGATGGCCGCGAGCGTGACACCGTCGGGGCCCTGCACGGCCGCCTGGTCCTCGGAGGCGACGGACAGCTCCAGGAGAACCGAGGCTTCACCCTCGGTCTCCGTCACCGCCACCGCGTCGGGGTGCTTCACGACCCCGCGGACCAGGAACGCGACGAGATCCTTCACGCGGTCGCCGAGCGCGCGCGCTTGAGGAGATTCGCCACCGTCTCGGAGGGCTGGGCACCGTGCCCGATCCAGTGGTCGGCGCGCGCGAGGTCGATCTGCACCGTCGCGGGCTGGGTCATCGGGTTGTAGTGCCCGAGGATCTCGAGCGCCGCACCATCGCGGGGAGCGCGGGAGTCCGCGACGACCACGCGGTAGAACGGCTTCTTCTTGGCACCGAGACGAGCGAGACGGATACGGACCATGGCTTTTCCTTGGCTTCTAGGGGGCGAGAACTATTCGATCGAAAGGGCGTCGTCAAGCCCCTCGCCGCGACGAAGGGCCGACGGTTTCAGAGGTCGTCGCAGGTCTTCAGGCAACGACGGTACGGACCCGCCTCGTTGCCGGACAGGTCGTTGCGGACGCAGGCGTCGAGGACGGCGGTTTCACACACCATCCCGTAGCCGGACAGGCCCCGGAAGATGTTGTCCGTGACGGTGGCGTGGGTCCCGGCGAGATGGAGGCCGTCGGCGCTGCCCCCGTCCACCACGACGCCGGTGAGCGTCGTGGTCCCGCCCACCACGCGGATCGCGGTGGCCGCGGCGCCGATGGACACGTCCGTGAGGGTGCTGACCGTGTCGGCGTCCGCACCGGCCGCGGTCGTGTCCAGAATCTCGATGCCCACCTGTGCCGCCTCGTCACAGGCGACGCCCGTCAGCACGACGGAAGCGACGCCCGAGGTCGCCACGCAACGGCCGCCGCTCGACGCGATGTGCAGATCCGTCGCGCGGAGGGTGCCGCCCAGCGCGACGATGCCGTCGGTGCCGAGCGCGCCGAAGGTGACGCCATCGAGTTCCGTGCGCACCATGCCGGTGCCCGAGGTCGTGGTGCGCAGCGCCGCGCCGTTGACGACCGGACCGAGGTGCACGTCCTCCAAGGCCAGCACGCCGACATTGCTCGCCACGAACGCATCCCCGCCGGAGGACGCGACGTCCACGCCGACGAGGGACACGCGCCCTTCGCTCGACGCGGTGCTCGTCAGCGTCGCGACCGCGCCGGTCAGCGGACCGACGGACAGCTCCTCGACGTCCACGTCCGGCGCGAAGGCACCCCAGATCGCCTGGACGAGCGGCGTGGCGGACGCCCCGCCCGCGCTTTCGACGGTGACCGCGTCCAGCTCGAGCGAACCCTCGTAGACATAGGCCAGACCGGCGGCGAGCGCGCCGAAGTCGGCGTCCCGCACCGACAGCCGCGCGACGGTCGCCCCGCCGCTCACGGAGAGCGCGGCGCTCGTGCCGGTGATCGTGCTGCCGCCCTGCGACGTCCCGTTGCGGAACGTCGTGTAGGTGTAGCTGTACGGGCGGAGGGTACCCACCTGCACGTCCTCGACCTCCACGTCGCCGTAGAGCACGTTGACCACGGGACCACCGACGGCGTCCACGACGTTGCGCGCGAAGGTCGCCGGGTTGTCCGACGACGCGTAGTACGCGGTGAACACGCCGCGCGCGTAGTCATTCCAGCTGTTGTCGGTGACCTCTCCGTCGGCGACGGTGTTGAACTCCACGCCCGAGTCCCCGCGCACGAACGTGTTTCCACGCACCACGACGCTCGCCGAGTTGGTCGCGCGGACGTCCGCGCCGGCCGCCGAGGTCTCCTGCGCCCACGAGTCCGCGCCGTCCATCCAGGTCACCCGCGACACCGCGTGGCCGTCCTGGAACGCGTTGTTCTCGATGACGGACGCGCCGCTGACGTCCCAGATCGTGCCGGTCGGCGCGCTTCCCGTGAACGTCGCGCCGGTCACCGTGAGCGCGCCCATGTAGTTGATGACGCCGGAGCAGGCGTTGCCGCTCACCGCGGTGCCGTCGAGCCGGACGATGCCCTGGATGTTGGAGATTCCCCACCCGGCGTTGTCGTCGAGCGCGCCGCCGGTGAACGACACCCGCCCGCCGAACACGAGAAACGCGGCCGAGCGGTCCACCATCCACGACCCGACCTCCGGGTCGAAGCATGGACGCTCCAACTCGGGCTCGCGGAGGCCCTGGACCGTGACGTTCGTGACGGTGCCCTCGACCTCGTAGAAGTAGGCGCCCCAGCGACCGCTGTCGGAGAGCACGCTGTCGCTGAGCGTGAGCGCCGCGCTCGCCGCCGTCGAAGGCTGCGCCATCAGCGCGTAGTTGTTGTAGCCGCCGACGTCGAGCCCGCGAAGGTCGATGGTGTCCGACGCGAGCAGCATGCCACCGCACCAGGCGTTGCCGTTCTCGCCCCATTCCAGGTACAGCAGGCCGCAGGCGTCGTCCGGCGCGATGCGGACGCGGGTGTCGACGAAGCGCGCGGACGCGCCCTCGGCGTACACGCCCTGCAGCGGCGCATCCACGACCTCGAGGCGCTCGAAGTCCCAGGTGGTGCCGAAGCCGAAGGCGCCCATGTAGCCGGGACCGGCGATGATCACGTCGCGGCCGGTCAGCGCGCCGTCCTCGGCCCACACGCCGACGCCGCCCGGGGTGTCGACGATGACGTTGGAGAGGGACACGCTGCCGCCGTTCACGTCGACGCCGCGCCCGTCGCTCAGGTCGTCGCTGTCCATGACGACGCCGTTGATGGTCACGTCGGACAGCGTGACGTCCGAGTCGCGCGCCTTGACGCCGAAACCGCCCGGCGCGTCGAGCACCATGCGGGTGACGGCCGCGGTGCTGTCCCGCACCTCCAGGCCACCGCCCTCGGGGGCGAGCATCGTCACCTGTTCCAGCGCCACATCCGCGCCGTTGACCACGCTGACGCCCCAGGACGCCGCCGCGCCGATCTCCACGTTCTCGACGAGGACGCCGACGGCGCCGTCGATCTTGAGCCCCGTGCGCGTGCTCTCGAGGCGGAACCCGGAGATGCGCGCGCCCGCGCCGGTCACGACCAGCGGAATGCGGTTCGGCGCGCCGACGAGCACCACGCCCTGGGTCCCGCGCAGGTGGACGCCCTTGTCGACGACGACGGAGTCCTCCTCCTCGTAGGTCCCCGCGCACACCTCGATGTCGGCACCCTCCGGCGCCGCCGCCACCGCGTCGCGCAGGTGCGCGTAGCCCCCGCCGCCATTGACGAGGATGCAGCCCACGTCGTGGTCCGGCGTCGGCGCGGCGTCACCGGTGTCCTTGTGGTCCTCGCGCGCGCCGCAGGCCACGAGGAGAAACACCGCGAGGGGAAGGGACTGGCGCATGGATGAGGATCTCCGCCTGTCACGCTAGCGTCCCGCGGCGCGTTGCACAAGGCGCCGTTGGCCCGCGCGCCCCGAACCGGAATAGAGCGCGCCGGACGAAACGGAGGTTTCCCGTGGACGCAGAACGCCGTGCCCTCCTCGAACGCCTCGAGGCCCACAACGACGCCGCGATGGCGCCGGGCGGACCGGAGGCCGTGGCGCGACAGCACGCCCGCGGCAAGCTCACCGCGCGGGAGCGCATCGACGCGCTGCTCGACGCCGGCACGTTCCGGGAGCTCGACCGCTTCGTGGACCACCGCTGCGCCGACTTCGGCATGGACGGCAAGAAGGTGCCCGGCGACGGCGTCGTCACCGGCTACGGGCGCATGGAGGGCCGCCTCGTCTACGTGTACGCGCAGGACTTCGCGGTCTTCGGCGGATCGCTCTCCGGCGCGCAGGCCCGGAAGATCTGCAAGATCATGGACCTCGCCATGAAGAACGGGGCCCCGGTCATCGGGCTCAACGACTCCGGAGGGGCGCGCATCCAGGAGGGTGTCGAGAGCCTCGGCGGCTACGCCGACATCTTCCTCCGCAACACCCTCGCGAGCGGCGTCGTGCCGCAGCTCACCGGCATCCTCGGGCCCTGCGCGGGCGGCGCCGTGTACAGCCCGGCGATCACCGACTTCGTCGCGATGGCGCGCGGCACGAGCTTCATGTTCGTGACCGGCCCGGACGTCATCAAGGCCGTCACGCACGAGGACGTCACCCAGGAGCGCCTCGGCGGCGCGGACACCCACCAGCAGGTCAGCGGCGTGGCGCACTTCGTCGCGGAGGACGAGCAGGGCGTCCTGGCGCTGCTCCGCGCGCTGCTCGGGTACCTCCCGCAGAACAACCTCGAGGAGGCGCCGCGCGTCCCGACGGACGATCCGCACGACCGCGTCATTCCCGCGCTCGACGAGCTCGTGCCGACGAATCCGAACAAGCCCTACGACATCAAGGACCTGATCACCGCCGTGGCCGACGACGGCGGATTCCTCGAAGTGCAGCCGGAGTACGCCGCGAACATCGTGATCGGCTTCGTGCGCCTCGGCGGGCGCAGCGTCGGCGTCGTGGCGAACCAGCCCGCGGTGCTCGCCGGTGTGCTCGACGTGAACGCGAGCGTGAAGGCCGCGCGGTTCGTGCGCTTCTGCGACGCCTTCAACATCCCGCTCTGGGTGATCGAGGACGTCCCCGGGTTCCTGCCCGGCACGGCGCAGGAGCACGGCGGGATCATCCGTCACGGCGCCAAGCTGCTCTACGCGTTCGCGGAGGCGACGGTGCCGAAGGTCACGCTCATCACCCGCAAGGCCTACGGCGGCGCCTACTGCGTGATGAACAGCAAGCACCTGCGCGCGGACCTGAACCTCGCGTGGCCGACCGCGGAGATCGCGGTCATGGGCCCCGACGGCGCGGTCAACATCATCTTCCGGCGCGAGCTTCTGGAAGCCGATGACGCCGCGACCCGCAAGGCCGAGCTCGTCGCCGACTACCGCGCGCGATTCGCGAACCCCTACCGCGCCGCGGAGCTCGGTTTCGTCGACGAGATCCTGCTGCCGCGCGACACCCGCGCCCGCCTCGTGGAGGCCTTCGACGCGCTCGACACCAAGCGCGAGCGCAACCCTCCGCGCAAGCACGGCAACATCCCGCTCTGAATGCGCATCCTGGGGCGGGGGGACATCCCCCCGCAACGCCCCCCGGCCGGCGCCGACTCAGCGCAGCGCGATCGCGCCGACCTGGCGACCGGCCGCAGCCCCGTCGCGACGATGAGACCAGTAGCCTGGCGAGCACATCGTGCAGGCAGGCAGGACCTCCACCTCCACGCCGTGCGCCCGCAGGATTGCGGCGTTCGCCGCCTTGAGGTCCACACGGGCCACGCCCGCGCCGCGCGTGAGCCACGTCGCGTCCGACGACGCGCCGTCGACCGCCGCGCGCACCCCGGCGATCACCTCCTCGCCGACGGCGTAGCAA
>JACCDP010142556.1_pt1 | contig 13849 bp, 12 predicted proteins | sample 7445841 | NCBI WGS metagenome assembly JACCDP01 (sample SAMN15323441, study PRJNA562643) | freshwater metagenome | isolation source: river surface water | place: USA:Blue River Watershed | collected 2017-08-17
TCACGCTGCGGCTTTCCGACCGCACGCTGGACGTGCGGCTGTCCACCATGCCCAGCCAGTACGGCGAATCCGTCGTCATGCGGCTGCTGGGCCAGGGCGCGGCGCTGCGCCGGCTGGGCGACATCGGTATGCCCGACGACATGCTCAAGCGCTTTCGCGAGCTGCTGGCGCGCGACGCCGGCATGATCCTCGTCACCGGCCCCACCGGCTCCGGCAAGACGTCCACGCTCTATGCCGCGCTGGCCGAGCTGGACGCAGAGAAGCTCAAGATCATCACGGCCGAGGATCCGATCGAATACCGGCTGCCCGGGCTGACGCAGGTGCAGGTCAACGACCGCATCGACCTCGATTTCGCCAAGGTGCTGCGCGCCGCGCTGCGCCAGGACCCCGACGTCATCCTCGTCGGCGAAATGCGCGACGCCGAAACTGCCGAGATCGGCCTGCGCGCAGCCATCACCGGCCACCTGCTGCTCAGCACGCTGCACACCAAGGACACCGTGTCCACGCCCTTCCGGCTGCTGGACATGGGCGCCCCGCCCTTCATGGTGGCCACGTCGCTGCAGGCCGTGCTCGCCCAGCGGCTGCTGCGCGGCGTCTGCAAGCATTGCGCCGAGCCGCATCCGGCCACGCCGCAGGAGCAGGCCTGGCTGAACGAGGTGCTGACGCTCAACGGCGAGCCGCCGGGGCCGATCGCCAGCGTCAGGGGCCATGGCTGTTCGGAGTGCCACGGCACGGGCTACCAGGGGCGGCGCGGCATCTACGAGATGCTGGAGCTGGACCCCGACATGGCGCTGGCCATCCAGCGCAGCGATGCCGGCGCCTTCCTGAGCGCCGCGCGCCGCGCGCTCAAGGGCCGCACGCTGGCCGACCGCGCCCTGGCGCTGGTGCGCGGCGGCAAGACCTCGCTGGCCGAGGCCATGCGCATCGGCGTGGACACGGAATGAGGACGCGGGCCGAACGCCGGGCCGACTTTGGAGATCATCCGACGTACCCGTCGGATGAGGGGCTGACATGAACTTCGCGTTCAAAGGCCGCAATGGCCGCGGTGAACTCGTCGAAGGCATCGTCGACGCCCTGACCAGCGACGCCGTCGCGGCCCAGCTGATGGCGGGCGGCGTCGTGCCGGTCAGCATCGAGCCGACGCAGGAGGCCGTCAGCGTGGCGGACGACGGTGGCTGGCTGCAGGCGCTGCTGGCGCGGCCGGTCACGCAGGAAGACGCGCTGGTGCTGACGCGCCAGTTCTACACGCTGCAGAAGGCCGGCGTGCCCATCCTGCGCTCGCTCGCCGGCCTGGAGGCGTCCACCAGCCATCCCGGCATCGTCAGCCTGCTGCAGGACGTGCGCGCGAGCCTGGACCAGGGCCGCGAGCTGGCCACCGCCTTCGCCCGCCACCCGGCCGTGTTCAGCCCGTTCTTCGTCGCGATGACCCGCGTGGGCGAGCTGACCGGCCGGCTGATCGAGGTGTTCCAGCGCCTGGCCGAGCACCTCGAGTTCGAGCTCGACATCCGCGCGCGCATCAAGCAGGCGCTGCGCTACCCGACGATGGTGGTGATCGCGATGGCCATCGCGCTGGTCATCATCAACCTGTTCGTTTTGCCGAAGTTCGCCGCCGTCTTCGCGCACTTCCACGCCGAGTTGCCGCTGATGACGCGCGTGCTGCTGGGCTTCTCGGGCTGGACGGTGCAGTGGTGGCCGCTGGTCGTGGCCGTGGGCATCGGCGCAGCGCTGGCCTGGCGCAACTGGATCGCGACGACGCGTGGCCGCTACACCTGGGACCGCTTCAAGCTGCGGCTGCCGATTGCCGGCGACATCGTGCTCAAGGCCACGCTGGCCCGCTTCGCGCGCAGCTTCGCGCTGGCCAGCAGTTCAGGGGTGCCCATCAGCCAGGCCATGACGGTGGTGGCGCAGACGGTGGACAACGCCTACATCGGCGCGCGCATCGAGCAGATGCGCGACGGCGTGGAGCGCGGCGAGAGCATCTCGCGCTGCGCCACGGCGGCCGGCGTGTTCACGCCCATCGTGCTGCAAATGATTGCCGTCGGCGAGGAGACCGGCGAGCTGGACACGCTGATGACCGAGATCGCGCAGATGTACGAGCGCGAGACCGACTACGCCATCAAAGGCCTCTCCGCGGCCATCGAACCCATCCTGCTGGTCATCATCGGCGCTCTCGTGCTGGTGCTGGCGCTGGGCGTGTTCCTGCCGCTGTGGAACCTCGGCCAGGCCGCGCAGGGCCGCGCCTGACGCTGCTTCACAGGGCGCGACGCGTGAAGCCTGCAACGGTTTGCAGACCTGGCCGCAGACGGCCGCGAACGTGTGCGCAATTCACTTCCCCCGCAGCTGCGGCTGCCGGATAGTTCATGCACCCCCGACGACAGCGCCCAGCGCAAGAAGGAGCTTCCATGAACAAGTCCCGCCAATCCGGCTTCACGCTCATCGAACTCGTGATGGTCATCGTGATCCTGGGTGTGCTGGCTGCGGTCGCGCTGCCGAAGTTCGTCGGCGTTGACGACGACGCCAAGCTCGCCGCAGTCCAGGGCGTCGCAGGCGCACTCAGTTCGAGCTCCGCCATCAACTACGCCTCGCGCAAGGCCAACAGCGCGAAGGGCGTGGCGATTGCCAACTGCACCGACGTCGAGAAGACCATGCAGAGCTACACCGGTACCGCAGGCACCGGCGTGCCGTCGGGCTACACCATCACGGCCGCCGCCATCACCGCCGAATCCACGGTCACCAACTGCGTCGTCACCGGCAACGGCAAGACGGCCAACTTCACTGCCACCGGCATCAACTGATGCCCCGGCCACGCAGCGCGCGTGGTTCGCCTGACCGCGGCTGCCGCCGCGGTTCATCGAACCGGAGTACCGGTTTCACGTTGATCGAGCTCGTGCTCGTCATCGTCATCACGGCCGCCCTGGCGGTGTTCGCCCTGCCCAAGGTGCTGGACACGACGCTGTGGCGGCTGCGTTCGTTTGGCGACGACCTGATGGCGCGCCACCAGGCGATGTTGCGGCTGGCGCTGCAGCAGCGCCGCCCCATCGTCGCCACGATCACCGGCTCCGGCGTCAGCTGGGCCTACGCCAGCGGCGCCGGCCTGGGCAGCCTGAGCTGCCCCGCTGCCGAGTCGCCGTGCATCGCCGAGGGCGGCAGCCGCACGGTCACCTTCAACAGCGGCAACACCGGCGCCACGGCCACCAGCACTGCCGCGAGCCTGGCCATCACGGTGGCCTCGGGCAGCTACAGCCAGGGCTACCGCGTCGAGGTCGACACGGGGCTGATTCACCCCGTTCCTTGACGCTTGCATGCTGGCAACGCCGCACTAGCATGACCCGCATGCGCCGCCACCACCCGGCCCGGGGCCTCACGCTGATCGAGCTGCTGCTGTTCATCGCCGTCGTCGGCATCGCGCTGGCGGCCATGCTGCGGGTCTTCGTGACGGCCACTGCAGCGAGCGCCGACCCGATGATCCGCCGCCAGCAGCTCGCCATCGCCGAGTCGCTGCTGCGCGAGGTGCAGCTGATGCCTTTCACCTGGTGCGACCCGGACGACGCCAACGTGCTGACGGCCACGGCGGCCGTCGTGTCGGCCAGCGGCTGTGCGGCACAGGTGGAAGGCCCAGGCCCCGAGCCCGGCGAAAGCCGCTACGGCCCGGCCTACTTCGACAACGTCAGCGACTACCACGGCTTCTCGATGCCCGGCATCAGCGACCTCACCGGCACCGCCGTGCCCGGGCTGTCCGGCTACAGCGCGCGCGTGACGGTCGCCGCTGCGGCGCTGGACACGCTCACCGCCGCCAGTGGCGACGCGCTGCAGATCACCGTCACCGTCTCCGGCCCCGACAGCAGCAGCGTGGTGCTGCAAGGCTGGCGAACCCGCTATGCGCCGCAGGCCCCGTTCTGAGCGCGGCTTCACGCTGATCGAGGCGGTCATGGTGATCGCCATTGCCGGCATCGTCATGGCCCTCGCCGCCATCTTCATCGTGCCGGCCATCACCGCCTATTTCGCGACGGCCGCGCGGGCCCGGCTGGGCGACGAAGCCGACACCGCGTTGCGCCGCATCGGCCGCGACCTGACCGGCGCACTGCCCAACAGCGTGCGCATCAGCGGCATGAGTGTGGAGCTCATCCCGGTCAGCAGCGCCGCGCGCTACGCGGTGGGCACCGAGGCCGGCGACCCGCTGCTGTTCGGCACACCGGACACCAGCTTCGCCGTCGTGGGCCCGCCGCTGCAGCTGAGCAGCGGCAACCAGCGGCTGGCTTGGTACAACCTGGGCAGCGGCGTGCCCGATGCCGATGCCTACACGCTGGCCAATGTGCGCGTGGCGTCCAACGCGGCGGGCAGCACGAACAGCGTGACGATCTTGGGCGCCGCGCTGCCCAACGCCCTGCAGGCGCCGCCCTACCGCGTCTACGCCATCGAGCAGCCGGTCACCTACCGCTGCGACACCGCGGCCCAGACGCTGACGCGCTACAGCGGCTACGGCTTTGCCAGCGTCCAGCCCGACCCGCCGATCGGCGGCAGCGCGGCCGTGCTGGCCCAGCACGTGACCGGCTGCAGCTTCAGCTACAGCACGGCCGCGCTCAGCGCCCGCTACGCACTCGTCACGCTGAACCTGCAGCTCAGCGCCACGACCGGCGGCGGACCTGAGACCGTCTCGCTCTATCACGCGGTCCACGTGGACAACCTGCCATGACAGCCCGCCCCCTGCCGGCTTCGCCGGCCCCCTCAAGGGCGCGCCGCTGGTGGCCCGGCAAGGCCGGTTCCACGCCGGCCGCGCAGCAGGGCACGACGGCGTCGCGGGGCTTCACGATGATGTCCATGCTGTTCATCCTCGTCGCGCTGGCCGCCCTCGGTCTGGCGCTGGCTTCGCTGAGCCAGCGCCAGCAGCTGGGCTCGGCCGGTGAACTGGCCGCCGCCAAGGCCTACCAGGCCGCCTTCGCCGGGCTGGAGCTGGGCAGCCAGCAGATCCTGCGCGCCAGCGGGCAGCCGGCCTGCCCGTTCACCACCCGCAGCCTCGTGCTGCCCGATCAGCTGTCGGACTTCACCGTCACGCTGACCTGCACGCGCACGCCGGCGGCCGGCACCGTGACCGATGACGGCCAGGCGCTGGCCTTCTACACACTGCTGGCCACGGCCTGCAACATCCCAGCCAGTGGCGCCTGCCCCAACACCGCCACGGCGGAGCCCACCTACGCCGAACGGCAACTGAGCCGGAGCCTGGGCAAATGACGCGCCGGGCCAAAGCTCTGCTCTGCCGGCTGCTCAGCCAGCTGTTCGTCGCGGCCGCACTGGCGCTGCCGGCCGCGGCCCTTGCGGCCAGCTACACCTTCCCCGGCAACATGCCCGGCGCCTGCAGCGGCAGCAATGGCAGCTACACCTGCTCGGCCTTCAACCTGGGCTATGGCGACACCGTCACGATCAGCGGCACCAAGCCGGCGACGATCACGATCAACGGCAACTTCGGCACCAACACCTCGCAGATCAACAGCGCCGGCAGCGCGACCGACCTGTCGCTCGTCGTGAACGGCACGCTGACGCTGGGCTATCAGGCCCGCATCACGGCCAACATCACGGCGGCCAGCGTCATCGACGGCGGCGGCGGCAATGTCACGCTCAACGGCAACGTCACGGCCACCGGCGGCAACATCTCGCTGGCCTACGTGACCACGGTGTCCGGCAACGTGTCCACCAGCGGCACCGGCACCATCACGACGCCACAGAGCGGCAGCATCGGCGGCAACGTGTCGGCGGGCAGCGGCAGCATCACCATCAGCGACAGCGGCAACGTGGCCGGCAGCGTGACGGGCAGCGGCAACATCAGCGTGGGCTTCAACGCCGCCGTGGCCGGCAACGTGAGCACCGGCAGTGGCGCCGTGAGCGTCGGCTACCTGGGCACGGTGAACGGCAACGTCACCACCAACGGCGCCGTGACGCTCGCGCAGGCCAGCCAGGTCGGCGGCAACATCGCCGGCGGCGCGGGCAACGTGTCGGTCGCCTTCCTCGCCAATGTCGGCGGTACGACCACCACCAGCACCGGCACCATCAACTTCGCGCAATGGGCGTCGGCCCAGGCCTGCGTCAGGTCTACGGGCAGCGCCAGCATCACGCTGGGCTTTCAGAGCAACGTCGACAGCGTCTGCTGCGGCAGCAGTTGCAGCAGCAGTTGCGTCATCAACAACTCCTTCTACGCGATGCCGCCACTGTGCGCGGCGACCACGTCGCTGCTGGCGGACTACCGCATGGATGAAACGGCCGGCTGGAGCGGCAGCAGCGGCGAGGTCAGGGACAGCAGCGGCAACGGCTACAACGCCACCGCCGCCACGGCCTCGGCCGGCACGCCGCTGGCCACGACGGCCAGCGTCTCGCCCGCCTACGGCACGACCACCGCGGGCAGCTGCGGCTACGGCGTGTTCAACCGCACGCCGCCCGCCAACGCCGCCTACACCTACGTCCAGCTGCCCGGCAACTTTCCGGCGCTCACGGGCAGCTTCACGCTGCTGGCGTGGATACGCAGCACCAACGCCGACCTGGCCGGCCAGCGCGTGGTGGCCCACGACGACAACCAGAACGGCTGGGCGCTCAGCCTGGGCGACGCGAGCAGTCCGCGGCTGCGGCTCTTCAACCGCAACGTCAGCCCCAGCGGCAGCGTGACCATCACCGGCAGCAGCGGCACCGGCGCCACCACCGCGAACTGCACCCACCTGTGCCTGGACAGCGCCGCCGTGCTGGCCGACAACACCTGGTACTACGTGGCCGCGTCGGTCGACACCGCCGCCCGGCGCGTCAACCTGCAGGTCTACAACACCAGCGGCACGCTGCTGTCCGGCGCCAGCGTGGCCTACAGCGGCACCTGGGCCGTCGGCACCGGCGGCACGGTCGTGGGCGGCGAGTCCATCAGCTCCAGCGAGGGCCAGAGCAGCGCCTTCCACTTCAACGGCAACATCGACGAGCTGCAGTTCTACAGCGGCGTGCTGACGAGCACCGCCATCACGACCCAGCTCAGCCGCTCGCGCACCTGCCCGCTGCCGGCCATCGGCAGCTTCGCCATCACCGGCACCGGCGGCGCGTCCACCTGTTCGCCCCAGACCCTGACCATCACCGCGCGCGACAGCACGGGCGCCACGCTGACCAGCTACACCGGCACCATCAACCTCAGCACCAGTTCGGGCCGCGGCGTCTGGTCCGCGGGCACCGGCCCCGCGCCAGCGGGGACGCTGAATCTCGGGACCACCAACAGCGGGCTGGCGAGCTACACGTTCGCCGCTGCAGACAACGGCGTGGTCAAGCTCCAGCTGGCCCACAGCCTGGCGCAGAACGTCACGGTGACCGTCGTCGACAGCGCCGTGTCCGCGTCGAGCAGCACGTCGGCCCCCATCAACTACCGCGACAACGCCTTCGTCTGGACGGAGGACGCCGCCGACCTCGTCACCGGGAGCTTCGTCGCCGTGGCCGGGCGCCCGCATGACCTGCGCGTGTCGCTGTGGAAGAAAGACCCCGCCACCGGCAACTGCGGCGTGGCGACCGACTTCACGGGCAGCCGCTCGCTCAAGCTCTGGCGCACCGACGCCGGCGGCGCGTGGACGGCGCCGACCGTGGTCAGCCCGGCGCTGACCGTTCCTGCCAGCCGCCCCGCGACGAACAACCTGACGCTCGCCTTCGCGGCCGGCGTGGCCAACTTCAACCTGGGCAGCACCGACATCGGCCGCTACGCCTTCAACCTCGACGACGACTCGCTCGCCTATGCCGCCGCCACCATCAGCGGCGCCAGCACGGACCTGGTCGTGCGGCCCTTCGTGCTTGCCATCTCCGGACTGGCGGCCGGGAGCACTGCCAACCCCGGCGGCAGCGCGGCGACGGACAACGTCTTCACCAAGGCCGGCGCTAGCTTCTCGGCCACCATCGCCGCGTATCGCTGGAGCGGCGGCGCCGACGCCAACAACGACGGCGTGCCGGACAGCGGCGCCACGCTGGCCCAGGTTGCGGCCGGCGGCACGGCGCCGGGCTACGGCGCGGCCGTCACGCTGACGCCCGTTGCCGACTCGCAAACGCCAGCCGGCGTGCTGGGCACGCTGGGCAACAACGTCGTCGGTGGCTTCGCCAACGGCAGCGCGACGGCCACGACGCTGAACTACAGCGAGGTCGGCAGCTTCCAGCTCAACACGGCGGCCGTCGTGAAGAACTTCCTGGGCTCCACGCTGAGCCTGGATGCCGTCGTGTTCAACGGCGCCGGTGCGCAGTTCCCGGCGGCACGGGTGGGCCGCTTCATCCCGGCGGGATTCGCACTCAGCAACGCCGGCTACACGCACCGGGTTGCGCAGAGCCCGGCCTGCTCGCCCGCCGCCAGCTTCACCTACATGGATGAAGACTTCGGCCTCGCCTTCACGCTGACGGCGCAGAACGCGAGCGGCGCGACCACACAGAACTACATCGGCAGCTTCGCCAAGCTGGGCCTCACCGCGCCGGCCAACTTCAACCTCGCGGGCATCGCCGGGTCGACCGCCTTCCGCGCGGGCGGCCGGCTGAGCACGGCCGCCACCGGCACCGGTAGCTGGCTCACCGGCGCGAGAGCCGGCACGGCCGACATCACGTTCAGCGCCCGCGCCCTGCGCACGGCCACGCCCGACGGCCCGTTCGACATCGACTTCGGCATCGCGCCCGTCGACGCCGATGGGGTCGGCATGATGTCGTTCGACCTCGACACCATCGCGCCGACGGGTGCGGACGTGACCAAGGTCGGCACAATCCCTGTGCGCTTCGGCCGCCTGCGCCTCCAGAATGGCATGGCCCCGGCGAACCGGGCGCTCAACCTGCCGCTGGAAGCGCAGTACTGGTCCGGCACGGCCTACAGCACCAACATGTTGGATTCCTGTTCCCGCATCAGTGCCAGCAACCTCAGCTTCGGCAATTTGCGCAGGTCCTTGGCGGCTGGCGATGCGGCCATGGCCGGCACGTCCGTGACGCTGGCCGCCGGCAAGGCCAGCCTCGTCCTGGCCGCGCCGGCCGCCGGCCATGTCGGCACGCTGGACGTCGCCATCGCGCTGGACACTGCCGCCGACCTCTCCTGCCTCGCCAAGCCGCCGGCCTGGGCGCCCGCCAAGGCGGCCACCGCCGGGGCCAACCTCGCGGCGCTGCGCGGCCTGTGGTGCGGCAGTGGCAGCGCGAGCGACTTCCGCGACCCCAGCGCCCGCGCCACCTGGGGACTCACACGCGGCGCGGACGGCGTCATCTATCAGCGGGAGAACTACTGATGCGCTGGCCCTGGTCTCCCCGCCGCAGCGCCCACCGCCTGCTGCTGCGCACGCTCGGCACGCAACACGCGTTCGTGCTGACCGACGGCCCGCCTGGCCACCCACCCGGCGAGCAAGCCGGCGCCAGGCCCGTGCGGCTGCTGCGCTGGGGCTTGCTGCCCGAGGCCCACAGCATTGCCGCCGGCGAGGCCATCGCGCTGCTGGACCCGTCGGACTACCAGGTCCTCAAGGTCGACACGCCGCCGGTGCCAACGGAGGAGCTCAAGGCCGCGGCACGCTGGCAGATCAAGGAGCTGGTGGACGTCGACGTCACCACGCTGACGCTGGACGTCATGCACGTGGGCGGCGATGTGGACGTGCCGCACCGCCAGCTGTTCGTCGTCGCTGCCCGCAACGAAGCCATCCAGTCGCTCACGCGGGCGTCGGCGGCCGTGCACGCCCAGATCGGCATCGTCGACGTGTGGGAAACCGCGCTGCGCAATCTGCTGGCCGCCCAGGCCCGGGCCGACGACCTCGCCAGCCGCGCCTGCGCGGCCGTCTTCATCGATGACGAGCACTGCCTGCTGGTGGTCTGCAGCGGCGGCGAGCTGTACTACACACGCCGGCTCGAACGCGATGAGCAGCTGCTGGCGCGTGCCAAGGGCGAAGCCGTGCAGACGCCCGCTGCCGAGATGCCGCTGGGCTTCGAGTACCAGCCGGGTGACAGTTTCGACAGCGGCGCGCCGCAGGAGTCGCCGCTGGTCGTCGAACTGCAGCGCTCCATCGACGTCTGGGAACGCAGCTGGCCGTCGCTGCCGCTGGCCCGGCTGTACGTCGTCATGGCCGAGCACGGCGCCGAGGTCGCGGCGCTGATCCAGCGCGAGCTGGGCCAGCGCACCGTGGCGCTGGACCCGCTGGCCGCATTCGCCGGCTCGCCGCCCGCCGAGGGGCCCGCGGCGCAGGCGCTGGCGGCCTGCATCCCCTTGCTGGGCGCCGCGCTGCGCAACGACACGAGGCAGCTCTGATGGCCCAGCAGATCAACCTCCTCACGCCCATCCTGCTGACCCCCAGGCGCCATTTCTCGGCGCTGGCGCTGGCGCAGGCCACGGGGCTCGTGCTGCTGGCCTGCGTCGGCGCGGCGCTGTGGATCGCGCTGCGCGAGCACCGGGCCGAGTCCGAGCACCAGGCGCTGCTGGCCGGCCTGGCCGCCGAGCGCCAGCAGCTCACCGCCGCCCGTGCCGCCTTGCCGGTGCCACAGGACGGCACGGCGCTGCAGCAGCAATGGCGAGAGCTGCGGGCGGGCAACGACGAGCGCCGCGCGCTGCTGCAGATGCTGGCCCGCGGCGACGACCGCCACGACGGCCATGGCAATGCGGCCGGCCAACGGCATTCCGACCTGCTCGCGCTGCTGGCGCGCAGCCTGCCGGACGCGGCCTGGCTGTCGGAGCTGAACTACGCGCCGGGTCGCGTCGAGCTCGTCGGCGGCACGCTGGACACTGCCGTGCTCAGGCCCTGGCTGGGCCAGCTCGCGGGCCACCCGCTGCTGGCCGGCCAGCAGTTGTCGGCGTTGCGCGTCGAGCAACTGGGCGCTGCACGCGCCGGCGCGGCCAAGCCACTGCTGGCCGGAGCCGGCCCGATCGCACAGGCCGGCCTGCCGGTGTGGGCCTTCCGCGTGGTCAGTGCACCTGCCGGCGCCGCCTCGGGAGCAACGCGATGACCGCCCCGTCGATCGACCTGGCATCGCTGCGCGCCGCCTGGGCCCGCCAGGCCCGGCGCATCGATTCGCTGAGCCTGCGCGAGCGTGCCATCGTCTTTCTCTGCATCGTCGCCGTGGTGGCGGCGCTGTTCGACACGCTGGTGCTGACGCCCGCCACCGCCCACGCCAGGCAGCGCGCCGACGCCCATAACCGCGTGGCCGCCGAGGTCGCACAGCTGCGCGAGCAATTCGTCCAGGCCAGCCGCAATGCCGCCGACCCGGCCGCGCAGTTGCCTGCCCAGATGGACGCCGCGCGCGCCGAGCGAGCCCGGCTCGACACCGAGCTGCGCGCCGCCGGCTCGGTCGGCGGGGGCGAAGGCCTGTCCGCCGTGTTGCAGCGCCTGCTGGGCCGACAGCCTGGCCTGACGCTGGAGCGACTGACGCTGCTGGACGACCAGCCCGTCGCCGTGCCGCAGCCCGCGGCCTCCGGTCCGGCCACGCCGCTGCCCGGCATGAGCTGGCAAGGCGTGGAGCTGCAGGTGGTGGCCGCTACGACGACCTGCCACGCTATCTGCAAGCCCTGGAACGCGAGTTGCCCGGCCTGCGCTGGGGCGAGCTGCAACTCAGCGGCTCCGGCAACGCGGAGCCGCCACGGCTGCGCGCCCAGCTCTTCCTGCTGAAGGTGCAGCCATGAAGACCTTGCCGCTGCTGGCCTTGATCGCCGCCCTGTCAGCCCAGGCCCAGGACGGCGCGCGCGACCCGACGGCGCTGCCTGCGCCGTTGCGCAGCGCGCTGGCCGCAGCCCAGGCGGCATCGGCCGCGTCGGGTGTGGACGACGGGCGGGAAGGCATCCGCCAGCTCGTGTTCGCCAACGGGCGCGGTTATGTGGTGCAGCACGGCCGGCGCTACGCCGTCGGCGAGTTGCTGGACGGTGCCCGCATCGAGCGCATCACCGAGCAGGCCGTCTGGCTGCGCGAGGCCGGCCAGGTGCGGCGAGAGCCGCTGTATGCCGGCGTCGAGAAACACCCACCAGCGCCCGCCCTCAAAGCCAGTGCACCCAAGAAAACCAAGGAGAAGCAGCCATGAAGACTCCCGCCCCCCGTCTTCTGCTGCTGAGCGCGGCGGTCGCCTTGCTCGCCGCCGGGCTTTCGGGTTGTGCCGACAAGCCGCTGCAGGTCGCCCAGCCCAGCCGCTCGCTGCGCGACGAGCTGCAGGCGCAGCGCCAGGCGCCGCCTGCACAGGCCGCCTCCGCGCCCGAGGCCCAAGCGCAGGCCCAGCCTGTCGCGCCGCCCGCAGCCGTGCTGCCGCCTGAGCCGCGCTTTGACCTCATCGTCAACGGCGCCCCGGCGCGCGACGTCTTCCTGTCCCTGGTCAGCGACACGCGCTACAGCATGCTGGTGCACCCGGCCGTGGCGGGCCAGCTGTCCGTCACGCTCAAGGGCGTCACCGTGCGCGAGTCGCTGGACGCGATTCGCGAGGTCTACGGGTTCGACTACGCCATCGACGGCCGCCGCATCACGGTGTTCCCGCCGACGCTGCAGACGCGCGTCTTCACGATCAACGCGCTGGCGCTGCAGCGCAGCGGCCGCAGCGAGGTGCGCGTCAGCTCCGGGGCCGCCCCCGCTAGCAGCCAGGGCGGCCAGGGCAGTGGCGGCACGTCCGGCACCAGCACCAATGGCAGCGGCAGCAGCACCACCCCGACCGTCATGCAGCAGGAAAGCAGCCAGCTCAGCACCAAGGTCACGAGCGACTTCTGGGCCGAGACGACGGCGGCGCTGAAGGCGCTGGTGGGCGCCGGCGAGGGGCGCACCGTCATCGTGAGCCCGCAGACCGGCACGTTGGCCGTGCGCGCCATGCCCGACGAACTGCGCCACGTGGAGGCCTGGCTGAAGGCCACGCGCATCGCCGTGGAGCGCCAGGTCATGCTGGAGGCCAAGATCGTCGAGGTCGAGCTGCGCGAGGGCTACCAGAGCGGTATCGACTGGTCCCGCGTGGGCGACCGCGGCGCCATCGGGCAGACCAGCGTCAACCCGTCCACGCCCACCGGCGTGAGCACCATCCTCAACCCGCTGGTGAGCAACACGCGCGGCCTGCCGGTGCTCTCCACCGGCACGCAGAGCCCGGCGTGGTCGGACCTGATCTCCGTCCCGTCGGCCGGCAGCGGTGCCTTCGGGCTGGCCATCTCGCGCGGCGGCTTCCAGGCGCTGCTGAGCTTTCTCGAGAGCCACGGCGACACGCAAATCCTCTCCAGCCCGCGCATCGCGACGCTGAACAACCAGAAGGCCGTGCTGAAGGTCGGCACCGACGACTACTTCATCACCGGCATCAGCGGCAGCAACAGCAGCACGTCCAGCACCACCGGCACGAACGGCACCACCAACCAGATCCCGACGCTGACGCTGACGCCCTTCTTCAGCGGCATCGCGCTGGACGTGACGCCTCAGATCGACGCGGCCGACACCATCACGCTGCACATCCACCCGTCGGTGTCCAACGTCACCGAGAAGGTGAAGGACGTGGACCTCGGTTCGGTGGGCAGCTTCAGGCTGCCGCTGGCGAGCGCCAGCATCAACGAGACGGACACCGTCGTGCGCATCCCCGACGGCCACATCGTCGCCATCGGCGGGCTGATGCAGATGGAGGCCTCGCGCCGCGGTTCGGGGCTGCCGGGGGCGGACAGCAACCCGCTGACGTCCATGCTGTTCGGCAATCGGGCCAACAGCGGCCGCAAGCGCGAGCTGGTGGTGCTCATCAAGCCCAGCATCATCCGCAGCGCCGATGACTGGGAGCAGCACAACCGCCTCATCAGCGAGTCGCTGGACGACACCGAGACGCGCTCGCGCCGCGTCATCCGGCTGGACGGCACGGCCGAATCGCGGCCCCGGTGAGCGGCGGCCGGAGCTTCAGCGTCGCTCCGCACCCGCCA
>JACCDP010074389.1_pt1 | contig 13848 bp, 10 predicted proteins | sample 7445841 | NCBI WGS metagenome assembly JACCDP01 (sample SAMN15323441, study PRJNA562643) | freshwater metagenome | isolation source: river surface water | place: USA:Blue River Watershed | collected 2017-08-17
CCCGCTTCGCCTTCGGCCAAGATCGCCACAATCTGACCCTCCGTGAACTTCGACTTCCTCATCCCTACCTCCAAAAAGGACGGAAGCCTCTATTTTCATCCTGTCGCCAAAAAGGGAAAGTCTACGAATGGACTTCATGCACGACCAGCTATCGGATGGCAGATGCTTCAGGTTGCGCAATGTGATTGATGATTACAACCGAGAGGCGCTGGGCATTGAAGTCGACTTCTCACTGCCATCCGAGTGGGCTATCCGGGCGTTAAGACAGATCATTGAGTGGCGCGGGAGACCAAATATTATTCGGTGCGATAACGGCCCGAAAAACTTCAGTGCTGCAATCCAAACCTGGGCAGAGCGGTCGGGCATTGCCCTCCAATACATCCAGCCTGGTAAACCACTACGGAACGCTTATGTTGAGCGATTTAACCGGACAGTACGCTACGAATGGTTTAGCCAGTATCACTGGGAAAACCTTGATGAAGTCCGGGACTTCGCCACCCAATGGATGTGGCACCACAATCACGATCGTCCAAGCATGGCCTTGGGCGGTTGCACACCGAAACAGCGGTTGGCCATGGCCGCATGAACTCTACTTCTGATCCCCGTTAAAAAGGGGAGGATTACCGGGTAAACAGTGAGGGCGGAGGGGTAATACTCCCGCTGAATAGATGTTGTAAGGACCGCTTGACGCCGCTGATCAACCTTGTAAGACAATCTACAAAGTATAAATATTACTCTTCGATCTCAAAGTCCATTGGGTTGATAGAGTACTACTCGACTTCCGTAGTCCTCAAACTCGAACGGCACATGAACCAGTTTATTCAATCGACGACGAATCGCCGCGTGTCGCTCCGGTTTTGCGAAAATCAAAAGAAACCCGCCACCGCCAGCACCTAATATTTTTCCACCAATAGCACCGGCTTCTATTGCAGCACCGTAAATGCTATCAATTTCAGGGCTAGAGACCTTATCAGAGAGACTTCGTTTTAGTTTCCAGCTTTCGGCAAGCAGCTTACCAAAATGAATGATAGACTCATTAGGAGAGCGCAGGATTGAGAGCGCCTCATCAACCATGGCTTGCATGATATTTAGCTCCGTTCCGCGGATCTTAATATTGTCAATTTTTGATTTCGCAACTTCCGAAGAAATTCTAGAGAAACCTGTAAAGCAGAGCATCAAGTGATTACGTAGCTCCTCGCGTCGATGTTTAAGAACGATAACAGGAGAAACATCGAAGGAATCGTTTCGATGAAATTCAATGCGATTAAATCCTCCAAAGGCTGCAGAAATCTGATCCTGTGATCCAACGTTTTCGCCTATGATTTTTTGCTCGATATCGATGGCATCACGTGCAAGTCCTTGCTTGCATGCTATTTTCCCACTCAACCCCTGTAATGCATGTAATAGTCCCACCGTAAATGATGAACTCGATCCCAGTCCCGAACGCGCAGGCAAATCACCATCGTGGTGGATTTCTACACCATCTATCACCTTCATCCAGTTGAGTACCGCACGGACGGAAGGATGCTGAATTTCATCGTTATTTTTCACGTTCTCGATGCGGGAATAAACGATACGATGCTTATGTTCGAAAAACGGCGGCAATCGGCGGCATGTAATGTAGCAATACTTGTCAATAGTGGTAGCTAAAACGGCACCACCATGTTCGCGAAACCATCTTGGGTAGTCAGTTCCGCCGCCGAAAAAAGAAATTCTAAAGGGAGTGCGCGTTATAATCACGGAGTTATAGGTCTCCTAGTAATTTACGCCTGAGTCGGATGCTGGACATGTCCTCGATATTATGCCTCTCTTGCAGCCCGAAGCGGCGTTCTACCAAGTCTAAGTAAGCCGGATTTGTAAAATATTTTTGCCAGGCTTCATCTCGGAACTTTAATACCTCGGCCGCACTCAGGTGCTTCGTTGGAAGAGGATGGCTTTCATATGAAAGAAATGCATAACCTTCGTATGAAGTGGGCAAAGCCCACCCATTTTTCTTGGCAGTGTAATACATAGGACTGCCAGGCAATGCCTGGCACGGATACATATTTGCCATTTCTGTATTCAACTCCAACGCAAGGTCCAGCGTCTCTTGCATAGTCTCGAGCGTATCTTCGGGAAAACCAAAAATGTAGTTGCTGATGATATTAATATCAGAGCCAGTAACGGCCTTGCAGACATCTCGAATATTCACTTCTTTAAAAGAGCCCTTAGAAACTTCTTGACGAACCATCTGATTTCCTGCCTCTACACCAAGCGCTAACCAATTCACCCCAGCTCTTTTAAAGAGCTCAAGTGCATCACGACGAACCGTATCAATACGCGAATAAGCCCACATATTAAAACTGAGGTGTTGATCAATTACTTGTTGTAGGACTGGCGTGTAATACTTGCGATTCAGAAAGAACATCTCGTCGCTGATTCTTAGGGTCTTGACACCAAGGTTAGCTAACTTTCTCATCTCTCTGCCAACCCAGGCAGGGCTCCAAAAACGCATACCCTTTGAATCTGCCGCCATAACTCCATCACTGTTATCAACACGATTTACGATATTGATCATGCAGAAATCACAGCCGAAGGAGCACCCAAGAGAGGTATAAATTGCTGCGAACGGGGTTCTCTTTTCGTGGCTAAATTCTGCATGCCAAAAGTGTGCCCGGTATAGATCAAGGGGTTTCTCGCGAAACGGAAGTAAGTCCCATGCGTAACCGGGCAGGTCTTCATCCATTCTGCTTTGCGGAACAATCGACTGCGGCGGGTTGAGCGTAGGAATCAAAACACCTGCAGGCCCCTTTCTCTTGAATCCAATTCCTTTAATGTAAACGAGGTCATCGGCTGTCTTGCTTCTTAAGAGATTATGTAGTGCGTAGACCCCCTCGTTGAGCAGTACGATGTCAACGCAGTCATACGATAGGACTTCTCTAGGTAATGCACTAGTATGCGACCCGACAAAGCAGATTCGAGTATTGAGCTGAGCATTCTTAATCGCCTTGGCTAGTGCCAAAGCACCAATCATACTCGTGGTTCCGGAATTTGGGTTTTGCCCATAGACCACGAACACTACTATCCGCGGCGTAAAATCCTTGATTCGATTTAGCGATTGATTGAGGGTTAATCTCTCAGCATCGCAATCGAGAATACCGACTCCAAATCCTTTAGAACGGCATGATTCCGCAAGCAAAAGCGCCCACGTCGGCGGCTCAATTGCTGAGTAAACCTTTGCAAGTCCCTGGTAAGCCTGCGCTGAGGAATCAGGGTTTATGAAAAGCGCGTCCATTAAACTCTCTTAGGGGGAAACAGAGCAAACAGTCAATCATGGAATTTTGTGATACATCTGTTGGAGAAGTGCATCAAGCTCCTCTTGTTTGCAACACGTTATAGATAGACGCAATCGCTCGTACGCCAAAGGCGGATCAGGCGGTTACAAACACGTGTAATTATAATGTAAATATCTTAAAAAGCGGTCCGAGAGGAAAACGGAAGTCTAAATAAATGTCGCAAAGTGCTTTACAACGCTCTCGGAGGAATATCTTTCTTCGTGAAACTTTGATGCTAGCTCCGCACATTCTTGGGCTTCTCTTGGATTAGATCTCACTCGATCTAACAATTTCATAAGATCTTCATACCCATTGAACTCATAAAAATGTTCATCGCGAACATAATAGCGTCTAATTTCAGGGGCATATTCCTGAAGAAGAAGTCGTCCGAGCTCTATTACTTCGAAAGTTCTACCGGTACAAATACGTGCATTATTCTGCTCTGAATTTGGCTTATTAGGCACTGAGCGATAGGAAAAGTTCAAGTGTCGAGCGTAATTAGCGAGCCTTTCGAGATAATTTAAATAGGACTCCCAAGGCGGACAAGGATCGCTTGAATTAGTAATTTCAAAACTGCAGTCACTTGTAGCATTCAAAATCGTCTTCCACAATAGTCGTGTTGAGTTGTTGCCTTCAATACTGCCAACAAAGCCAATATCTCTTGAAGCTGCTTTGGATTTTAATTGCGATAGCTGTCGATTATTCAATCCAGTTAAAGCGTGTGGGATTTTTATAACTCTCTCTTCAGGAAATTTGTTTGTGTATAAAGGATATGTTGACGGCTGAGCATTCCAAAAGTAGTCTAAGTATGTCGTCGAACAAAATTCATTGGCGAAGCAATCCTCTCGCCAGGCATCTAATCCGATCCCTATGACTATAAAATTGTTGTTTTTTAAGTAGTCTATAACTCGCCTCCCCTCGTCGATCCTAGCGCTTTCTGTGAAGAGATGCGATTGGATATCTACAATTGCAACTCTTTTTTCATAATTTCCAAGAGCGAGAGCCCTAAGTTCAGTCTCGGAAGGCGCGCAACTGTTAGATCGCCATCCGAGCGAACCAAATGCGGATCTTAATCGTGGCCCAATATCGTGCTCCCTAGAATTTGGATGATTTTCCCACCAATGCTTCCGAACAATGATTACTACTTCTACATTAGGATTTGGATGCGGATCTCTCGTAAATGTATACAGACCACCTTCATTTATAGCACTTTCATACTGGCTCGGAAATAGTACCTTATTGAAGTCTGGATCGACCATCGAAAAATACTCAGTTACTAGAAATGCCAAAAAGGGGCTCATTTTTTCTAAGCCCCCCCCTATACTTCTTGAATAGTTAATCCATAAATCACGTCCACCGTAGGTCAGATAGATTCCTGATAAAAGAGTTAGTGGCCTTAGTCGTAGCTCAATGAGCGTCTTGCGAGCTGAGTTCAAGTCATCCTTGAGCGCATAGAGCATGAATAATAGAACTAGCACATCAGGGCGAGAAAACGATGGATCAAGAACACGGTTCTCATTTATAAAGCTGTCTACCTCGTTCTGATTATAAATATTCATTTTCTTATATATGTTTTCGCTATCCCGACGTAAAATTAGCTGGTCTTGTGGATGAGATGCGCCGCCCTTATTCCCTCACCTACCGTATGGAAGTCAATAAGATTCTCCGAGCTTTGAGATAAGACTATGGCTCGATATATATCAAAGTAATAGTTCGCAAATGCCTCGATAAAACCTGCCGGGTGTCCTGCTTTGAATCGTTGATATCGAGGTTCATTCATTACCATGGAGGACTCTGATAGACGATCGATAAATCTTATATCCCCATAACGGTCTGCCATCTTAAGCTGCTCGGGAGCTTCTTGGTGCCATTCAAAACTGCCCTCCGTACCAAACACTCTTAGTTTCAATCCGTTTCGAGATCCTAGTGAAGCTTTTCCATACCATGCAGTTGCTACAAGATCGTCCTCATACTGAATGATCGCGTCGACCTCGTCGATAAGCCCAGGCGACACATTACTAATAGAACGAACAGAACTATGCAATTTCAGCAGCGTTTTTTCACAAATAAAATGTATGAGGCTATGTAAATGTATAAATAAGTCTAGAGTTACACATGCAATCTCTTGATCTTCCAGTCGCCACTTTTGTATGAGGTGTTCGCTGCCACAGTTTTTGAGCCGGAGATAACTATCTTGGGGCATTTCTACACTAATTTTAAAAAGCCGGCCAATAGTTCCTTTATTTACTTGGCTTCGGATCTCTCGCACTGCTGGGTATCCGGTATAGTTGAAAATGCAAAAAACTTTTTTATCTACATCGTTAATCAACCTCTCGAGACTTTTGAACTCATCGCGATTTGCGACTAACGGCTTATCGGAGATCACGTCATACCCTGCAGCAAGCGCTTTCGAGATGTGTTCGTAATGGCTCCGTATAGGAGATGCAATAACTACAAGAGATATGTCGGATGATTCTTTTGTCAATAGTTCGTCTATCGAAGTATATGTACGGGATAAATCTATGTTGTACTCGCTCGCTGACTGCACGTTAATTTTGGAGTCACGGCTAAAGCATCCCGCAACCAACTTAAAGCAACCATCTAGCTTCATGGCGATCTCATGGACACGACCAATTGCAGAATTTACACCGCCACCAATCATTGCGACGTGAATTGGTTTATTCAGAGCCTTGGTATTCGACGCATTCATTTCTTAGAAGAAAAACATAGTATTTTGTGACCATTCCTAGATGTAATGTCTCAGTCACACTACCGCAGTATATCTACCAACAGACCTAAAAATTCTTTAGATAGTTTTTCGACGATAAAAGACATATTTTTCGTTCTCTCACAATATCATTCTAAAAAATAATTTAATTATATGCCTAGTATATTGTGTAAAGATCATGATTGATAATTTTTTTGGTCATCGCTAGTAGCTTCTCGTAGCTACTCAACTCAAAAAGTACAACCGCCACTCGTCCTAACGGACTCGGCCTTAGCAGATCTCCAGGGCTTGCAATCGTCGTCATGCTTCTGATGTGTACCGGTCTGTGAAATCTTATGGAACGGTAAACACAGGTTGAATTTTGGGCAATCGTATGGCGTATTATATGAGTAGTCACATTGTCGCTTAGTGTCGTTTCAGAGTGCGTCGCTGGCGACGAGTCATCTAAAAAACCTGAAATATATGCTTTTGCGTAGTTATAGCCGGTCGAGGTTTCAATTAATTTACTATATAAGTCTCCTGGGCATCTCCTAGTGACTTCGATAAGGAAGTATTTATTCCGGTTCAGAATAAATTGTGTATGTATTAGTCCATTTGTTAGATTTAGATTCAATACTAGCTCTTCAATATTTTTTCGGACTGATCTTCTAATTTCAACGTCCAAATCAAATACAAGATGGCTTGTGTCGACTACAAAAGGGTTAATTGAGGAGTATTCGACGACCCAAAAATCACGAACAATTTTACCGTTATAGATAAAAGCAGAATGACTGTAAAGCTGACCATCGATGAAGTCTTCAATTACAACGCTACCACTCTTACTTTGAGACTTAGCTTCATTTATTGCTATGCTCAATTTATCTCTCTCTGATCCAGCTACAACATTTATACCTTTCCCACTGAAAGAATCAGTCGGTTTGATAATTAAATTATGCGTACATAAGTCGAGGTTGGCTTGGTTGTAATAGTACGGAATCGGAATGTTCAGCCTATTAGCAGTTTCTCTAAATAAGGCTTTATTGAACAGCGCCGCACACTTTTCTTCAGAGTCAATTCCTGGAAACTGGAAAATCTTGTTTACTCGAGCGCATGAAATATATGATTGGTCATTACCACCCGGTACCAGAAAACTTGGTTTTACCTTCTCGATAACTTTTATTAATTCATGCTCATTTGCATAGTCAGCTTCGTGGTAATTTGGCGAAGCCTTCGCGAGTGCATCCGAAGGGTTTTTACCAACTATGTGTACCTCGTGTTTAAGTTTTTCGAGCTCCTCTAAAATCGGAGCCGCTGAGAAACCGGTATCTACCAATAATGTTCTAGGCATTTGACGATATACATATCAAATCACAGATTCTATCTATCTGATTTTGTTCTAGTCCCTCATAAATAGGGAGGCATAGTATCCCGTTTGAAACGCGGCGGGCTATCGGTAACTTATCCGGAGCTGCGGAGGGCAGATCTTTATACATCAACATATCAGAGATAAGAGGGTAGAAATAGCGACGACTCATAACCCCATGATCTCGCAAAAGACCGTAAAGTCCGTCACGAGAAATCGGATAATCGTTAGATACAAATATAGGAAAGTATGAGTAATTATTACCCACACTCCAATGCCTTAGTATGCATTCAATTCCGCGAACCGTACTTAAGCGGTCTACATAGCGCGTAAATATATCCCTACGAGTACGAATAGCGTTATCTAGATAGCGTAGCTGTAAAAGTCCGACAGCTGAGTTTACTTCACTCATTTTTCCGTTGATTCCTACAGCTGCTACCGTAGTTTCGTCGACAAATCCAAAGTTTTTTAACTGATCTACTAGCAATTTTTGAGATTTGTCGTTTGCAATTATTGCGCCACCTTCAAAGGTGTTGAATACCTTTGTCGCATGAAAACTTAAAACCGATAAGTCACCGTGGTTCAGTATACTTCCACAGTGGCATGTGACGCCAAAAGCGTGGGCAGCGTCATAAATGACTGGAATTCTATTTTTTTTTCCAATAGCATCTATTGCCTCAACGTCGCATGGCTGTCCGTAACAGTGAACAGCGAGAATTGCCTTAGTGTCCTTCGTAATCAAGGACTGAATTTGATCAGGATCGATGTTTAGCGTTACGGGATTAATATCCGCGAAGACCGGCCGACAGTCGTTCCAGAGTAATGCGTGAGAGGTTGCAACGAAAGAGAATGGTGTAGTTATTACATCGCCTTTGATATTCAAGGCCTTTAATGCCGTTATGAGAGCGATAGTCCCGTTTGTAAAGAGCGAAATATTTCTTACTCCAAGATAGTCGCATAGCGCTAACTCTAACTGTTGGTGATAGGGCCCTCCGTTGGTGAGCGTGTGCGATGCCCAAATCGACTCTAAGAGCGGTATGAATTCCTCTAATGGAGGAAGTGAGGGCCTAGTAACAAAAAGTTTTTGTTCAGTGACCTTATTTGATTTATTTTGAAGCATAGCTTTTGAGAAAATTGAGTATCTTACTACCCCTTTGACCTCCAGGTATTTTTCTCTGACGCGAGGTTTTGATAATATTCATGTTCTTTAACAGGCACTCCTCCTTTGCTCTTAAGCCAAGGGAGGTGCTTAAAAACAAATCCCGGTTTACCAATTCGTATTCCATCAATTAGGTCAGCACCGATTTTAAAGTATGCTGGATTAAACAAATGAAAGGTAGTGTCTAAGTGTCCGGGATAATAAACACCTGGCTCGATCTGTTCTTTCCAATATTGACTTTCCCACTCGTAAACGCTCACTCGTTGACCGTTACGCAACGTATAAATGTCAGGATCAACCTCGTCTTCCGATGGGATATTTAGTGCCGCCCCTACTTTGAACATCGAATATTTCTCGCTTATAGTCATTAGCTCAGTTATAAATGTCGGGGCTAGGCAATCGTAGTCAAGATCTGGATCAGTATATATATGGGGTAACGAACCAAATAATCTATAGACGCCCTTCATATGAAAAAAATGTGGTCCTTTATTTTCTCCATATAAAATTACTGCCGCTTTACCCGATTTGTTAAGCGCGTCGTAGTAATCAAGAAGCGGCGCATACGTTGAGTTATTGTCAACAATCATGAAGTTACGAAATCCGTCTGACTCGAGTTTCTCCAGAAGATTCTTCAAATAAGTATATTGGTTAAAACTGTTAATAACGACAGGAAGACTCCGGCGCAATAGGAGCTCTTGGGTCGGAAGATCACTTCTCATTAAGAGATTCCATTTTTATCTTAAGCAACGGGTCAAAAATATACTCCAGAACGGTGCGCTCATCTGTTCGCACCTCGCCAACCAAGGACATCCCAGGAATTATTTTACCCATCAGCCCTGTATTTTCGCTTGTTTTTTCGAATTTTATTCGGGCCACATAGGAACTCTGTCCGCTCTGCGTACGGCTCTGGATCGCGTCAGGACTCACGGCGACTACAGAACCCTCCAAGTATCCATATCGTTGAAACGGGAAGGCATCGAGTTTTATCTTTGCATGCTGGCCGACTGATACGCCCGAGATATTTGATGGATCAATGGATATCTCCGCCATGATGGGTACATCTGTTGGCACAAGTGTTACTAAAGGCTCCGTCGCGCGAGCTACAGAACCCGCAGTAAGGGATGACACCTCTAGGATAATCCCATCACGAGGTGCCGCAATCTCAATTAACTCTTTACGGCGCTTTGCTTTTATTAGTTGCTGTTCATAGCTATGTTTTTGTGATGTTAAATCATTCCTCTTTGCCCTTGCATTCAATAATGCTTGCTCTAGTTCTAGTCGCTTCTCATTTTGCTCGATAAGAGCACGTTTAGACTGAAAATTCTTTTCGACTAGTTTTCGGACCATCTCTTCAGTTTCTTTTGCGGCGATGATCCTTGCCTGTATGGTTGAAATTTCTTTGTCTGAAATTTCTAGCGCCTTCAAAATTCCTTGATACGATCCTTCAGTCTGAAGGAAGTCTGCCAACGGAATTGTTGGATCGAGTACGAATAGGACCTCTCCCTTTTTTACTGTTTGTCCAATAGACACGTATACACGGCGAATTTCTGCGGTCTCTTGTGGTTGCAAAATAATATTTTGCTCGACTGAAATTACCTTTCCTTTACCCGATACGACTGCGTCGAGCGGTGACATCGCGGCCCATGCGAGTCCAGCAGCAACAACGCAGATAATGATGTAGAGCACAACAGGGTAGTTTTGATTGATTGGCTCTTCTTCAATACGATCGGCTTCCGAGAGAAAGTCTATGTCGGATCTTTTCGTCTTAGGGAGTAACCGTATTGCGAGGATCCTTTCCCAGATGTTTACGCTCACGTTCTTGATAGAAGCGTCGAGCTTCATAACCGCTTCCGTGAAGCCCTTTTTTTCATTGATGTCAGCCATAGTTTTGCTGACTCCACAGGTGTCGATATCCCGGACACGACTCCAATAATTCGGAATGTGGCGAAAAATGTGTTACACGTCCAAGATCCATGAAGGCAATCTTGTCACAACGTGTTAGTGTGGCCAATCTATGGCTTATCATTAGGACCGTGCGGCCCTTCGCAATCTCTGAGAGACTACGCATTACAATCGACTCAGTCTCAGGATCCAGCGCACTGGTTGCTTCATCAAAAATTAATATTTTTGGTCTCGAGATAAGCGCACGGGCTATCGCGATGCGCTGTCGCTGTCCGCCCGAGAGATTAGCTGCGTTTTCCTCGATCAGGGTGTCATAACTCTGTGGTAGTTGTTCGATAAATTCTGTCGCACCTGCATATCGGGCGGCACTAATAACATCTTCCATACTCGCCGTTGGTCTTGCAGCGGCGATATTTTCTCTAATACTACCTCTTAGTAGGAAGCTGTCTTGTAAGACGACGCTCATCTCTCTGCGGAGATGTTCGATATCGAATTCTCGTATGTCGATCCCATCAATTCGAATGATCCCTTCCTGGGGTAGATAAAGTGCCTGCAGCAACTTAGCGACCGTGGATTTTCCGGACCCGCTTTTCCCGACTAAGCCAATGAGTTGGCCTTCAGCAACAGAAAGTTCGAGCTTTTCGATTGCATTTTTTTGGGCTGTTGGATATCTGAAGCTTACTTTCTCAAAGTCAATTCTTCCCTTAATGGCTGGCCGTAAGCCGATGCCACCCGGTTTCTCCGGGGGCTTGTCCATGATGTCACCAAGCATTCCCGCTGAAACGGCAACTTCTTGGTATTCATGGATAAGCGATACAAACATTCCAATGGGTCCCGTAACTCTGGCCGAAAGCATTTGAAAGCCTATTAATGTGCCGAGTGACAGTTGATTGTCTAGCACAAGGTAGCAGCCGACGACCATGATTACAATGGTTTGTAGCTTCTGTAGCGTCCCTGATATTGTTCCTGCGACGTTTGAAATCTGTACGACATCAAACATTAGGTTCATGACTTTCGCAGTCCGACCCTCCCAAATTTTTTTGTGACTGCGCTCGAGGGCGAGTGCCTTTATCGTTCGTATGCCATGCACTGACTCGACAAGCATACCTTGGCGTTCACTCTCAATGGCTGCGGTTTTCTCCAGACGCCGACGAAACGGTCCAATGAGAGAGTAAGTAATCAAGGCCATGATCAAGGCAAATACGACCACTACAAGTGTCAAGGCCACTGAGTAAGCCAAAAGGATCGGTAGGAATATCACAAACATCACGGATTCGAGCGCTGTAAAAAATATAGAACCCGTTAGAAATCCCCGTAGTGTGCTCACTTGCTGTATTTGACGAACGATTAGGCCAGCGGTTCGTGATTCAAAGTATTCAATCGGCAAGGACAGTAAATGTGAAAAGGTCTGCCTGGTGAGCCGAAGATCGATTTTTCGTGTCGCCGCTGTTAGAAGATAGGTTCTGACAAAGCTAAAAATCGCCTCAAAAATTATTGCTATTAGTACACCTATAGTTAGAACTATTAGTGTCGATGTGTTCTGGTGCACCATCACTTTATCGATTACTTGCTGGGTAAATATTGGTACTGCCAGCCCCACAAATCCCAGCGCAAAGGTTGCGATAGCGATGTCTCTAAATGCCTTTTTTTCCCGGAGAATCTCGGGAATAAACCAGGTGAGATCGAATTTCTTGCGTCTAGCCTTGTCGTCTCCTTCTGCCTTGCGTACTAGCGCAATACGTCCGCCCCATCTCTGCTTAAATTCTTCCGAGCTTAGTGTCTCGATCTTGGTTGTCTTTGGGCTCAGATATGCAACGCTATAGTCCTCATCACTAAGCTTTTTTATTCCTGGAACGATCGCGGCATCTCTATCTTTCTGCTCAATGATGACGGGGTAGACGTTGCCGAGGCGGACGAATTCTTCCCAGCTGATGCTCTTGAGGCTTGCGTGGAGCCCAACTTCTCGCGCTATCTTTATTAGATCAGTGAAGTCCGGTGCTGCTCCGTACTGCTCCGACAGTCTTGCCTGAGATGGATTTAGACCGTGCCTACGGGCTACGGCTAACAATGAGGCAAGCACTGTGTTCATCTGTTTTAGGAGTTTAGTCGCGGAAGTAAAGCGGGGAACTGTGCACTAATATTGATGCACAGTTCCCCGGGTTTTCTCGGTCAGGGGGGTGTTCACTAGTCCACCCCTGCGAGAGGAGGGTATTACGTCTGACCCAAGGTGCCGCTGGAAAGACCCTGCTGGCGCTTCAATAACTCCTCGGGGTCTGTCGTTTCGTTGGCATCCGTCACAGAGACGAGATTCAGTCCCTTCGTCAGATCCACCTGACTTCCTGCCTGATCGAAGAGCGTCAACTCACTTGACAGGGCCAACGACACGTCTTGGGACTGGTCGAGAGCGTCTACACCGGCTATCGACGATCCATCCAGATCCGGCACTTCTGCTGCGTATCGGGCCAGTACGTCATCCATAGCCTCAACGAGCGCATTTTGATCGGTGAGATTTGCCTGGAACCAGACATCTGCCATCTCCGAGGTACCCCCATCGCTCTTGACCACGTCAGAGACAAGACCAACCGTATTGCCTTGGTCTTGCTTACCGTTCACGGTCGGCGTGGTTCCGAGCCTTGATATTCCAAGGTCTTGGAGACTATAGAGTTCTCCCGAATCGGTCAGCGCATCACCATCCGCATCTCTCCAAACCTTCAAGCTTGCGAATGCCTCATCCGAAGCGTCGACGTAACCGTCACCGTTTGTATCGAGCGACTTCAGGGCCTCGTACCCGTCACGTGCTTGCAAGCCATCCTTAAGACTTGTGAAGGATCCAAACAGCTCAGAGCCGTCATTGATAGCACCGTCGCCGTTCAGATCTCGCACAAGCAAACCGTCACCGGAACTTACCCAACCGGTCTGATCAAGCTTGCCGTCCCTGTCTAAGTCGAACAAGGTTCCCGCACGTACCGAGACGGTCGACACACCGTTACCGTCGAGATCAATCACAAGCGGAGTAATGCTAGACAACGCCTTGCCAGAGTCGAGTAACGCCTCCACCTGACCATCACTGTACGGATAGTTATTGCCCCACTTGGTCTTGATTGCGGCCATCTGCGTGGAAGTCAAGGCAACGATGTCAGAAGTCTCGATTGCTCGAATCTGAACGGAGGACAGCGCCCTCAATTGCACTGAGTTAAAGCCTTGGAGCTGGGTAGAGGTTAGCGCCTGGACCTGACTTGTGGTGAGACCCACCACATTGGTCGCCGTCAAGGCCGCCAAGTCCGTCGTCTCCATCGCCGCAACCTGCGACGTCGAGAGCGCCGCCACCTGAACCGAACTCAAGATGCTTACCTGAGCGGTGGTGAATGCTGTGACCTGGGTTGTGGTGAAGGCACTGACCTGC
>JACCDP010222435.1_pt1 | contig 13847 bp, 17 predicted proteins | sample 7445841 | NCBI WGS metagenome assembly JACCDP01 (sample SAMN15323441, study PRJNA562643) | freshwater metagenome | isolation source: river surface water | place: USA:Blue River Watershed | collected 2017-08-17
AACTAGTTGCAACTGAGCTGATACATTAGAACCATCCATTAACAAGTTCTCAAGAACGCGTTTCTTTACAGCATACTCGTAGTATTCATTAAGCATTGGATGATCCGGTACCATTAACTCTCCTTCATCATTCTCCATAGCACCCTGATAGTTAATATACATCTTTGCATCATCCATGTTTAGATATAACCATCCGTCTTTGATATATGCTACATTCTTTCCTCTATACTGCAAGTTAGGGCAGTCACAATCTACAAACTCAGAGTTTTTAAATACCACTGGTTCTAGATAGTCATACTGACGCTGTTCTGTTTTTATAACTTGAATTAAAGAATATGTTGTACCGCACTTAGTAAGACATACAGACTCACCCTGATTAGATGCATTTGTGCAAGGCAGTTGATCAACCCAAGGTCTATACTCTGGTACAACTTCTTGAACCTGAGTACCTTGTGGTACAATAACACTCCTTGTTTCATTACCACATAGTAATGCAAAGTTCATCACAAAGAAATCATCTGGTAGTCTAACTCTACCTTTCTCAATTATAAGTAACTTCTCTTTGGTCATAGCTATTCTAAGACCAAGATCATAGTTGACACGCATAGCCACTTTATATAGCTGTGCAGGATCAATAGAACCTTCAGTAGTAAGACTTTTAAGATCTATACGTACATCTTCTAATAAGGAATTAAAGGTTCTGTATTTAAGGGTGTAGTTGTAATTCATTATGATCTAAGTTGAGATTGATTGTCACCTTGTTGATTATCAGGATTAATCTGAGCCATTCTTAAGAAGTCATTTATAACCTGTTGTTCAACTTGAGCAAATAAGTCAGATGGTATGTTCAAGTACTGATCCTGAACAGCTCTGCAAGGATCCTCACATGTAGGAGCTAGTTTGCTTTCAAATATACCTTCTACAGCAATTGAATCCCAATCTACATTTGGTATATACAAGTAACCATCTAAGAACCAATAGTACTTAGTTTTGTTATACTTTGCAGCAGATGTTTTTTGCTGAGCGTTATAAAACTGAGGTGTAGTTCTAAATACTTCTTCAGATCCGTCTACAGATGCAACAGTTCTAAGGAGTAGTCCTCCAGCACCTTCTAGTACACCAGGTAACTTATCTTTAGTTCTTTTAATAAGTACACCTGATTTTACATCACAGCATGCTTCTACTTTATCAACTTCAATAAGATCCACACAAGGAAGTTTAACATAAAGACTGTTAAATCTACTTTGTACACTTTGTGCTGTCTGCTGCTTGATATACAGCTTAGCATACTTAATGATGTTACTATAGATTAATCTATCTGTGATGAAAGAATCTGTATCAACAGCTTTAATGTTGTTACGAACTCTTGATATAGCTTCTCCTATTGTATTCATATTAGTTAGTTAAAATCAAACTCATTATAATCTTTTATCGCATCTTTTGCAAACTTTATGCGGGCATCTCTAATCTTTACCATTTTTTGTATGAGAGCTGAAACTTTTTCATTTTTGTTAAGCTCCATATACATTTTCCAGTTTTCCACATAGTACTTGGAAAGAGTTCGTTTAAACTTTCTAGCAGGTTTAAATCCCCACATAGCACTGTCTTTAAACTTATACTTAGAGTGGTAGTTTGTATAAACAATCTTACCAAGAGCCCCATCTGTTTCCCAATTCTTATGAGAAACTTTAACACCATATAACTTTGACTTATGATAGTCTATGTTATCTTTAGGCTTTGACTTACATGTTGCTACAAACATGTATCCCAAACTCTCGGGTAGTTCTACTCCCTCTCTATTTTCCATAATGTACTGAGCTATGAGTTCATTAAACTCTTTTATAATAGCTCTTGTTTTACCTATACCTAATGCCGTTGCACCTGGTACCTTTTTACACAGTGCTTTGTAAAAACTAACACTGTCTGCTTGCTTTGCTTCAACTCTATACCTGGGTTGATTCAGGTCTGGTTTTCTAAAAGTTTCCATGCCCCCTACTATAATTTACAAAAATTGTTGGATGTTTAAAAGTAATACATTACTGAATACTAAACAAATATAGTGAAAAACCCCCGAGCCATTGCCCGAGGGTCTCTCTGTTTAGTCACGCTAAACCAACAAACGTGGACTATTATAAAGTTGTTACTATAATTATAGCACTCTCTGAAGTGTCTCCATTACAATCCGTAGTTACTTTAAAGTAATAGGTTGTAGCAGAAGTCAGGTTGGTAAGAGTATAACTAGTTGTTGTTAATCCTGTAATATTAGTTCCTAAAGAAGAAGTAGTACCATAAGAAAGAGTATATTCATCTGCTCCTGTGTTTTCCCAGTTGATGATGATAGCTGTGGTACCTACATATGACGGATGTAATCCAACAACAGGTGTGCAGTTAACATCTAAACTGGTTAAAGATAAAGCTTGGTAAGCATTCTCTAAACTAGCACCAGCAGGAAGATTATATCCTACTGTTCCAGCAAATGAACCAAAGTTATATATCTGGTAGTTCAAGCTGTGTTTTACACATGTATCTTGAATAGTTTCATAGCAAGGAGTTGGATCCGGGCATGTTATATCAGGAGGACAAGTGTATACAGGTGCAGTTGTAAGGGGAGCATCCTTACAACCGCATTTATTATCTGAGCATTTACAAGTGGTACAAGCCATTTTAATTAGGGTTTAGTAGTTACTGTAGTATAAGGACAGTCTTTGATAGTTGAACCAATGATTGTTCTTAAACGTAATTTATAAGAAGTTGCTGCTACAAGACCTGTGATAGATCCTACTACAGCGCCTGCTGCAGGATTTACAACTGTGTCAGATGAAACGATTGCCGTAAGAGCAGAGTTCCAACACTCAATAATGTAAGTTACAGGACTTGACAATGGGTTAGTAAAGCTGTAATCAATGTATGTTACATCTGCTGCGTAAACCATAGCTGGACAAAGTGCTGTATTTTCAACTGTTTCAATTATAGCATTATTACACTTAAGACCCGCATTATCTGCGCATACGTTTAATGTAACAGTATAATTTGTATATAAACTTAATCCTGAAACAGATAGATCCACAAGTTGTGCAGCTCCACCTAAGTTAGGGATAACAGATACTTGAGTTGTATAAGATACACCATAGGCATCTGTAATTGTTACATACATACCTGCAGGATAACAATCTGAGAAACCAACTGCTGATCCAGCAAAAGTCAAGCTGATGTTTGGATTAGTATAAGCTACAGTCATTGTAATATCTACATTATCACATGTTGGATTGCAACAGTTAGTCACAATACTTTGTACAGCTGTTCTGATATCACAGATGGTAATCCACATGTTGTTTACAGCATCTGCCATAGTACTGTATGAACCTGCAGAAACCCAACCCGGTAATGCAGCGTATGTTACTGCAGAATTGTTTAAGGTAGGAGTTGTATCTAAGTTAATACACTCTTGAGCAATTGCAGTTCCAATCTGTGTAGGTGTTCCTGTAGCAGTTTGTAACGCACAGAAAGCATCTTCAAGATCTTCTACAAAAGTTTCAATTGGAATATTAAGAGCTGGTGATAAACAGCTATCAGGTATAGTAATAGGTGGAATAACTGGATTACATGCATCACAATCTTCAAACACCTGAATTCTATCACTTAATGTAACAAGTGTAGCATTGATACTTGTAATATCATCTAAGATGTCACATACTTTATTTGCAATAGCTGTAGCATAGTCTTGTAAAGACATCTGAGTAACTAAGTCACCAAATGAATTTGTATACTGGAAGCATGTAGCTACAGTTATCTGGCAATTGAATGCATCAGTACAATCAAAGTTAGTACTATTAGATTTTGTGGTAGTTATCTCACCTTGTTGAGCGCAAAGTTGATCTAGAATAAACTGTATTAAGTCATGAATATTCTCAGGCTTAGGGCAGATAGGTGGGAAACATGATACATCAAAACCAGCTATATCTAACTGATCTACTAGCGTACAAAGCTCTGTTGCTACTTTATAAGTAACGTCAGAAATGCTATCCCCTTTACATAATGTAATGCAAGGAATATCTGGTCCCTGCCAGATTACGCAGTTACTTGAAACAGGATTACATCCTGCTTGTGTATCTGATGGTTGAATTGGAATTGCCATATATAATAATTTACAAAATTTTCTACTTCTTAACTAGGTTCTGGACAAATAATAGGTGTTGGTGGTGTAACTATTACACAAGCTGTTGGATCAGTAATTACAGCTAAGTCTGATAGCTTCTTCTTAATCCACACTTTATCCAAGTCTATATTATCACACATTGAATTTATACCATACTTTAACTTCTTAAAATAACGGTAATAGTTCTCAGCAAACTTTATGTTAGCATTTATATCACACTGAGACTGAGTTATCTGATAAAACTTTCTATCTGGTTTAGGTATAACTCTAGTATACTTTACAGGCTCAGGTTCAGGTGCTGGTAAACAACAAACACAATCATCATATATCTGAAGAACATCTTGCTCATTAGCAAGAATCTCAAGATCTGTAATAGTTTGTCCAGTAAATGACTCTTGTCCTACTATCCAGCATTCTCCTTCATACCCCACTAAGTTTACCACTTGATCTACAGCCTGTGCAAACTGAGAGTTTACAGTGTACATTGTAGGTAAGTGTAATGGACCAAGACAGTTTCTTAATGCGTATACTATAACAGTTTCAGTACAGGTCTCACAGTTATCTGCTTGATTACCTGATTCAAATGTACTTACGATTGTATATGGTAATGCCGGTGGTAAGACGCTTCCAGGTTTAACAACTCTGAAGCATCTAGCTGGATATTCATTTAACTGTACAACAGAAACGTTCTGTATTAGATTTGCAATACCAGGCGTAAGTTGAACCGTAGTATAGAGATCTGCTACAGGATTTACTAAACTACAATCTACAAATATACAGTTAGTTATAGCCATTACTTATTTACCTTTTTTTTCAAGCTTTAGTTGAGTAATACATTTAGAGCATGCTTGTTTACCATCCGGAGTTACTCTTTTTTGGCATCCGCAGCTCAGTTTAGTTCCACAGTTTGGACATTTGCTCATATCAGTTGGTTTTTATATGATTTAACATGATTCACATCCACATCCGCACGCAAGCTTAGATAGCTTGTTTGTTACGTATGTATACATAGCCATACCCTGGCTAGGGTTATGACAATACTCCACACGAGCTTTTGCTGCTTGAAGCATTGTCCAAAGAAGCTGTACTTCTTTTAATTTATCTTTTACAGGTTTAGGAGGATCACATGCTTCTACATCTAAACAGCATAAAAGATCATTAATCTTATTTAATGCTTGTGTAATACGCAAGTGATTATACTCAACATAAACTGTATCATTTGGAGCAACACTATATCTCACAACGTATACACCATCAGGTAAAGCATTACGTGTTGAATCACAGTTTGTTAGCTGTAACTCTAGATCACATGCTGTATAGTTTACAGAGAAATCTGTACCAGGGCTAAGTGCAACCGCTGTAGTAAAACCTGGTGCTGTAATTTCAAGCTTTGGGCAATCTACAGGCACATAGTCATTATAGGTACTAGTATCAATCACACGAAAGATACAGTTTGTAAGAACATCAGGGATCTCTATTGAAAGTTTGTGTTGTGCCATATGTAATACTAAGTTACAAAGATATAGTGTAAAAATAAAAAAGGGAAGGAGTTTTTTTGCTCCCTCCCTTTTTAGATTTTTAGTTAAGATTAGTCGTTAGTTGGGCTAACCGGAGTGCAAGTTGCAGGACAAGTATAAGTTGTCAAAGTTGTGCAAGATGCATTAGCGTTGGTCAACCAAGCAGCTACAAATGCTTCAAAAGCAGCGTCTGTACCAGTAGTTACAATTTCTAACAAGTACTGATCATTATCAAAAGTACCAGTTGGGTTGTTGAAACGAGGTACACTGTGTTGAATGTAGTAACGAGTGTAAGATGAGTTACGATCAATAACATTGTAAACATCATCACCGTTAGTAATCTCACGGATACGCAAGTCAGTTCCAGTGTAGAATGGTTGCTGCATATACCCTTCAGTTAAGATAAGATCACGGATGATGTTCTCACCAGTACCTTTCATTTGAATAGGCTCACAAATATCATATTTACAAAGACCTTGGAAAGCACATGGATCACCATTAAGATCTACTTCAGAAGCATAGATTTTAACTGGCTCTAAGTAAGCAATGATAGAATCATTTGGATAGAAAGTACAATCTAAGAAACGAGTATCTACATAAGCTCCATTGATGATAAGACCAGCTTTTGTATTAGCATCACCAGGAAGAGTAGTTGGATCTTGGATATATCCTAACAACAAATCTAAGTTTGTCTGTGAAGATGTACCATCACCTAACTCTAACCAAAGAACACCATCACCAAGAGTGTTATAAGTAATTTCAACTTGGATGAATGGGTTGATCAAAGGTGAGTTCAACAATTGGTAAGCCCACTGTACATATACAATCAAAGGATTAACCGCTGATGGAGCAATCTCCCCGTCTGGGCAACAACCTGTGTAAGCAGCTGCAGTATAGTAAGTGTTACGAGTTAACGTACGCAATACTGGAGAACCTTTGATGTCTACACGCAAGTTGTAAGTTTCACCACACAAGAACTCTTTGTTACATGAAGTTACATCATAAATTGGATTCTCTGTACCAGGTACATCTCCATTTACAGAACCTACAACCACCTGAGCTTGTTGAGCTGCGCAAGGATCTACGCGGTAGAACTTGCTAATGTACTTAGGGTTAATAATTTTTGATTTTACAGATTCACTGTATCCACCGTGATAAGGACCAATCTTGTCATTAGGGTGAATAGAACCTGAAACTAATACTAATGGGCAAGCCACAGTAGTAGCAGGAATTAAGTCTGGAGTAGTCCAAGTTGAAGGATCAACAAAGGTAAAATCTCCAGTAGTTAAAGCACTGGTAGCTGTACCAGGTGCTGTAAGAAAACCTTCAGTTCCCACAAAGGTTTTTTGGAAAGCATGATTAAAATACGCCATTTTTTTGTTTTTTAGGGTTACAAATATATATTTAATATAAGGAGAACTTTTATATTCTCCAAATTTTTACAAATAATCTTTCATCTCATGGTCCAGCAAGCGCATTGCAATCTTATCTGTACCAAAAGAATTTAACTGGTCTACCCAGTTTTGCATTTTATTATGTTCCTCTACTTGTTCTTTTAAGTAAGCTAATGCAAACTCATATAACATATGATCACCTTTTGACATAGCATCAGTAGCAAGTTCTTTAATTTGCTTTGTTACTACTATCTCATGATCATATGATTTCTCAATGATCTCAGGTAATCCTGTAAAGGTTTGTTCAGGTGATTCTAAAACAGGAGTAGCTGGTTGTACACCCATAGAAAGCAAATAAGTTCTTGCTATATCAGAGTGAGACATTTCTTCATTAGAATATCTGCGCCATAGTTTAGCAGCATTAACATAACCATTATTATCTAACCACATTGACATAGCCAGATATACTCTGCCTGAATACTCTTCCTGTTGAACACGGAAGTTTAAGTAATCTACACAATCATCCGATAAAAGTTCATTTTTACCTTTTAAGGGTATTTTCTCTGATACTATTTCTTTTACTTCAGATGAGCTTTTTTCTACAGTTTTTACTACAGGTCTTCTTAAAGATCTATTCTCTGCCATAATTATTAAGTATTTGTTTGACTATTAGTCTGTGCAATTTGATACTGAGTAATAGACTCTATATCACCAGCAAGAATCTGAACAGCCTCATCAATTAGTATTTCTGCTATATCATCTTTAAACTCACACTCCACATCTGCACCTGATGCTTGCAATGTATAAGGATCTACACAACCTGCAAGCTGAATATTTACAGGAAACCTGTAATACATAATTTCAGCACTTTTTACATCAAAGTCATTTCCTGTATAAACTCTAAGTCTATTACCTACAAATGTGCAAAATGTTTCTCCCCACTCAAAGCTTGGTTTCTTAAGATCATCTCCTAACAAAAGCGGTACATTCTCCTCTTCTGCAAGATATATAACAGCCATATCATTCTTTGTCTCGCAACAGTCTTTATGAGCATGTACATTAACTCTTTTAAAATACATGAAATCAGAAGGTATAACCTGAGACTGTGAGTAAGTATCCATTGTATCCATTACAAGAGGCTCAGTCTTTAATAAGATCTGTAGGTCACTTATACGCATACGTGTTTGCTCATCACCAGCTTTGGCAATATTCACACCTTGAATCTGGCGTCTTACCCACTCAACTTGACCTTTATTAAAAGCCTCAACTATCTGCCAACATTCAAAGTTGTCATAGTCTTGGCTATCAAGCTTGTTCAACCGTTGCTTAATCTTAAGCTGTAGAGTTGTGTTATTCATTATCCTTTAACTCTCTTAAGTCTTGGGTTAGCAGCTTTAGCTTTAGCAGAAGCTTTACGTGTAGCAGAAGCTAAGATAGCACCTGCCGCTTTTTTAGATACGCCTGACTTAGCAGCAATCTTTGCTTGTACAGCTTTAAATCCAGGATGTTTCTGTCCACCTTTCTTAAATACACCGCGTCCTTTAAGAACATCAGCTTTAGTTACTTTTCCATCTCCTGTAAGATCTGGAAACTTCTGTCCACCTTTAGCCATATAAGAATCAGAATCAGACATATTTTTATTTTTAAGCTCATCTAATTTATACTGTGCTTTTTCATAGCGTTTCATAGCTCTAGGATAATTACCACTAGGAGTATTTATACCATTAATTTCATTATCATCATAACCCATGTCTATCAACTTATTGTAGTTTTTAGAGACTCTTTTGGATAATCTATTTTCTCTACGGCTGGTATCACCGCCATTATTGTATTTCATTGAACCCCCTTTAGCCATGTTAGAGCCAGCGGCACCACGTCTTCCGGTTTTTCCTTGAATAGGTGCAGTTGCAATTGGTTTTGATGGAATAATACCACCCATTTGTTTTTTAGGTGCTTTATATCCTTCTTGAATCTGCTTTTTCAGTTTATCCATGTATGCTTTCGTCTGAGCATCTGTCATTTTTTTAGCAGGTCCCACTGCAATCTTAGAGGGATTCATCATCATAGGTTTTTTAGAACCACCGTCTTGATACTTTACAGCACCGCCTTTTTTAGTTGAGTTTCTCATTATATTATAGTTTTAACAGTTCCATTTTCTTAAAGACTTATTAATCCTTGAGTTAGGATCATTAGCTGTCTTGGAGCTAGTAAGTTTCTTCTTCATTCCCTCCATTCTAGAGCAGAATGACTTACGTCTGTTAGCATCTTTGCTACCAGGTTTTAACTTAGAAGGTTTAGTAGTTACAGCTGTCTGTAACTTGCTACCAGGATTAGCTGCTCTATAAGATGCAACACCTTTAGCATTAAGACCTCCTTTTGGGTCTTTACCTTCCTTACGAGTCCAAGCTGGAGTAGAACCACCCTTTACCATCTTTGGTGTTTTTCCTGCTTTTTTCATAGAGATAGCAATTGCTGCTTGCTGTTTTGCATTCTTAGCCATTATCTATATCCTTTAGTTTTTGCTTTAATATTTTTAGGTTGGGGTACAAACTGTTTCCCTTTTCTGTTACCTGATGCTTTAGCTTTGTTAGTAGCTGACTTTTCTCCAGGTGATAAAGCTCCCCATGCAGCTTCTGGTAAGTAACGTTTCTTACCTTTAGACTTTACTTCTTTAGCTGACCCTTTCTTCTTATTTGCATAAGTACCGGATGTCATCCACTTCTGTGCAGTCCAGTCTTTTAAACTTTGCTGTGGATCTTTAGCCATTACTTCTTGGTTTTATAGCCACCACCTTTACCCTTATATTCTTTAGCTAAGAGTTGAGCTTTTCTAGCAGACCATTCTCCAGGATCTCCTCCTTTTGAACCAGCTTTAATCTTATTGAATAAAGATTTACGCATACCTGGTTTAGTATACACACCTGCTTGATTTACTTTAGACTTACTTTTTGCAGCCACAGCTTTTCATTTTAGTTGGGTAAAGAGAAGACAAAGCTCCCCCTTTTTGATAAGAGGGAGACTTTGCTGCTCCAATTAGTTTGTTAGCTTCAGGTTTAGATAGAATCTTGTTCATCTTAGAAACCTCTCTTCATAACAGTGTTCTTCTTCTTAGGCATAGGAACAGGCTTGTTAGCATGTCCAGCACCTTTACTGCTGGTAACCTTAGTGTAGTTAAACTTAGGATTTACACCACCTGATGATTTACCAGCTGACTTTTTAGTAGCAGCAAATACACCTGAGCTATTAGGATTAGCTTTTCCGCCAATTCCACCTTTAGACATCTTTTTCATACTATATTATTTTTTAGATTTAACAGTTTGGTATTTCTTAACAGATCCGCCTTTCTTTTTCATATAGAATGATGGTTTCATCTTTTCTATATTCTCTTTTCTTTTAGCTGCATCAAGCTCATCCTTTTTTTTACGCATTTTATCTAAAGCATCTTTACTGTACATGCTAGGTAATTTACCTTGACTCTTCAACCAGTTTTGATACTGCGCCTCAACTCTAGCTTTTTCTTTAGCATTTGCAAAAGCAGAATCAGCCTTAATTCTAGCAATACGCTTTTGTTCTGCTATATCAGCTTGAGTTCTAGACTCTTTGCTCTTTTTCTCATCATACTGCTTTTGTAGTTCAGCATATTCTGAAAGCTTAATATTAGGTAAATCCTTTTTAGTAGTCTTCACATCAGTACTACCTGATGATTTTTTAGATGTACCACCTTTAGAACCACCAGACTTAGGTGCAGACTTAGGAGCTGGAGCTTGCAGTTTATACTTATCAGCAACAGATTTAAAACCTATAGGTTTAGCTTCACCGGTTACACGTCCTGCATCCTTACCAACCATAGTTTGAGAAGGTGGTAGCTTCTTTTCTATTTTATCTAGCTTTTTTGAAATTCTAGAATCAACTTTAGCCAGTTTTGCTTCTACCTTTTTATTATCTTTATAAGATTTAATCTGCTGTTTAGCAGCTCTGATTTGTTCTCTTCCAGCTTGTCTTGCAGCTCTAACTGGATTTTTAGGTTTTGCCATGATATATAAAAATTATTAGTTGTTGTCTATTACTAAGTTAATTAAGAATTCCAGTATTTCTCAACTTTTTTTGATATATCATTTAACATATCTTCATTAGTTGGGTTTTTAAGGTATTCCACTATATCAGCTTGAGTCCTTCCCAGTAACTGATTACTATCTTTATGATAGATAAATCCGTCTGGTTTTGTAACTATAGCCTTGTAGTACACAGCATCCTTTACAATAGCTTTTAACTTTAATGTTTCCATATCTAAGTTAGCAGCATCTAAGAATGCTTGAGATGCACGTGTTGAGCTCTTCTCAGAACCTTCACCATTAATAAAGCCATCCATATTGTCATAGATAACATCATTAGGTGTGTTCTTCTTATACTGAGCACCTGCAATGTCAACTATCTTAGCTACATATAGAAGTTTGTTTTGATTCTTATCAAATAACTTCTGCAATTCAGCAAGAGCTTTATTACGTAATTTCTTACCCTCTGTCTTACTAGATACAGTTTGTTCAAACTTATCTAAAAAGAACTTAGGAGCTCTCTGTCTAGATCTAGCATCTTCATAGCTTTTAGCTACTATACTAAACCCACCTGCATTAATAGCATAAATCTTGATTAGATCATAAGGATCATCAGGATTTAAAAAGATAGGGTCATTGCCACACTTAATCTCAATCTTTCCCCAAAATTCATCATTGTTAGGTTTTAGCAATTGAACTTTATTCCAAAAGTCTTTATCTTCAGGATCTAGAACGTTCGCAGCTAATGATCTTTCAAGATCTGCTACAACTGTGCGGATCTCTTTAATCTTAGCCTCTCTCATGTCAAAATCAGGAATGTTCTTCACATCAGGAGCAAATTCATTAAGACCTGTGATGTAACGTTTAATACCGTTCTGCTCAACACAAGCTAGTTGCTCATAGTGTGTCACTCCTTCAAAAAGAGACAATCCATATTGTTCAAGACCCATGTTTGATAGTCTCCCATCAAAGTAAGGTTTAATTGCTACAGGGCTACGCTTAGCACCTGTTTTAGTTTCTACAAGTGTAAAACTCATAAGTTGTTGGTTTTAAAAAGTTATTGGTTTTTTTGTAAAGATAGTAAAAAGGGGGAGGCTTTCAACTCTCCCCCGATTTACAGATTATTTAAGATTAGAATGATCCACCAGTGATTGGGTTACGCATAACAATCTTCAACACCTTGGTTGGGTCTTTAACCCAGATAGCAGGCATTGTTTGTGTCATGTATACACGGTATCCATTGAACTGACCAGAAGACGCAAATCCTTGAGTACGTCCCATGTAGTCCATAGTACCGTTTTGATACCACCACTTCAATTGATTATCCCAAGACAACTTCAACAAGTAAATGTTATCGTTAGTGTTGTCAGTGATATCAAAGATGATGAATGAGTAAGAAGACAATGGGAAACCATCAATGATTGGGTTTTCAATGTCATTGGTGTGTAGGTTATCAAACGCTGGGTTCAACACAAACTTAACGTTAGCCAAGAATGGGAAAACATAAGAAGTGTAAGCAAATCCAAAGTTCAAGTCCATACCTTTACCAGTGATTGCTCCAATGTCAGCAGCCTGAATCAACAAACCTGAAGACATAGCCTCACGCTTGATAGCTTCATTAACCATACGCATACCAGCCATACCAGTTTGTACAATCAATTGACGCTTAGGATCTGGTCCTTGGAAGTCAACCTTACCGGCATAGAAGTTATACAATTCTGAACGGAACAAATCCAAGTTGAAATTAGACTTGTTGTAGATACGCTTGAATGAGTTGTCAAGCTGTCTCCAAAGACCCACAGATAAACGCAAGTCATCTGGACCGTCTTGACGTACACGTCCACCTTGTCCCCACATTAAGTAAGTCTCAATGTCATTAGCTACTTTACTCAAGTGAGCTGCTTCCATTGCAGTCAAGAATGTACGAGACAATGATCCATTGTTCATAGCACGCTTAACATAATCTTTACCCATGCGAGAAACCATAGTTTCAAGGCTAGTGATAGATGGATCTGAACTCTTGTCAAAGTTACGCCAGATCTCTACTACTGGAACAGTACCATCAGCGTTCATTCCACCTTTGATCATCAAGTCTGCACGAGATGAGATAGAATAGTGAACGTGAGCTTCAGCACCACCTACGAAGTTGTAGTACTCACGGTATCCAGTTGCAGTGATGATGTCAGAGAAACGCTCTCCGTACTCACCACGAGCAGAACCTTTACGGAAGATCTTAGTACCAGGAGCAAGGATGTTAGTATCCAAACCGTAAGTAGAATCATTGTTTACCAATTGAACTGTGTAAACAAATCCGTCACCTACAGGAATGATATCCTCAGTTGGTACAACATACATTTCCGCACCGTTGTACTTGTCATAAGTGATGATATCACCATGACCAAATTCTCTACGTGACAATTTGATTTGGAAGGTAGTACCGTCCGCACCAAGAGTGTCTCCGTCTGTTAATACTTCGTCAACAATGTAAGGAAGATCCATTACAACTGGCGTTTGCCACTTGTACTCTCCTCTAGCATTGTCAACATTAATTACGTTCTTTCCACCAAAGCTAGACATTTGGTACAAAGGCATTTCTACCTTCTGCGCCATTGCCCAAAGATCTACTGGTCCTAAATCCATAGGTTCAGCATTCTTGAGCATGTTAACCAAGTGGTAAGAATCTACGTGTGAACTAGCTGCGTAGTTGGTATCCCGTAGAAATATACCAT
>JACCDP011229537.1_pt1 | contig 13847 bp, 9 predicted proteins | sample 7445841 | NCBI WGS metagenome assembly JACCDP01 (sample SAMN15323441, study PRJNA562643) | freshwater metagenome | isolation source: river surface water | place: USA:Blue River Watershed | collected 2017-08-17
AGCTGCCCGTCGTCGTCGTTGAGCCAGCCCGTGCTGGTCTGGTAATAGTGACCAAAGAACGCTGGGGTCTCGCTCCCATGTTGGGGTTCGCTGTCTGCAAAATCGACGCTGCGGGCATCGATGCGCGGTGGCGTTCCCGTTTTGAGTCGGGTAATGCCAAAGCCCAAAGCTGCCAGATCATCTGCCAGTGCGGTCGCGGGAGACTCGCCGGCACGGCCTGCCGGCCAGATGGCAGGACCGGTAATGGCGCGACCACGCAGAAAGGTCCCGCTGGTCACGACGACACTGCGCGCAGCATAGATACGTAGAGTGTGGCTGACAACATGGAACCGCGGCGCATCGGGGTCGGATTGGGGAGCGAGTGGGACAATCCGTTCGACCATGGCTTGACGAATATCGAGGTGCGGCAGTGCTTCGAGGTATTCCTTCATCACACTGGCGTAGAGGCGCTTGTCACATTGCGCGCGGAGCGCCTGCACTGCGGGGCCTTTGGACTCGTTCAACAGGCGCATCTGGATGAAGGTCCGGTCCGTGACACGGCCGATGACTCCCCCCAGGGCGTCTATTTCGCGCACGAGGTGGCCTTTGGCTGGGCCCCCGACGGATGGATTACAGGACAAATGCCCGATTTTGTCGAGATCAATAGTAAGCATCAAGGTCGAGGCGCCCATGCGCGCGGCGGCAGCAGCAGCCTCGCAGCCTGCGTGACCGGCACCGATGACGATGACGTCGTAGATGTGTGGATGGAGTGTCGCTTCGTGCACAGAATGCTCGTTTGTCGTATCGGTACAGCGCAGTCCATGATTGGATTGCGGGAATCGGCGTTAGTTTACACTCAATTGTACCATGCAGACCGTGATTTGCATGCTAAAATACGGCTATGAAACGTTGTATCCGCGGCATCCTATTGGTACTCGTGGTGCTTGGGTTGGTGGCATGTGCAGCCAGCCCGGCACAACCATTGGCAGTGACCGACGAAGTGTTGACCGGTGGCGGCACAAGCCCCGAGACAACGGTCGAGAGCTTCCTCAATGACCTGAACAAAGCAATCAAAGACCCCACTATCAACCGTACTGATGTGCGTGATCAGTGGGCGGACACATTGTCGAATTACTTTGTACCGGTCGAACGACCGACCCAGCGCATCGCCATCCGGAGTTCATTGGACAATGTGGCAAATGGTATCGCACAGCTGAGTGCCGATCAAACGGTTATGTTTGAGATTCAATTTGAACCGGCCCGGCGTGTCAATGATGTCGAAGATATTGTGTACATCGAAGTTCCCAACGCGACCATCGACATGATGATTAGTCAAAACTCGAATCGCGGCAACACAACGATTTGGAAGCAGAATGAATCGTTGGGGTATCTCATCGGCAGTGACGAAAACATCTTCCCGGTGATGCGTGTTGGATCGCGCTGGTATCTCACCGAGAATTAACAGAGGAGCGCATATGGCACCCGTGCCACCCCAAGACGATCAAGGGCTGATCCAGTTAATTTTCACCAGCATCATGAAGCGGTTTCGGAACGGATGGCGCCGTCGCCGCAAGCCACAATTCGGTGTCCCGCTCCCCGCTGATCCGTCGGTCACTGCCGACCCTGTTCCATCCGCACAGCTCGCAATGCACTTCGACAGCGAATCAGCCACCATGTCGCCGGCTCGTGTGCCCGACCCGGTGGGTGCGGCACCGACGCAGTCATCTCCAGTCGCAGCAACTGGGCAGACTGCTACTATACGCACTGCCGCCTCTGCTGAGAACGCGGCACGTCCGCTCGCACCATCGTGGTCTGTGCCGTCGCTCACCCGCACGTTTGTGATAGACGGGTTGACCTGGGCATTGGGTGTCGTTGTATTGGTGATCGTGGGCGTGCGGTTTTGGGCATATGACTCCCTCCAAGCCGAAATGTACGGCGACATCGAGATTGTGCAGACCTACGTACGCGCGGTACTAGACGGCAGCATGCCGTGGTACTTCATCGAAAGTTCTGGGCCGCTCTATCACTACCTGATTGCGCCCATCCTAGCACTGCTCGGTGACAACTACGGTCAGATCAAGATTGCGTCTATTCTGGTGAGTTTCGGTGTGCTCGGGTTCGTGTATGCCTTTGCACGCAGCTATGAAGGGCGATTGTTCGCACTGCTGGCGTTGTCGATTGCAGGTACCGGTTCGTGGTTGCTCGTCTACTCACGATTGGGCAACTCGCAGATATTTGTTCCGCTTGTCACGATGGCTACCGTGTACTGTGTGTACCGATTCGTGCAGACCCACAACGATCGCTGGCTGTATGCCTCAGCATTGGTCGCTGCGTGTGGGTTGTACGCCTACCCACAGTCGTATATCGTTCCGCCTGTTATGTTGTTGACGGTTGTAGTGTTATGGCGCACGGGCGTCATCGCACAGCGTGCTGCGGTAGTGAAATACAGCGTAGGGTTGTTTATCGGGAGCCTCCCGTTTCTTTGGATGTTTAGTGCAGATCCCACGTCGGTGTTCGGTCCGTATATCACCGAGAAATTTGCCAGTGACGAAGGCACCATCGGGAATCTGCCACAGATGGTGGTGCGTGGCATAGGTGCCTACTTTATCGCCGGTGATCCATGGACACGGGGAAATCCCCAAGGGCTAGCACACATTGACATTATCAGTAGCGTGCTGCTGGTTGTAGGGCTTGCTTCATTGTTGCGCACACATCGTCGTGGGCTTGCACCATTGTTCCTTGTGCCCCTGTTGGCATTGCATATCCCGTCGCTGCTCGTGTTGCGATACCCCGATCAAGTCCCTTCTGCGTCACGCAGCCTGGGTGCAGCACCATTTGTGTACCTCGTTGTGGCGTTAGGATTGTTCGAGCTGTTCCAACTCCTGCAAAAGCGTGCTCCCAAATATGCCGGTGGTGTTGTGGCTCTGGTATTGCTCGTCTCGTTGCAATTGAATATCGATCGTTACTTCAATAAATATATCGCTGGGATGCCGTATAACGATGTGCCTATCGGACGCGAAATCCTGCGCTTCGTCGAGACATTGTCGCCAGATACGACCGTCTATATCGTCGGCAGCCAATGGCGTGACGAAACCCCCGAGCCGATGTTCATCCAAATCCAAATGCGTCACCCCGACCGGCTCAAACGGTTTGATCCGAGCGACACGCTGACCTGTGATGGCCTTGCGACGTTACCACGGCCTGCAGTAATGATATGGTCGTTCGATGATGCGATCCCGTCACCGAATGTGCGTGATTGTGCCGCTGAATTTCGACCAATGCTGCATGCAACCAACGAAGGCGTGCCTGTCTTCTTCAGCGCTGCATTGACCGGTATTGCCAATCCCAACTACGTTGCACCGGCACCACAAGCGGACGAGACTCCCCAAGACGAGGAACAAGCTGATCCACAACCTGCCGGGAACGACACTGCCCCAGTACCAGTTCCCGACGTCGCACAACCCATCCAGGAGGTGTTGACGGTCAACGGTGTCGAAACAACCATTACGTCATCTGCCATCGACGGTGGATCGTTACCAGATTTGTTCGACGGCAACAACAACTCGATGATGCGCGGGGCAAACCAAAATCCGTTCGATGTCAAGGTTGCGTTTGCGACGCCTGTCCAAGCAAAAACCCTGACGTTCAACATGGCGGGTATGAAAAACTTCGTCGCCATCCTCAAGGTAACCAGTCCCGCAGGAACAGAGACCTACGAACAGTCGTTCCCTACTGCGGACCTGGACCAGGTGGTGGTGTTTGATTTGCAAGAATCTGTCGCTATGACTGGGATGTCCATTTCGTTCTTTGAACAAGAGGTCCCCGAGTTTGTCTCGGTGAATATTCACCTGCGCGAAATCATCATCACCGAGTAGCCTGCCGCACAAAACACCCCCGCAGACACTGTCTGCGGGGGTGTTTTGTCGACGGGTGCGTGTTCGTTAGCGCACTTCGGGTAGGAGTGTATAGTCGGGGAAGTTGCCGACCAAGCGTTCGCCTGGTTGTCCAACCGTGACCGAATGGACTAAGTACTTGCCGCCCACAAAACAACCCTTCCAAGAGTTACCGATTCCACCAAAGGTTTCGTCGCGGTCGCCGCGTGAGCGGATTTTGTTGACGCCGACCTTGTATGAGCGCAAATCACCCGAAATTTCTTTGGCGACGCGGTCGTCATCGGTGGCCAACGACGAGACGAGCGAGCCGTTCGAGATGTTCATTTCGGCGATTAATTCTTCGACGCGATCGACCACCACGACGGTGTCGAGCGGGCCAAAGGGTTCGTTGTGGTGGAGCTTCGCGGCACGGGGGACGTTGAGGACCGAGTTCGGCCCGAAATATGCCGACGTGTCTTGACCAGGCAAGAAGAGCGACTCGTCGATGCTGGCTTCGAACAGCCCTAACGCACCGAGCGAGATTGCTTCGCTCTTCATCACCCGGAGTTCTTCGACTTTGCGCGAATTGATGAGCGGACCAAAATCGAGTGATGGAAGTGCATCGTCGGCGTGGTCGACCAGAGTGGGGTTGCCGTATTTGATCGATTTGAGAACAGGGATGTACATCTCGAGGAACTTGGGGAAGAGCTGGCGTTGGACGGCAAACCGGACGTACGCAGTACAGCGTTGCTTGCCGTAGTCATACCCCTTTTTGATTTGCGATGCCAGGTCATCCCAGTTCGAGTACTCCCAGATGCCGTAGACGTTGACACCCTCCATCTCGAGCATGTATCGCTTGTCACGGTCGTACAGTGATGCGGCGATGTCGCGGCCGTTGCTCTTGCCACCCACAAAAGCCAAGCAATCGACATCGTGGTTGCGGACCAGGGCTTCGCTTAGTTGGCCGCCAGAACCACTCACCAACGACACGGGCAAGCCGCACCGACGCGCAAGGGCGAGCGAGACAGTCAAAGCATACAGCCCACCGTCGGTGGGAGTTTTGGCGATGACAGAATTCCCGGCGAGCACTTGAACGAGCATCGAATGCACGAGCACTGATAATGGGTAGTTCCAAGAGGCAATGTTCGAGATGACACCAAGCGGCGTGCGGCCAGCCATTTGTGTGTCGATTTGTTCGACATACCATTCGACACCGCTGATACAGCGGTCGACGTCGGTCATGGCGGTGGCATAGGGCTTGCCTATCTCCCACATCAACAGGCGACCGATGAGGTCACGGTGCTGCTTGAGTGCTGCTAAGGTGTCCGTGACCTTTTGTTTGCGCTGGTCGAGCGAAACCTTGGACCATGTTTTGAACTCGACTGCACAGTATTTGACGGCGCGCTTGGCTTCGTCGAGGTCGATCATCGGAAGGCTGCCCAGCTGGGTGCCATCGATGGGCGATATGACCGTCTTGCCGTTGCCGGGATGGCCCCATGCCCCTTCGATGAGGTTCAACACCCGACCGTCGCTACTGAAGGCCTCAGGGACCAATGCCCTGGTTTGCGCAATCACGTTGTTCCACTCGACTGTCGGAGAGATGATTTTGGTCACGACAGGATTCCTTTCAATACCACGCTCTACATACGCTACGCACAAGAGCGATTGTTGGATGTAGAAAACCGCTCCGTGCGCTGTGCACGGAGCGGCTGCGATAGGATAGAGCGTTACTTCAACAGACTCGCCATTTGCTTTTGGATCATGTTGGCAGCCCCTTCGGGGAGGAGTCGGCCCCACCAGTACATCAACTTCGCATCCGACCCGGCGAACGCATGGAACGGGTTGCCTTCGAACGCACCGACAATCAATTTGCCAGCGACATCCGCAGGCGTCGTTTTGATCGGTGTCTTGCTGTGCTTGCTCATCGCATCGATTTCGGCTTGGGTGGCGGCACCGGAATTCACCGATATGTTCGTCGCGATAGCACCCGGGAAGAGAATGCTTACCCCGACATTGGTGCCTGCCAGTTCTGCCCGCAAGCCTTCGCTGAACAACTTGATAGCAGCTTTGGAGGCACAGTAGATGGTTTGACCGGGCACCGGAATGTACCCGCCCATACTCGAGATGTTGAGGATTTGGGCAGCGGGACGGGTGAGCAAATGCGGCAGGAATTCTTTGACCATATGCACCGTTCCATAGAAGTTCACATTCATCACGCGATGGATTTCGTCATACGACAAATCGTTCACTGTGCGAAACTTGTGGATAATCCCGGCTACATTAATCAGGCCGTCGACGCTCCCGTGGCGGGCGATGACGGTTGCGGGGAGTGCGCTGACCTGTTCGATGCTGGTAACGTCGACGACATGCGTGCTGATTCGTGAGGCATGCGATCCCGCAAGCGCGACTGTTTCGTCGAGGGTTGTCTGATTGATATCGACGGCTGCAATGGTTGCACCGCGACGGGCGAGTTCGAGCGTTGTCTCGCGACCCATGCCGTTGCCAGCGCCAGTAACAACGATGACTTTGTGTGTGACGTTCATGGTGGAGCCTTTCTACCGATGCAGCATGTGCACCACATACGTGTGCAGCCAAGTGGACGTATGCGCACGTGGTCCTCATCATAGCGCACGACGCAACGCGCAACGTGAAGGAAGCGTTAATAAACGCACTCATCCGGGCGGCACGCCAAAACAAAAAACCAGGGCCGTCGAAGACGGCCCTGGAATACATCGACCGTGAGAAGCTATGTGGTGGTTTTGCTGGCCAGCCACTTGGTCATGATTTCGGCGACATAGCGGGTAGACATATCGCCATCGACAAACACGTCGTCATCGAGCAGCACCAATTGGAACGGAATGGTCGTTTTGACGCCGTGGATGACGGTCTCGGTCAGTGCGCGCTTCATCCGGGCAATTGCTTCCTCGCGGTTGGGTGCCCAGACCAGCATTTTGGCGAGCAGTGAATCGTAGTTGCCGGGTACCATATAGCCGGGATAGAGATGGGAATCCACGCGTACACCGGGACCACCTGGGGGCAGGTAGTACTGAATCTCTCCGACCGACGGCATGAAGTCACGCTCAGGGTCTTCGGCGTTGACACGACATTCGATGGCATGCCCGCGAATCTGTACGTCACTCTGCTGGACGGTCAGATGCTCGCCCGATGCGATGCGCAATTGCCAGCGGACCAAATCGATACCGGTTACCAGCTCGGTGACCGGATGTTCTACTTGGATGCGGGTGTTCATTTCGATGAAGTAGAAGTTCCCCTCTGGGTCCAGCAAAAACTCCATCGTGCCTGCGTTGACATAATTAATCGCGCGTACGCCTTTGAGGGCTGCCTCGCCCATGCGGGCCCGGAGTTCTGGGCTGACTGCGGGGGATGGTGCTTCTTCGACGATTTTTTGGTGGCGGCGTTGTGAAGAGCAGTCACGTTCACCGAGGTGAATAGCGTGCCCATGGGTGTCGGCGAGCACTTGGATCTCGACATGACGGACTTTGGGCAGGTACTTCTCGAGCAAGAGCGCACCATTGCCGAAGGCAGCCTCGGCTTCGCTTTTGGCAGTCAAGTAGAACCGGTTGAGCTCGGCCTCGTCGTTGGCGACGCGCATGCCCCGGCCACCGCCGCCACCAGCCGGTTTGAGGAGGACCGGGTAGCCCATTGCATTGGCTAACTCGACGGCTTCTTCGAGCGAATGGAGCTCGCCATCAGACCCGGGCACGATGGGCACGCCGGCGGCGCGCATGGTGTTGCGGCCTTCGATTTTGTCGCCCATCAGGCGAATGGCGTCCGGGCTGGGCCCGATAAAGGTAATGCCGTATTGGGCACAGATTTCGGCGAAGTAGGCGTTCTCGGACAGAAAGCCATAGCCCGGGTGGATGGCTTCGCAACCGGTGATAAGCGCTGCCGAAATGAGCGCAGATTGATTGAGATAAGAGCGCGGAGAAGGAGCCGGTCCGATACAGACTGCTTCGTCGGCGGTACGGACAGCCAACGAATATCGGTCGGCTTCACTATACGCGACAACGGCGCGGATCCCGAGCTCGTGGCAGGCACGTACGATACGGACGGCGATTTCGCCACGGTTCGCGATGAGAATCTTGCTGAACATAGGCCTCTGTCTCTCCAAAAACCCCAGTTGTATGCGCAAAGTATACCATAGCTCTCGGGTGTCAGCGCTCGACTTCCTCGGGGAGCTCGTACCAGCGTACTTTGTCGCCGACCAATGCGCGTGTTTTGAAACCGAGCGTTTTGGGAGCTGCTGCGATGTATGTCGTCAGGGCTGCGACTTCGCGCATGACTGTCGGCGCATCGGCAGATTGATTGTCCATTGCGTATGCGGTGCACCGTTCGAGGTTCATCGTGAACGTACGCCATAGCCCCCAATCGGCGCCACACAGCGTTGCGATACGTGCGCGCGTGGCCTGCTGGCTCGGCGCGGTGCCGATGTGAAGGGTGCTCAATAGGGCACACCCATCGTATGCATCCTTGGCATTGAGCTCGAAAATTTGGAGTTTGGTGAGTAACAGTTCTGAGACAGGGATGGTATAGGGATCAGCGCCAATGTTCAGTGCGATGGTGTGACACATCGCGAAGCTCCCGACAAAAATGTCGATTTGGCGTTGGGTACGTGGATCATGGAAGAGCAGGCGGGTGTCGCCATTGAGCAGATTGAATTCTCTGTCGGCGACATAGCCGGCAGTGGTGAGCACGGTGCTTAGTTTGGATTGGGTTTTGGCAGGGATGAACGCATCGATGTCACGGTAACTCCGTCCCGGGTTGTTGCTCTCTGGGCAGTGCAGGGCAACGGCTACCCCGCCAAGCAGTCGTATGTCGAGCTGTTGGGCACGGGCGACATCGACGAGGAGCTGGGCAGATTGGATAATGTCTGCGTTCATGCTGTTCCTTTTGGATAGCGAAAACGCCCAGGGCCGGTGCCCTGGGCGCTGCGTGGGCAGGTTATTCGGCGGGAATTTCTTTCTGGAGCATGTCGAGGTTGATGCCTTTGCTCTTGCGGTAGGCCTTCATACCGACATAAATCAGCAACGCGACGCCATACAGCACACCCATGAAGATCAACGACGTGGTATTTTTCAGGCCTGCCTCGTTGATGCTGTATCCGATGCCGTACATGGCGTCAGGATCAAGCAACCACTCGTAGAGCATGTAGCCCAAAAATGCAGTCGAAATGAACCCTGCGATGCTGATCAGCGGGATACCGACGACGTTCAGGTTGGCAATGGGTGACGCGTTGTAGAGATCCTTCTTGGTGAAGGGCAGAATCATCGCGGCAATCGATGTTCCAAAGAACGTTACACCAATCACCAGAGTGGCGGCGAGTGTCAAACTCTGGAACCCAAAGTAGTTGTATGCGTAGAGGTACGAAATCCCGATGCTGGGGATGAACATGAGCATCAACGCCCAAATAGGGGTACGGGTGCGCTCGTCGACGTTGGCGACTGCCTCGGGCAACAAGCGGTCAAAGGCAGCAGCGAAAATCACGCGCGTGGAGGACAAGAACATGGTGCCGGCCCAGCCGAAGAACCACATGCTCATACAGATGATGATGCCTAGTTGGACGATAGGATTGGTGCTCATGAACGACGCCAACAAGGCTGGGTATGGCCAGACGGGGAAGGCCGGTGCGTCGGTGCCATAACCCCATGTGTAGTTCCAGAAGGCTGCGTTGGCCTGCATGAAGAATTCCCAGGTGATGGAATGATCAATCGCAAAGAATACCAGGATGAGCAACGACACGGTGGCAAGCACCGCATAGGCCATACCCGCAAAGTTGCGTTTGAAATCGTCGGCACCTTTGACTTCGCCATACAAGGTTGCGCCCCAATTGGGGTAGAGCAAGAAGTAGGCGATGACGGGGATCAACAGACCGATATCCTTGATACTCCCACCGAACAGCACGCTGGTCGACAGGTCTTTCCCCAAGGCGACGGTTGCATCGTAGACGTCGGGTCCGGTGCCATACAACGTAGCGCTATTGGCAATGAAGCCCGCTTTGAATGCCTCGTGGTCGCCCGAAAAGAGCAACACAATGACGCCGATGAGGCCCGCATTGCCGATCCAGAAGGCCCATTTTTGGACGGTTGCGTAGCGCTTCATGCCGGTGATGATGACAATCGTGACAAACAGCAACGCGAGCATGGTTGCAATGAAATTGTAGGTCGGGTCACCATTGAAGCGAAGCGCGAGATCACGCTCGCCGAGCAACGACAGCACAGGTACGATAATCATGCGGCGCAATGCGTCACCGTAGAGTGGGGTCCACAACCAGAGAATGAACCACCAGCCGGTAACGGACAGGACGAATCCGACACCACTACCCAAAATGCGGCTCTGCCAGACGTAGTCACCACCGGCGCGGGGCATGACGGCGATAAGGCCTGCATACACGGCCACTTCGGCCATGATGAGTACTGCAAAGGTAATCAAAGCGGTCACCATGCCACCGCTGAAGAAATACATCTGGCTGACCGACGTCATCCCTAATGTAACCAAATTGATCGAAAAGAATGCATAAATAAATGCATCAAATACCGACCACGAGCGAACCAGTCCTGTCGCTTTGCGGAGGAACAGTGCCGCATCGCCCCTGTTGCTGGATGTACTTGTGCTCATCGCATGCGTCTCCTTGTCTGCGCGTCTGACTATTCACTACCCCGATGTCAGGGTGTAGCTGCGGATGTGTGTTTTGGTGCGGAACAAGCCGCCCTTGGGATGGGGATCGAGATCAATCAGCGCGCCCTGGAGCACGCCTTGCTCGTACAGGCTGCCGGCATTGATCGCCAGGGTCCGGCCGATTCGTGCAGTTCCTTTGCCCTCGTGGATATGTCCATGGAGCGACAGCAGGGGCTGGAACTCTTCGATCATGCGTCGCACGGCAGTGCTGCCAGCGGGGACCATCGAGTGGCCGGCATTAACGACGTTGAGGTCGGCATCGAGCTCCGAAACCTCGTCGAGGTTCGACGCATGCGGCGGGCAGTGAAAGTTGAAAATGGCTTTTTCGGCGTCGAATCCAGCCGGAATGATGCCATGCAAATAGTCATATAGACGGTCTTCGGGGAGTTCACGGTCGGTCTGCCAGGGGGTGACGTTGGCCCATCCCGACGAGACCAGACTGAACCCGTCGCCCAGGTCGAGACAACGCCCTTCGGCCAGGGTAACTGCCTGTGATTGAGCGAGCATCTCGTCGATGTCGAAGGGGTCATCGTTGCCGGGCGATACGAAGCAGCGTACACCCGTCCCGGACAGTCGTTCTTCGGCCAGTGCTAACCACTGTTCGAGGGAGAGATGCATCTGCCGATGAAATTCGCGGTCGACGAGCTGTGGATCGTTGCGGAAATCTTCGAGCTGTTGCGTGCTGAGTCGAAAGGGATAATAGCCCCGACTGGCGACTTTACGTTCCATGTCCAACACCGCCGCCTCATCATCGAGGACAAACTCTTGCTGGAGCAACGTCGCATGGAACGACCCGTCAGCGCGCTGACTGATGGGTACAAGTGCCTTGCCGGTCATGTCACCCCCCAGAATCAACAGCGAGACGTCGTAGAACTTGGCAGCGTTCAGAAATTTGCGCCAGCAAATGTCGGAACCGTGTATGTCGGTCGCAAAAAAGAGACGCGTCACTGTGACTCCCGTATCAACATTTAATCTCTGCTTAACACAAACTATACCATATTTTATCAAAAACGGAGACCCGCACATGATTTGTCCTGATTGGCCAGCTGCGGGCGTATACTGAAAAAACAGGAGGTGCGTGCTGATGACGATGATGCACTATGCAATCGATGGGGTGAATTGGCAGGAGGAACGGCCGCCCGAAACGCCGACGTTTTTGAGTAGCCGGCACGGCTACCTGGTGGCGAGCATCGGTGGTGAGGTGGTGCCGTATGGTGCGGAGCATATCGTCGGCAAAATGGGCGGCTTGTGGTTCCACCCCCTGCGCATTGGTGCTGGTTGGCAATTGCGCCTCAATGGGGTGCCGTGTGTTGCTGCCGTGCGGTGTACGGTGCGGGCAGATTGCATTGAACGTACCTACGATCTGCCTGGTCGGCGGATTGTGGTGACCGAACGGATGGACGATATCCTCGCCGCGTTGGTAGTGGGGGTGTCGGTGACCAATACGACTGATGGAGTGGTGGATGATCGGTGGGAGATCTGTGTCGACGCGGCGATCGAAGGGTGCTGGTTCGGGGGCTTGACTGCAGGGCAGACGGTCGCCATAGGGAACGACGAGCGCGTTTCGGGCGTCTGCGCGAGTGGTGGCGATATCCGTGCGGGGGCCGTCGTGGCAGCCCTCGCAGAGATACAGTGGCACTATGCAGATGGGCTGCTGTGCGGCCGCACCCAACAACAGATGGGGGCGCAGACGACCACCGCGCTCCATTGGGGCATCGCCGTCGACCATAATCAAGACCCGTATGCTGTGACGCAGCAGCTGCTCCGGCGCGTGCACGATGTGGCGACGGGTCGCGCCACGCAGACCGCAGCGCTGCCCACACTGCTTTTGAGCCCCGATGCTGACCTCGATGCATACTGGCGTGTGGCGTGTCACAATCTCGGGGCATTGCGCGCCGAATACCCGGGCATGCCCAGCTATGCACTGGCGGGAATCCCCGAGTATCCGCAGTTTTTTGGATGCGATACCACCTATTCCATACCGGGGTTATTGGCGGCAGGATATGCACAGGTGGCCCAGCGTGCGCTCGATGGGTTAGCGGTGTATGCCCAGGCAGCCTGTGGCCGGGTCCCACACGAAGTAACTACCAACGGGCGCGTCTATCACCCCGGCAACGCCCAAGAGACGCCGCAGTATGCGGTGGCGTGTTGGCAGTACATCTGCTGGACGGGTGATATGGCTGCTGCACAGCGTTGGTATGAGATATGTGCCGAGGGAATGGCACATCTGAACGGAGTGCTTGACGGGGAGCATTGGCCGTATGGGGACGGGATGGTCGAACGGCACGGGATGGGACCGTTCAAGCTCGACAGCGTCTGTTATATCATCCAGGCGCTCGATGCGCTTGCGCCGTGGGCAACAATGGTCGGACGCGGTGCAGATGCAACCCGCTGGTCCGTGGCACGCGCGCGCTTGGCGCAACGCTTCGACACTGCATGGTGGATGGAACGGGATGGAATGTACGCAGATTCGCTCCAGCGCGACAATACGCCCCAACTAGACCATCATTGGACTGCTATTGTGCCGGTACAGACGGGTGCTGCTCCTGCCGAGCGGCGACGACAGGTCTATGCGTGCGTCAAAGCGACGCTGACGAACGAATGGGGTTTGATGCATACCGCGGGGGTCGAAGCGTCGGTCTGGACGTTGCCGACTGGGCTCTTGGCATTGGCTGCCTGTGGCCAGGATGATGCGCCGTATGCCATCACGCTGTTGCGAAACATTGGCCAGACTGCTCGGCATGGTTCGCTCGGGTTGCTCAAGGAGCTGATTCCCGAAGGGATGTGCTTTGTGCAGCTCTGGTCGGCTGCTTTGTACTGTCAGGGTGTCGCCGAGGGGTTGCTGGGGATCGTGCCGTACTTACCCGAGCGGCGTGTCGTGATAACGCCGTGTGTGCCTACCATGGGGCTGACGGGGTTGCACCTCGGGGCTGCAGTTGTCGACGTCGCGGTGGAGGGCGGAGTGATCCGCATCACCCACCACGCCGGAGAGGACATGCTCCATTGGGAGACGGGGACGCACCCGTTGGGAACGACTGTTGTTGGGCAGACGGTCGCATGGCGCATTGCCTGAATGGCAGACCACAACGCTTAAGCAGGCAACTGTCTGCTCAATGGCCAACGCACGGTGTATTGGGTGCAAAGAAAAACCCTGCTCACACGTGAGCAGGGTTTGTGCAACGAGCGCACGGTTACTTGTCTTTGCGCATCTGTTCGCGCAGAAATCGACTCGCTAACATGGCGATGAGGGCGATGACGAGGCTTGCCCAGGCGACGACCGTGACGGTGCCTTGGGCAAAC
>JACCDP010565804.1_pt1 | contig 13845 bp, 14 predicted proteins | sample 7445841 | NCBI WGS metagenome assembly JACCDP01 (sample SAMN15323441, study PRJNA562643) | freshwater metagenome | isolation source: river surface water | place: USA:Blue River Watershed | collected 2017-08-17
CACCCCAGGGCGAAGCATCTATCGTTTGGGTAAGCGCGTGCTTGGTGGAATTTAGGGAAGACCGGGACTTACCCCAGTTGGTTCTGGGGCCAGTAGACTTGCGGGCGTTTACCCTATTTGCGGCGCGCTGCCTTGGGCTTACCACCTGTCGTTTCCTTTGACGCAGCAGTCTCTTTAAGAGAATCATCGCTCACCTCATCAATCGCACCGAGGTCCCTGCGCATGAGCGCATTTTGAAGCATGAGGCGTTCGACATTAAGCTTGCGGTTAAACGCCAGCTCATACGACCCCTGAAAGCTTGCGAGGATCTTTACTTGAAGCGCGATCTGCTGGTCAAGCTGCATGATCTCCTCGTGCTTTCTTGCGTATGCGGACTGTCGTAGGGATTCAATTGAGTGTCCGACTTCGCCAATTGTCTTCAATACTCTTGAGTTGATATTGTCGCGAAGTAATGCTTCGCGGACATCCACTTCTTTTTGGGTAAGCTCTCGGCTATAACCCTTCTCAGTTTGATGGGCCATCTCTGAAATGATGGTTATGCGCTTTTGATCCTCGTACCTGCGGATCCACCAGAGGCAGTCGTAGATCTTTTCTGCTAGGTAGACCTGCAAGGTAGTCTTAGCATCTAACTCCTCGATCACGGCATTAAGTCCTGCCGTATAACTTGCCTCTGACTCACCAGGCAGGATAGGCGTGACCCCGAGCAGCTCACCGATCGATGGGGCACGGGGAATATCGGTCAAAGATTTTTTGTCCGGTTTGTTTGAGTTATTGGACATTTTTTTATTTGCCCTTCAATCGGAGGCGCACGCCAGGCGCGTCCTCGGAGCTACCAATAAATTCAATCCCAGAGCCCTCCAGAGCTGACTGGATCGCGGCCAGAATCCTCACCTGCCCGGAAGGAACGCCAGCCATTAACTCCAAGCGTTTGATCGTTGAGACCGCGACTCCGCTTGAATCCGCTAATTCCTAGGCCGTCCAATTAAGTAGCGCCCTAGCAGCCCGTATTTGGCCACTTGTAATTAAAGCTTTAGGAATTATAAATAAAACTTAAAATACGTATTAAGTATTAGTATGACTCATACCAAATCATCAAGAGAGCACTGGGTGGTGGTATTGGGGACTACGCGTGTGACGCGCGGCAGCGAACGGCTGACGCGGAAGGAGAACCAGTCCACGTTCATCCCGCTGGGGATGAAGCACCGGCTGGCAAACCCCGGGACGGCGCCGCTATTCATTGTCGAGGTGCGGTCGGGGAGTTATCTTGGCGAGGACGATATCGAGCGATTAGAGAACCGGTACGGGAGATAGTCGCGCGGACCATATGGATTCACTACTGCGACGAATACCAGAAGTTACGCCTTTGGACGGACCATCCCACTCCGCTCAGATTCGTGTTGCTCGTCGAATCGCAACGACGACAAATCTACGCAGAAATTTCACCCGGGACCATACGACCAGCGTCAAGTATTTCAGGGTTCCGATTGCATTTGTCTCGCGAAGTGCGAGGTAGTTCCCAAGTTCCGCTTTTTCCATTGCAGCAAGTTCAGCGCTCAACCCAGCAGCGCCAAAATCCGGCTTGTGGTGATAAGCAAGCGGCGCGTCCAGAAGCGCAATGTGATACCCGGCGTTGGCGATCTCCAGCCATAGGCGATGGTCTTCCATGTGCCGCTGTCCATTTCGAAATCGGAACGGCAGGCCTCTCCGAACCATGGCAGAGCTCGTGACGAAACGATTTCGCCAGAGCAAGTCCGCGAAGCTGATGCGCCGGAACTCTGGGGACTCTCGAATCCGTTCCAAGGGCTTTACATCGGCAAGCACATGATGCGCGGTTCCGGATAGGGCAATATCATCGTGCCGCTCCATGAATGCGGCGTGAATCTCGAGTTTCTGTCGATGCCACGTGGCATCGGAGTCTAAAAATGCAACGTACTTTCCAGTTGCCTCGTCCCACCCCAGATTGCGGGCCGTCGCAACCCCACCGTTCACTTTCCTTTCGATCACGCGAATCCGCGCGTCGCCCTGAGTCGAACGCCGAAGTAGATCCAGCGTTTCGTCACCGCTTGCATCCTCAACGAGAATGACTTCAGTGGGCGGAAAGCTTTGGTCGAGAATAGATTCAATCGTGCGAACGATAGTCGCAGTGCTTCGATAACAGGGAACGACGACCGAAATAGTTACGCGCTCCAAGTTATTGCTGAAGACTTGCTTCACGAGCGCGGGGTCCACCCCGAGACGCGACAGATAGCTCATTGTAGAAAGACAACCTTCTGTAAAGTGGTACTATATATAGAGTAATACATAGTTGGCGATCTTAGGATTCGTCGCCAAGTCCAAACACGACTTAAACTACTTCAGGGTAAATGGCCAATCACACCAGCGTGAATGAGGCGGTGACCAAAGACGACAATACCGCGATTGGTTCCGACAGAGCCTTCGGCGCGGTGTTTGCCGTTGTATGCGGTCTTGTTTTCGTCTACATTTGGTTGGCTTCCGCTCGCCTCGAATGGGTTTGGGTTGGTGGGGCGGCGGCATTCGGCATTGTCGCGGCCCTCGCTCCCCGTTTATTGCATCCGCTAAACGTCATCTGGTTTCGGTTCGGCTTACTCCTTCACCACGTGGTTACTCCGGTTGTGCTCGCGCTAATGTACTTTGTGGTTTTCCTGCCCATTGGGCTTTTGATGCGTATCACGGGGCGACGCCCCCTAAGCTTGAGTTTCGATCCGCACGCCAAATCTTACTGGGTCAAGCGAGAGCCGCCAGGTCCCAGCCCCGCATCATTTCTTGACCAGTTCTGAGAAAAGTCATGTCTTTTCTAAGCGAGCTCTGGTCATACTTGAAATCTCGCAAGAAGTACTGGTTGGTACCAATCTTCGTCATGATGGTCATTTTGGGCGGATTGATCGTGGGCACCAAGGGGTCGGCGGTTGCACCGTTCTTGTACACGATTTTCTAAGGCAGGCCAGCCGGTGCGCATCCTAGGAATTTCGGCCTTTTATCACGACAGCGCAGCCGTGCTCCTTGACGATGGCAGGATCGTAGCCGCCGCGCAGGAAGAACGCTTTACGCGCAAGAGGCATGATTCCGGGTTTCCGATCAATGCGATCACGTACTGTCTGGATGAGCAACGTATACAGCTTAGTGACATCGAACATGTTGTGTTTTACGACAAACCGTTTCTGAAATTCGAACGGCTGGTCGAAACGTACCTTGCGTTCGTTCCTCGCGGCTTTCAGTCGTTCCGCACAGCAATACCGCTATGGCTTCGGGAGAAGCTTTTCCAGAAGGATCTTCTGGTGCGCGAGTTGCGCCAGCTTGATGCTCACTTCAATCCTCATTTGAAATTGTTGTTCTCGGAGCACCATCTCAGCCACGCGGCGAGTGCGTACTTCGCCTCGCCTTTTGACGAGGCAATAGTGCTTACCATGGACGGCGTCGGGGAATGGGCAACCACATCCGTCGCGATCGGACGTGGATCGGACCTTGAGGTGGTTAAGGAACTCCATTTCCCGCACTCCCTCGGACTGCTGTATTCAGCATTTACCTTCTATACCGGCTTCAAGGTGAATTCGGGGGAGTACAAGCTGATGGGGTTAGCACCCTACGGTGAACCTCGCTTCGTCGACACGATTCTGGCGCATCTCATCGATCTGAAACAGGATGGCACGTTTCGCCTGGACCAGAAGTATTTCAACTATTGCACAGGGTTAACAATGACTAGCGCCCGTTTCGACTCGCTGTTTGGTCATCCGCCCCGAAGGCCAGCGGAACCCCTGACGCAGTTCCACATGGACATCGCGGCATCCATACAAGCGGTGACGGAAGAAGTCGTGCTGCGTCTGGCGCAGGCCCTTGCCCGGGAGACAGGAATGCGAAACCTGTGTCTGGCAGGCGGGGTCGCCCTTAACTGCGTAGCAAATGGAAAGCTTCTCAGGGATGGAAGCTTCTCCAGAATCTGGATTCAGCCTGCCTCCGGCGATGCCGGGGGGGCGCTTGGCGCCGCGCTTGGCGCCCACCACCTGTATCGTCGTCAGCCACGCGTCCCAATCTCAACAATGGACGGAATGTCCGGGAGCTTCCTGGGGCCGCGCTTTGCGCAAAGCGACGTGGAAGAACGCTTTCGAAATTTGGGGGCCAACTTTACCGTACTCGGCGAAGACGCGCTTCTCCGGTCCACAGCGGATGTTCTATCGGCGGGAAAGGCTGTGGGATGGATGCAGGGCCGGATGGAATTTGGCCCAAGGGCACTGGGTGCCAGATCGATACTCGGAGATCCTCGCTCGCCGAGCATGCAGAAGCTCCTCAATCTCAAAGTCAAGTTCCGCGAGAGTTTCCGGCCTTTCGCCCCGGCCGTGTTGCGGGAAAGTCTGGAGGAGTGGTTCGATCTGCATACGGACAGCCCCTACATGCTGTACGTCGCAGACGTGAAATCGACGCGAAGACGCCAGATGACTGCGGACGAGCAGGCATTATTCGGCATTGACAAGCTCAACGTATCACGCTCGGAAATCCCGGCGGTCACACATGTGGACTACTCGTCTCGTGTCCAGACAGTCCATCGGGAGACCAACGCACGATTTTACGCGCTGCTGGAGCGTTTCAAGGATCTAACGGGCTGCCCTGTTCTCGTCAACACGAGCTTCAATGTTCGCGGGGAACCTATCGTCTGTACTCCTGAAGACGCTTTCAACTGCTTCATGGGGACCGGTATTGATGTCCTGGTGGTAGAGAACTGCCTGCTGTACAAGGAAGACCAGGATCCCGGACGCAGGCGCGACTACAAGAGTGCGTTTGAACAGGATTAATGCAGTCCATGGCCAGCGTATCGCCCTCCAAAGCCAAGTTTACGATTGTCCGACGCCTGCTTCTTGCACTGCACTGGACGCAGCAACGGGGCTGGTCGTGGGTGTTGCAGCGCGCGCGAAACGAGCTTTCGATGCCTGTCTCCAGACTTGGTCGGCTCATCCGAAATGCAATCGCCGCAGCAGTCGGTGGAGTGACGTCCGCCACCGCAGCGCTCTTCCGACGGTTGCCTGCCGTCGAGACCGACAGCAAGCATACGCTTTACTTTTTCTACGACCTGCAGATTTGCCCGATTGCGTACGATATGGCCATTTTCCTCAGCGCAGCGGAGCTGGAACGCCGCCGACGCGGTCTGGCCCAGATACATGTGGTGATCGTTCCCGGGAAAAGAGCTGGGATGCGTCTCGAACGACCGGATTATGACGCAGTAGTGGACGAGCACGCAAGGCGCTGGCGGCTGCACAACCTCGTCATTCCTGCCATCGGGCTGCTGCCAACCTGCGCGGGCTACACGGTATGTTCGTCGCGAACGCACGCGTGGGCTTTGTATTTGCTGTTCGCTCGCCATAAGTTTCCGGCCGGATGGGAAGTGTCGTTTCCGATCGCACCTCCTGCTCGCACAGTCCGCGATGCCGCGCTGGCGGGCGAGGTAATCTTCCCTCTTCTCAAGGCCCCGCGTTGCGCCCTGAAGTACGCAGACCGGTTTGTCGCTGCGATGCCGGATTCACGTAAGCTCGTCCTGATCACGCTCCGCCATTACGCGTACACACCGGCCCGAAACAGCAACATCGGAGAATGGGTCGCTTTTGCGGACAGCCTTGATCCCGACTGTTATGTGGTGGCGTTCGTGCTCGACACCGATACTGCACTCGGGCGAATCCCGGCCGGCGTGAGCAGGTACGCCATTTGCCACGCGGCATCGTGGAGCCTGCACTTGCGAATGGCCCTGTACGAGCGAGCTTATGTCAATCTCGCGGTCATGCATGGCCCCGTTGAGCTTTGCTGCCACAACGAAGCCTGCCGATACATCACTTTCTTTCCCTTGAACAGCGCGCCACTTACAAGTACGTCCAATGTTCTCGTAGAAGGATTCGAGATTGGTAAGCAGCTGCCGTTTGCACGTCCCTGGCAACGCTTGGTATGGCAGCGCGACGATCGCGAGACCATCCGCGAGGCATTCGCGCAGATGGTCGAAGTCCTGAGGGATCAGGATGCTCTCTACAAACCATCTGGTACCACACCATGAGCCCCTCGTTGCGGCGCCAGATCCTGCTAGCTGCGCGCGACCTCGTCGACGGAACTCGAAACTGGCGAATTTGGTACGTACTGGGGATATCCGAGGTCAAGCAACGTTATCGGCGTTCAACATTGGGGCCGTTCTGGGTAACGCTCAGCATGGCGATACAGATTATCGTCATGGGTTTCGTCCTGTCGTTCCTCTTCAAACTCCCTCTCGAACGCTTCCTTCCGTTCTTATGCATCAGCGTCGTGACGTGGGCATTCCTCTCCGGAGTCGTCAACGAGGGAGCAAATGCGTTCATCCTGATGAGCTCTGCAATCCTTCAAGTAAAGCGGCCGCTCTGGACATACCTGATGCTCACTCTTTGGCGTAATGCCATCGTGTATGCACATACGATCGTGGTGTTCGTCGTCGCAGCAATTTCCTTCAACGTCGTTCCAGGCGCTGCCTACCTCCTAATACCCGCAGGGATTGCACTTCTCATCGCAAACGTAGCCTGGATGGGGCTGGCTGCAGCAGTTCTTTCGGCACGGTTCCGGGATTTCCCGCTTCTGATCCAGAATGCGTTCAGCGTACTGATCTGGCTCACGCCCGTTTACTATGACCCGGAGCAGCTCGGGCCGCGGGCTCGCATGATCATCGAACTGAACCCCTTGACGTCGGTCCTTGAGGTAGCGCGAGCCCCATTCCTCAACCAAACGCCGGCTCTAACCGCCTGGGTGGTCGCTGCAGTTCTTGCAGTGTTTGGCTGGCTCCTGTGCTTCGGCCTTTTTGTACGATGCCGTGCCCGCGTGCCGTTCTGGCTCTGAGAAATCGCCATGTCAGACCGAGTCTCCCTCGCATCCGTCACCCTGGAGTTCCCGATTTACGACATAAGTTCCCGTTCTCTGCGCAATCGCATTGTGATCGACAAGGTATCGCAATTGATCACGCGCGGCAGAGTTGGCGTCGGAGGGAACGTCCGCCATGATCAACCGGGGGTCGTCACGGTGCGCGCGCTGGAGGATGTGTCGTTCACGCTGTCCGACGGAGACCGCGTCGGGCTGGTAGGCCACAATGGAGCGGGGAAGACATCCCTGCTTCGTGTGGTCGCGGGGATCTACGAGCCCACGGTCGGGGACGTGCTTACCGACGGCCGGATCATGTCCCTCTTCAACATGATGGAGGGAATCGCTACCGATGCCACGGGTCTCGAGATGATTCGGGTTCGCGGTTCGCTGCTAGGCCTATCCGACGACGAGATCGAGGAGCGGATCGATGAAATCACCGAGTTCTGTGAACTTGGCGAGTACATCACCATGCCTGTTCGTACCTATTCCACCGGCATGCTCGTAAGGCTCGCGTTTGCCATCACGACATCCGTTACCTCGGAGATACTGCTGATGGACGAATTTATCGGGACCGGCGATGCCGCGTTCCTGGAACGTGCGGAAGCGCGCCTGAGAGGCTTCGTTGAACGGACTAGCGTACTGCTGGTCGCATCGCACAGCACCGCGATCGTGCGACAATGGTGCAACAAGGCGATGCTCTTCGAACGTGGTCGGATGATAGAATTCGGGCCTACTGACACAGTCCTGGCGGCCTACGAGCAGACATCGAAGCGATAGGATTCTTGGGGTGTAGCCTGATTCCCATTGGTGCGCCTTCATCAATATGGTTAGCGGCCTAACACTCACCTTTCCAATATGGGGCGCCAAAAAGAGCATCCTTAACGTGTATTTTGTAACTTTAGCCCCTTAATGTACGCCACTGCCCCTCGGAGAGGCATCTGGATACGAGCATGCGCATGGCTGCTAGTCGTGCTGTTCAATCTCGCCTTTGCAGAGATGATCGCTGGCGTCTTTTTCCGCGTCACCACCGGATCCTGGATCTGGACGCGTGAAGCGTCCTTTTCTCCACCCGGCGATCGAGATGCGAACCCGGGAGGGGACCCTGTACGCACGAAAATGGTCCTGCATCCGTACTTCGGATCCAACACCGTGAAGGGGTTGCGATTCGATACGCTCTGGGAGGAAGGTTTTTACAAGGACCGCATCACCGGCCTCGACTACCTGCCCGACTATTACCACCGGCTAACGGTCAACAGCCACGGATTCTGGTCTTTGCACGAGTACCCTTATAAACCTGCCCAGGACGAACTGGTCGTAGGCGTGTTTGGAGGATCGGTCGCGTTCCATTTCTGGCTCTCCGCCCTAGATGAGAAGTCGCCGACGCTGAAGCGAATTGCACACGCTACCGGAAAGCGCCTCGTAGTTCTCAACTTCGCTTCCGGAGGCAGGAAGCAGCCGGAGATGCTGCTACAGCTCGGATACTTTTTGGCGATCGGGCAAAAACTCGACTTTGTGCTGAACATCGACGGCTTCAACGACGCCTATGTTTCGTGGCTGAACGTCACCAATTACGAGACCGACCACTCGATGCCGTTCGCGGAATTCATGTACAAGATCCAGAACGGGTTCGCAGAGAGGGTGCAAGTTGCGGGCGGAGCCTTTGGCTGGCCGGCAATTCTGGCGGGCGGACGCGATACCGCGCGGCGACTGGAGCGAAGCACCCGGAGCGCACTGGTGAAGTACGGCGCAGATTACGCGGAACGCTTTCTCATCTCCCGGCTGAACGCCGCCGAGGTCGAGCTCGCCGAGCAAAGAACCAGCTTGCGGTATGCCGTGCAGATGCCCGCGTCGACGCGGTCCTTCGAGCAGGCGCTCCCGGATCTGGCGTCCATGTGGTTCAACTCGTCCGTAGCAATGGCGAGTCTGGCGAAAGGGGTAGGAATCCCCTACCTCCATATTTTACAGCCCAACCAGTATGGCTCGCAGAAGCGACTCAGTCCGAAGGAGCAGGAGTGGGGGGTCCGGGACGCAACCCAGGTTCCCTTGTCGGCGATCGTACCACTTGCGTATGACGCGTTCCTCCTCGCTGCTGCGCGTTTTCCAGAGCGCAGTGTCAACTTCATCGACGCAACGCCGATCTACGATGGGGCGCCGGAAACGATCTTCATCGACTGGTGCTGCCACGTGAATGAAACGGGAAACTGGATCCTGAATGGCTTGATCGAGCCGCGGATGGTCGAGGAACTGCTTCCCACCGAGGCCCGCGGGTCACGTTGATGCGGGCAACGAAATCGCTTTTTTCTTGCTAATATAGATCGCGCGTCAGGCATCAGTTCGGCTGATGACCTGCTGCCTTGGTGTCTCGCTATTCGCCCCCCGAAAACCAACCTTGTGAGCAATGATATGAATCCCTGGTGCTACAAGCGAAGTACCTGCCGGCTCTGTGATTCAACGCAGCTCGATTGTGTGGTGCCGCTTCGGGCGATCCCAATCGTGACGCCAAACGTAGACGCAGGCAACGCGGCCCGGGAGCACGCCGGAGTCCAGGAGCTATCGGTACCACTTGGGCTCTATCTTTGCGGAGAATGCGGTCACCTTCAGCTCCTCGACGTCGTGAATCCTGGTGTGCAATACAATAATTTTCGCTATACGACGACCATCTCGCCCGGTCTCCCGGAACATTTCCTGAAGTTCGTCGACGAGGTGATCGCGAGCACAGGCACCGCCCCGGCGTCCAGGGTCGTTGAGGTCGGGAGCAACGACGGAACCCTCCTGCGTGCGTTCAAGGAGCGCGATATGAACGTGCTTGGCGTGGATCCCGCACAGACGATTGCCGAGCGTGCCACGCAATCCGGTGTCACCACGCTTCCGACTTTCTTCACCAGGGAACTCGCGCTAAAGATCCGCAGCGAGCGTGGCCCTGCCGATATCGTCATCGCGAACAACACCTTCGCGAATATCGACGACCTGAGCGATTTTGCCGCCGCGATCCGCAGCCTGCTTACACCTAAAGGCGTATTTGTCTTCGAAACGTCGTATGGAGCAGACGTAGTGCAAAAAACGCTGATCGACACCGTCTACCACGAGCATCTGTCGTATTTCATGGCCGGTCCGCTCGACCGCTATTTTCAGCGGCACGGGCTTCAGCTGATCGATGTCCAGCACATATGGACGAAAGGCGGGTCAATCCGGGGCACCGTACAACTGGCCGATGGGCCCCGCCGAAGATTACCATCCGTAGACAGGATGATTGCGGAAGAAACTCGTCTCGGCTTCGACGGGAAGGCGCCTTTCGATAGAATGAAGGCCAGCGTTGCCGCGCTACAAAATGAGATTGCTGCTCTCGTGGGCGCAAGCAAGGCGGCCGGCAATCGGATTGCCGCATACGGCGCATCTGTCGGTACGGTCACGCTGATCCAGCAGTTCGGCATCGGGCCCTCCCTAGATTTCGTCGCCGACGACAGCCCTCTGTGCGAGTTTCTGTCGAGTCCGGATTACCGCATCCCTGTACTGCGGCCGGAGGCCATTTACGACCGAAAGCCCGACTTGATCGTGCTCCTCGCCTGGCGCTATGCCGACCCCATCATCGCCAAGCACCAGCGTTTCCTGGCGCAGGGGGGTGAATTCATAATCCCGTTGCCAGAAGTCCGCTTGCGTTCGCTGGACAGCGCCGAGCGGGGCATCGGAAGGACCGGGAAATAGCTGAATGCTAAAGAGGCTTTCGCACGCCTGCCTGGGATCGACCGACATTCAGCGAACCGTGCTTTTCTACAGTCGGCTGCTGGGATGCGACGTCGCGCATGAGTTCCGGAACCCTGCCGGCGCGCTTTATGGCGTATTCCTCCACTGTCGAAATGGCACTTTTCTCGAGTTTTTCCTGGAGCAAGCCGAGAGGCCGGAGGGGGGGTTGTTCCGTCACCTCTGCTTCGAGGTTGAGGATATAAATCAGATGGTGGAGACTGCACGCGAATACGGGCATACTGTCGAAGTTCGGCGCGGCCGAACTGACCGGATCCTGCAGTTTTTCATTCACGACCCTGACAACAACATGATCGAATTCCAGCAGCACGACAAGGAATCCGTGCTCTTTCACCTGCTTCCGGAGAATCGGTGACCCAAGCATCCCATCTCGGCTTCTACACCGCACACGGCATCTCACCTGTGCGTCAGGACATCAGCGACCTCGACCGGCACTTCCAGCGGCGCGAGGCGCTTTACCGTCACCTCGGCATCCCCGCCACGCTCGTGCGCGATCGACGTGTGCTGGAAGTCGGGCCCGGCGGCGGCTACAACTCCTTGTACACGGCAAGCCTCGGCCCATCGCGATTCCTCCTCGTCGAGGGAAATCCCACCGGAATTGGACACATGCAGGAGCTGTTTTCGGGACATCCTGACTGGACCCGATGCATAGAGATTGTTCAGTCCAGCATCGAGGACTGGCATCCGGACGCGGAGTTCGACCTGGTGTTCTGCGAAGGACTCCTCTCAGGGGTGCCCAACCCCGAGCAGGTTCTGGACAAGCTTGCTGCGGCTACCGCCCCCGGCGGAATCCTCACGATAACCTGCGTGGATCACCTGTCCCACTTTCCCGAGACGATCCGGCGCGCGTTCGCGCAAATTGAGGTGAGCGCCGACGATGCGCTCGAGACGAAAGTCGGAAAAATCCTGCCGATGATGGAACCGCATCTGGGCACGCTTCCGGGTATGAGCCGCAGGCATGACGATTGGGTGATAGACAACCTGATTCATCCGGGTTCCATCATTCCCCTGATCAACTTTCCGGAGGCGATCGCGTTACTCGCCGGCCGATTCGACTATTATGCGGCATCGCCGCACCTCACCACCGACTGGCGCTGGTACAAGTCGATCGTCGGCGACGGCTGGGATTTCAATACCGGCGCCATAGAACAGTTCTGGGCGCTCGCGCACAACATGCTCGACTATCGCCGCGTACTGCCAGCCCGGGATCCCGCGGCGAACCAGGCCCTCTACGATCTTTGCACCGCGGCCCGCGCCCGGCTCGAGTCCTTCGAGAACGGGCGGGACCCGGTTTTTCTCGTCCGATTCCGCGAACTGCTCGACAAGATCGTCGCCGACGTCGCGCAGTTCTCGCCCGAGATTGCGGAGGCGCTGAGGGAAGCTGCCGCGCTACTCGCGACAGGGCGTCCGGACCCCGTTGCCGTTGCGGGCGCAACGAAATTCGCCGGGCTTTTTGGCCGGGGACAACAGTACCTGAGCCTTATTCGCAAGAAAACCTGAGGAAACGCAATTGGCAAAAATTCTGGTCATTGGCGGCGGGTTCGCCGGGTGCATCGCGGCGCAGATGATGACGGAGCGCGGCCATGAGGTCACGCTCATCGAAAGAGCAGGCGTGCTCGGTGGCAGCTGCCGCACTTTCTGGTACGGGGGCCACCCATATACGCTCGGCCCGCGTCACTTCCTGACCCGTCGCGAGGATGTCTTCGCATTCCTGAACAAATCCTGCCCCATGCGCCGGTACGACCACGGGCATGAGTTCCTTACTTACGTCGAACGCGACCAGCGCTTCTATCATTTCCCCATCCATCGCGACGAAGTCGACGAAATGCCGGATTCGGCGGCAATCCTGGATGAGCTTTCGAAGGTCCCCGGTCCGCTGGGTGCACGAAACCTCGAGGAGTACTGGCTGCAATCGGTTGGAAAGACGCTCTACTCGAAATTCGTCGACTCTTATTCGAAGAAGATGTGGGACATCGAATCCAACACGGAGATCACGGATTTCGGGTTTACACCGAAAGGCGTCGCCATCAAGACCGGATCGAAAGCGGCATGGGATGACGCTATATCAGGCTTCCCATATGCCCCCAACGGATACGACGACTACTTCCCGCTCGCGACCAAGGACGCCAAAGTCCACCTCAACACGAACATAGAGGCCTACGACATCGAGAATTACCGCGTAAAGGTCGGCGGCCAGTGGCACAAGTACGACATCATCATCAGCACCATCTCGCCGGAGATCGCTATGAACAACGCTTACGGCGAACTGCGCTGGATGGGGCGCGACTTCCTGAAATTCGTTCTGCCAGTAGAGCACGTGTTTCCCAAGGAAGTGTTCTTCCTCTACTACGCGAACCAGGAGCCGTTCACTCGTGTCGTCGAGTACAAGAAGTTCTACCAGTACCAGTCTTCGAGCACGCTGCTGGGGATCGAGGTGCCGTCGAAGCGGAACAAGTTGTATCCGTTCCCGATGAAGAAGGACCAGGACATCCACCAGAAGTACATGAACGACGTGCCGAAGAATGTCTTTTTCATCGGCCGCAACGGGAGCTACCGTTATCTCGACGTAGGTCTAATCATCGAGCAATGCTTCAAAGTGTTCGATGGCCTGTGATTGCAGCCACGGCGAAGACAGGGGGGTGAGACAGTCGTCGGGCGACCACGATCCCGGGGTGTACGTCGATCTCGACGGCCTGTCTGTTCCGGAGCCGGTTCCCGATGTACACGCCTACCTGCGTCAACGACGCATTTGCCTGTCTCGGTCGACGGAAAGCCTGCGCAACTTCGTTGCGTACGGCCGGTCGGCGCGACGCGGCGCCACTCTCGACTACCTTCCTGTCCGGCTGAATTTCGAGAACGTGAGCCGGTGCAACTTTGTACGTACCATGTGCGCGGTGAGCGAGCGGCCCAAGGGGCGGTGCGCGCAGGATATGCCGCTCGGCTGGTCGCCCTCGCGCACCAGATGGGGTTCCGGAGCATGACATTCCCCCTCAGCCTCGTTGATTTCGGCCTGGATCGCTGGCGGGGAGTCAAGGACAGTGTTTCCGTCCGGGACACATTCACCCGCGCCGAGGCCGATCAGCTCATGGCACGCGGAGAGAAGTCGGGAGTCAAGGTCCGGTTCTGGAACGTCACCCGCAAGTACAAGATCGAAGAAATCATGAACCTTTGCCCCTGGCCGTTCGAGCGCGCGTCCATAGCATCCGATCTGCG
>JACCDP010119315.1_pt1 | contig 13839 bp, 16 predicted proteins | sample 7445841 | NCBI WGS metagenome assembly JACCDP01 (sample SAMN15323441, study PRJNA562643) | freshwater metagenome | isolation source: river surface water | place: USA:Blue River Watershed | collected 2017-08-17
AGCCAACTTTTCGATAGCGCTTTTCAGGGCTGCATCGCTTTCGATAATTTCTGGAACGCCACCTGCTGGGGAGAGCAGCGGTGTTATTACTGCCTCCGCCTCACTCATCTTCTAAAACTTGCAACTCCCTCTGGGATTGGTTGTAGATATGAAATCTCCGCCAGTAGATTGCACCAAGCTTGCAAATGTCCAACCAGATCTTCAGGATTTGAAACTATTGGACTCCAGGATGCTCTGATTTCAATTTCGCCACCATCGGATGCAGTAGAGAGTTTTCCAAATGAATGGCTAATCGCTCTAGTGACGGTGCCACTAGGTGCTGCAAATTGGCAACCATTCTCTTCTAAGGCTTTCATCAACCAAGTCCAACCATGCTCTGGCAGTGATGGATCTTCAGCTTCAGTTGTTTCTAAATCTGCATTTAAGAAAGTGACGCAACGGAATTCACCCTCCCAAGTATCTTGACCACCTGGTTCGTGCAAAATTACAAAACGACCATTAGCTAATTCGGCTTCAGCATCACCAATTAGACCATTTGAAACATCTGCACTTAGCGCATATGCAAACTTCGCTAATTTTTGAGGTGCTGGGATTTCATCTAAAGTGATTTCAACGCGTGGTTTGAAATTCGAGAGAAGGGCAATAGCTCGTTTAAATTGCTCTTCATTCATGCCTTAATTTTCTCAAACCAAAGGGGAAAATTAGGGATATATGAGATAAGTTCTCCGCATGGCGAGCCTATTAGCATTGTTATCTGCGGCTCTTTGGGGTTCTTCGGATTTTGAAGGTGGCCGAATCTCTAAACGTTATCCAGCAATTAGCGTTTTAGGTGCCACCCAATTAATTAGCTTGGTATTTGGCCTTGCCTTAACAATTGCAGTTGGTGAAACTGAAGTTACCCCGAAAATTTTTCTTGCGGGTGCGGCAGCTGGATTATTTGGATATATCGGTTTGATCTGTCTTTATGCTGGGTTATCCACTGGACGCATGGGTGTGGTCTCACCAATTAGCTCATTGTCAGTTTTAATTCCGATGACGGTGGCATTAATCGGCGGAGAGACAATGAGCACATTAACTGCAATTGGATGTGCCTTAGCAATTATCGGTGGATTCTTAACAAGTGGTCCAGAATTTTCTCAAGGCGTCTCAATAAAACCATTATTACTTGCAACCGGAGCGGCGCTTGGATTTGGTAGCGCACTTACATTTATGGCAATCGGGGCAGCCGAAGCGCCGATTCTGACTATGGTCTGCATGAGAATCGCTACTGCATTTGTAACTATTGCAATTGCGATTCGCAAAAAGGGTTTTGGCGGACTTGGTCGAAAGAATTTGCCTTCATTAATTTTCATTGGCATCGCTGACTTTGCAGCAAATGCCGCATTAGGTCTGGCTGTAAATATTGGCCCAGTTGCAATTAGCATGGTACTCGGCGCTTTATATCCGGTATTTACTGTTTTACTTGCGTTCTTTATTTTGCACGAACGGTTACATAAAGCTCAATATATCGGTGGCATTGCAGCTGTAATTGGCGTTGCTTTAATTAGCGCTTTTTAGCAGTCACAAAACGAGTATCTTCAACTTGCTTATCTTCAGTAATTTCAAAACCACGAAGCGCCTCATTTAGGTCAATTAGGTGCTCGCCGCCGGTGATTGGGGTAATTGAGATTTCTAATTGATCCACTAGTCCAGCTTTTAAATATTCAAGTAATAATGATGGACCAGCCTCAATCAAAATATCTGGACCAAATTCGCGTTTGGCTTTCGTTAACGCTTCTTCGGGATCAAGATTCCACCAAACTGCATTTGGATTCGTGAGTAACACATTTGATTTATGTCTTGAAATAACTACCAATGGGCATGGTGTAATTGCATATCGCTCAGCGCGAGCAGTATTTCCGCCGATAATGATGCAATCAAATTCTCTACGACGCTTTAAGAATCGCTCACGATCGGTATTAGTGGAAACTCCTGCCGAGGAGCCATCTTTAGAGGTAGAACCGTCTTGACCCATTACCAATGTGGCGACTGTGTGCACGGCGAAATAGTAGGGTAGAAACATGCAATCAAAGCGATTCGCGACCCTTTTTGTGACAAATGATTTCGGACCTCGTGCTGGCGGTATTGAGACATTTATTCACGGCTTGGTCGAACGACTGCCACAGGAATCGGTGATTGTTTATACCTCTCAACAAGGTGACACCACTGCTTATGATGCAAAGTGGTTAGCGGATTTTGGCGTCAAAGTAATTAGAGATAAATCAAAGATGTTACTTCCGACGCCACGCGTGATTATGGCGGTGCGAAGCGTCATAAAAGTTGAACAACCTAAAGCTTTGGTTTTTGGGGCTGCGGCGCCGCTTGCATTGATGGGCAAATTCTTAAATGTGCCACGAAAGATTGCCATTACACATGGCCATGAAGTCTGGTGGGCAAAAGTTCCACCGTTTAATTTATTAATGCGCTTAATCGGGAATTCAGTTGATCATCTAACTTACCTTGGCGAATATACAAAGTCTCAGATCTCAAAGCCTCTATCAAAGCGGGCTAAAAGTGCGATGATACAAATTGCACCAGGGATTGATACTCAAATTTTTAAACCAGTAGATGCAAGTAAATTGAGATTAGACTTGGGTTTAGCCGAAAAAGAGGTAATTGTTTCAGTAGGTAGATTGGTGCCACGCAAAGGTCAGGATGAATTAGTCAAAGCGTTACCTCAAGTTTTAAAGAGCCACCCCAATGCACATCTGCTATTTGTCGGAACTGGTTCTTATAAAAAAGTTTTAGATAATTTAATTGCAGATCGTTCTTTGCAAAAATACGTAACATTTACCGGTCGCGTTCAGTATGAAGATTTAACTAAATACATTTGTGTGGGGGATATTTTTGCAATGCCATCACGCTCCAGGTTGGGCGGCCTAGAAGTCGAAGGGCTTGGAATTGTTTATCTAGAAGCTAGCGCCTGCGGACTACCGGTGCTAGCGGGAGATTCCGGCGGCGCACCAGATGCGGTGGCTCCGGGCCTAACCGGGTTAGTTGTAAATGGTAGAGATACCAACGAAATTGCGGCGGGTCTAATTAAATTATTGGAAACAGACCGTAAGGCAATGGGCCAAGCAGGGCGTAAATGGGCGGTTGCGCAATGGGATTGGCAGATCTGGGCAAATAAATTTATAAAATTAATTGGCGATTAAGCCACGTCGTTTTCCCTCTGAAACCGCGCCAGATCTATTTCTTACTTGTAATTTACGGTAAATCGAACCAAGGTGAGTTTTCAAAGTAGATTCGGTTATAAAGAGCTCATTAGCAAGTTCTTCGCCTTTTAATCCAGAAGATAGTTTAGAGAGAATCTCAATCTCTCGAGGTGTTAGTGCGCCTCGGAAAACTCTGGAATTCACTGCTCGAACCAGCCCCTTGCTAGTAAAAGAAAGCGGGGAGCGGGACGCGCTATAAATTGCACTCAGAATATCTTCTAGATTTGCCGTCTTTGAGACGAATCCACTTGCACCAGCGTTCATGCAAGCAATTAAATTTGAATCATCGTCAAGAATTGAAATAACTACGATTCCGATTTTCCGATCGTTGCGACGAGCAAATCTAACAATTTCCAAACCACTTCCGTCTGGAAGCGATAAATCAACCGTAACTACATCTGGAGTGGTCGCAGCAATAAGCGCAATTGCTTCTTCTTTGTTTTCGGCTTCGCCAACCACATCAATACCTTCTCGTCTGGCAATATTTGCAATGCCTTCTCGAACAATTTGGTGGTCATCGACAATTAGTAATTTCATGAGAAATGTATCTCCACTTTGGTGCCCTCTTTGCTAGAGGATATTTCAAGACGCGCGCCTAGCTGATCCGCCAACTCAGAAACGCCGAACAATCCAACCCCATCATCTGAAACAATTAAGGAATCTTCCGTAATCTCTAATCTGATAATCCGTCCCTTTGAATGACTTGCCGCATTTCTCACTAATTCATTAACTATCCGTAATCTTCTTGAATCCAGGGTAGAGAGATCGCCTTGAATATCAAGTGCAAGTGGTATAGCCGAACTAATTATTTGGTCTAATGGATCCTCCGCCGTCGCTCTTAAGGCGAATAGTTCTTTACGGACTTGGCCGGTGGCCGTAGTCACTAAATCCCTGATTTCTCTGACCTTAGCGCGGTAATTAAATGGCAAATCGGCTATAAGTAAATCTAACTTATAGCCGATTGCTACTAAATCTTGAGCTAATGAATCATGTAAATCTCTTGCCAGATTAATCCTGGTAGAGCTCTGCAATCTCCTTTGCAAATTCTTTTGCGACAACATGTCGTTTAACCGAAAGTTTCGCAGTTAGTTGTCCACCAGCAATGGTGAAATCTTTATCAAGAATTGTAAATTTGCGAATAGATTCTGCACGACTTACCGCCTTGTTGGCCTCATCGACCGCTGTCTGGATAACTGCAATCAAATCAGGATCGCGAGTTAAATCAGATAGGGATGCCCCCTCTTTCTTGTTATTTACAATCCAAGACTTCAAGGCATCTGTATCGATAGTCACTAGCGCTGCGATATACGGTTGATTGTCGCCAACGACCATACACTGTGAAACAAGCGGATGAGCGCGTAAACGATCTTCAAGAACTGCTGGCGCTACGTTCTTGCCGCCGGCAGTAACAATCAGTTCTTTTTTGCGACCTGTGATGGTTAGGAATCCTTCAGAATCTAGTTCGCCAATATCACCAGATTTAAACCACTCACCATCAAAGACTTCCTTATTTGCTGAATCGTTCTGCCAGTATCCGCGCATCACAATCGGACCCTTAATTAGAACTTCACCATCTTCTGCGATTCGAATAGAAGTGCCAGGTATTGGTTTTCCGACCGAACCAACTTTCTGCGCCTGAGTTAGATTTAGTGTGGCACCAGCTGTAGTTTCAGTTAAACCATATCCTTCAAGAATTCTAATTCCGGCGCCACGATAGAAATGTCCTAAACGTGTACCAAGCGCTGCGCCACCGCTAATTGCGGCCTCTACATTGCCGCCCAAGATGTGGCGAATCTTTTTGTAAACCAAGGCGTCAAATAGCGCGTGTTGCGCTCTAAGTGCTGGTGGGATACTGCCTGCATCTTTTGCCTGGCTGTATTTAATCGCTACAGCTGCCGCTTTTCTAAAGATATTTCCTTTGCCGGCCGCATCGGCTTTAGCTTCGGCACCGTTATAAACCTTTTCAAATATTCGTGGCACCGCCAAAACGAATGTTGGTTTAAATGATCCGATATCTTGCATCAAACGGCCCTGGACATCTGCGCAATGTGCCATGTGCAGACCGGCATAAACCGCGCCAATTTGAACCATACGACCAAAAACGTGTGCAACTGGCAAGAAGAGCAGTGTTGAACCGCCAGGTTTCATAAACAAATCCGCCGCAGCGTTAACTACATTTCCACATTCGGATAAGAAATTTCCATGAGTTAATTGCACACCCTTTGGTTTTCCGGTGGTACCGGAGGTGTAAATCAAAGTTGCTAATGATTCTGGTGTTAATGAATTACGACGACTTTCAATTTCATCGTTACTAATATGCGAACCGGTATTTCTTAGAATTCCAAGTGCATCTTCGGTTATTGTCCAAACATGCTTCGTATGCGCAGGCAGCACACTCTGTGCTAATTCGCGATTAGCAGGAGTTTCTACGACCAATCCAACTGCATGTGAGTCATTTAGAATCCAATCGATCTGTTCTGCAGAAGAGGTCTCGTAAATTGGTACAGATACTGCGCCGGCATACCAGATGGCAAAATCTAAAACGGTCCATTCATATCGAGTGCGCGCCATGATGCCAACTCGATCGCCGGCATTAATACCAGCCGCGATTAAACCTTTAGCAGTCTCGCGAACTTCAGTTTCAAATTCGCGAGCAGTAACGGGAGCCCATCCATCTCCAAGTGGCTTTGAGAGAATTACTCGAGATGGTTCAAACCATGATCGGTCTGCAATTAACTTAGTGAGATTTCCTTCGGTAGGAAAAGGGACTAAAGCCGGGATGGTGATTTCGTTCATGGCGCAAACGCTAGCGGTCGCGCGCTCACAAAGGTAGCCTTTGCGCCATGACAAGTTCCAAGATTCTTATCGAAGCAAGCGCAGACGAGGTTCGCAAGGTCCTCTTTGATATCGCTAACTACCCAACCTGGTCACGCAGCATCAAGGGTGCCCAGGTCGAAAGTAGCGATGACCAGGGCCGTCCGCTACGCATCCAATTAACCATAGAGGCGGGAATGCTTCGCGATAAGCCGACTTTGGATTACAACTGGAGCGGGGCTCCGGAGCAAGTTTCGTTTACCTTGGTTGATGCAGATTTACTCACCAAGATGGATGGCACCTACTTTGTTAAAGCGCTTGGTGATGAAACCGAAGTAACTTACGAATTAAGCACCGATGTCTCGATGCCGATTCCAAAAGCGATGCTTGAAACCGCAGAGCTTGGCACAATCAAAGCAGCTCTTGAAGAGTTAAAAGAGAAAATCGAAGGTTAATGTCGCAAACAGCAGATTCAACTAACTTAACTATTGGTATTGACGTTGGCGGTACCAAAGTTCTTGGTGGAGTAGTTGACGAATCTGGCAATATTTTAGAGAAAGCGCGACGTGATACCCCGCGTCAAGGTGGCGTAGAACTTACAAAAACTATTGCCGATGTTGCACTTGAATTGATGCGCAATTACAAAGTCAAAGCAGTTGGTGTATCCGCCGCAGGTTTTGTTTCTTCTGATCGCAAAACCATGTTGGCTACTCCAAATATCGCAGGGTGGAACGGCGTCAACTTAGATGATGAATTAACAAAATTAATTGGCATCGATGTAGTAATTGAAAACGATGGAAACGCTGCAGCTTGGGGTGAAGCGGTATTTGGTGCAGGTCGCGGTGAAGCACATATGTTGCTCTTAACTATTGGTACCGGAATTGGTGCCGGCATCGTGGTTAATGGCCAATTGCATCGTGGTGCATTTGGGGTAGCTGCAGAGATTGGCCATATGCGAGTGGTTCCTGAAGGTCATTTATGTGGTTGTGGTGCTCGTGGTTGTTTTGAACAATATGCATCTGGCAGCGGTTTAATGAGACATGTTCGTGAGGCGATTGCAGCTACTCCTGATATCGCTAGAAATTTATTAGCGCTTGGTGATGGAACTATCGAAGGCCTAAAAGGTCATCATGTAACAGAAGCGGCAAGAGCAGGAGATGTAGTTGCATTAGCTGCGTTCAATACCACCGCACAATGGTTAGGTGCGGGTATCGCTTCTCTAAGTGCAATTTTGGATCCAGCCATCGTGGTCATTGGCGGCGGAGTAGTGGATGCCGGCGAAATTCTCTTAGAACCCACCCGTGCCAATATGGAGCGAAAAATGCCATTTTCTGGCAAGCATCCATCGCCGAAATTAGTAGCAGCTACTTTGGGCAATGACGCTGGGTTAGTTGGCGTTGCCGATTTAGCTCGAATTTAAAGTTTCTTATTTTTCAAACGGGTATTTCAAACCAATTTGATTTCGAATTTCATCTAGGCACTCCATAATTTCTATAGTTTCTGAAATTGGAAGCAGTTGTGATTCTTTCTTCCCTGATATCAACATCTTTTCAAAGTAAATCGCTTGTTCGCGCAATCCATGACCGCGATAATCTCGATTAAATTCAACCGTGCGGCCATCATCATAAATTAATCGCATTGAAGTAGGGCTGTAAAAACTTGTTGCTAATTCCAAGCGAGCTTTAATGCCATTAATTGAAGCAGTGGTTGGAGATTTTGCATTCATTACCGTGTTTATGACTGCTTCTCGGCCACTTGAATACTCAAAGATAGCGCTACTTTGCAAATCAACTCCGTTTTCCACAACTGCCTTAGCCGTGATTTTCTCAGGCTTGCCGAGCACCATGAAAGCAAATGAAATTGGATAGATTCCCAAATCTAGTAATGCACCACCTGCATAATTCAGATCTGTTAAACGTTTGATATGCATCAATGATTGACCATGATCAGCTTGCAGATTCTTGATTTCACCTAGTTCAGGTAATAGCTCGCGCACTTTTTGAATGTGTGGCAAGTATCTAGTCCACATTGCCTCCATAAGTAGCAGATTTTTTGTTTTCGCCAAATCCGCCATCAGCTTTGCTTCCTTGGCATTTACCGCAAACGGTTTCTCGCAGAGTACGGGTTTGCCAGCATCTAAAGCCAGTAGAGTATTTTCGCAGTGAACTTGGTGGGGAGTTGCAATGTAAATTGCGTCAACATCAGAATTAACTAACTCTTCATAGCTTCCGTAACCCTTGATACCTGGAAAAAAAGAATTCGCCTTTTCTGGATTTCGCGAACCAATTGCCGCAACGGTCATCTCAGTATGTGTCATGACATCGGAGATGAACTCACGGGCGATGCCACCGGTGCCTATTACGCCCCATTTAATGCTCATGGCTCATGGTGGCATACTTGCGCACATGGCAGAGATACCGACAAAGGTTCCCTACGGAACTCTTAGGGCGCTACTTACTCCGGTTCTGCTGCTCGCATTTCGCCCAAAGGTAAAGGGTCTTCGCCATGTTCCCGCAACTGGGCCATGTATCTTGGCAAGCAATCACCTTTCATTTAGCGATTCAGTTTTTATGCCATTGGTGGTGCCACGCAAAGTTACCTACCTTGCCAAAGCTGAATATTTCAATTCACCAGGTGTCAAAGGTTTTATTCAAAAATTAACTTTCATCGCGCTTGGACAAGTTCCGGTTGATCGAAGTGGTGGCCGTCGTTCTGAAGCAGCGCTACTTACTGGTTTAAAGATTTTGGCCGAAGGTGATTGTTTAGGAATTTATCCGGAAGGAACTCGTTCGCCGGATGGTCGTTTATATAAGGGTCGCACTGGAATTGCACGTTTAGCAATGGAATCAGGTGCGCCAGTAATTCCAGTAGCCATGTTTAATACTCATGAGATTCAACCAACTGGAAAGCTGGTTCCAAATATCAAGCGAGTAAAGATGCAGTTTGGCGAACCAATGTATTTCTCTGGCGATTCTACTGACATGAACACGCTACGAGATGTTACCGATGAAATTATGCGCAAAATTCAGAGCATGTCTGGACAAGAATATGTGGACATGTACGCGACGAAACGTAAATCTGAAATAGCTGAAGAAGAATAAAACTTCTAATCTAAAGCATTTCTAGCATTTAAAAATTTGCAAGTTTGACAATCGACCCCGCTATTGGGGATTTCTCCTTCTAGCATGGTTATTAAATCTTCAACTAGCGCATTAAATCGAACGGTGTCTCGGGGAACTGGTACATATTTCTGTCGAACTTTAAAACCATCTGGCTCTGCGTGGTCAGGGTTCCAAACAAGTAAACCCATTGAATCTACTCTTTGACCTTCACCAACCGCAGGATTTTCAAGGGAGTAGGCATAAGCTTCAAGTTGCGGCGCATAGTGTGCGGCGCTATCACGATCTGAATCACTTACCTTGCAATCAATAATTGCAAGTGATCCATCGCTATTTTCACCAAGCACGTCATATTTGCCGTAAAAGCGCCACCTGGTCTCTTCGCCATTTAACTTGATTTTAGAGCTATTTATAAATTGCCCCCATTTGGTGATTTTGCCATCACCTAAAGCAGGATCGATATCTCGCAATGTTGCGCCTTGGAATAGTTTCTCTTGTTGATCTGCAAGAGTAGATACAAGTGGCATCACCATTGGCGCTTGTACTTTAAACCAATAAAAAATCCATAAGCAACGGCGACAAGTAGAAAGACCAAAAGTTAAATCAGATGGCCTAATTGTGGAGCGAGTTGGTGTTGCTGGTTTTTTCATGTGCCGGTAACCGCCTGAACGATAATTAAAATTCCAAGAAAAATCATAACTCCGCCACCACCTGCGCGTAATTTTTCAAGTCGACCTCGGTCTGAGGACAACCATTCGCGTGCTTGTCCTGCTAATAGTCCCCACATGCCATCGCTCAATAAAGCAATAATGCAGAAAACTAATCCTAAGAACCAGAGCTGCCAGGTAACATGACCGCGGTCGCGATCAATAAATTGCGGACAAACCGCGGCATAAAAAACAATTGCTTTTGGGTTTAGAACGCCGACAATAAATCCTTCACGCCAAGTTCTTAATATCGTTGGCGCGCCGCCAGAAGTGTCGGTCATATCTTCAGCATGTTCAGAGCGTTTACGAATTGCATCGAAACCTAAATACATTAAATAAAGTCCGCCGCCCCATTGGACGGCGTTATAAGCAAGCTCACTGCGCTGGAGGATCGGACCTATTCCAAGCGCAGTGAGCGTTGCTAATACAAACGAACCACTTACATTTCCCGCTGCAGTTGCAACTGCAATTTTCTTGCCCCATGAAATTGCTCGCGCCACAATGAAGAGCACAGATGGGCCAGGAGCCAGAATAATTAAATAGGCCGCAATGACATATTCAAATAATCTGGACGGGATTGGCATGAACTTAGTTTAGCCGCGAGACTTTCGTAACGCGTTAAGAATTAGCGTGCCAAGCACTGCAACTAAAGTTGCATTGATGATTCCGCTAAATGTGTACTTGCCGACAGACCAAGACATATCTGAAATACCAATTACCAGCGCTGATGCTGAAACTAGTAGGTTAATTGGATCTGCAAAATTTACTTTTGAATCAATCCAAATACGTGCACCCAGAATGCCGATCATGCCGAATAACGCAGTTCCTGCGCCACCAAGTGCGCCAACTGGAGTAGCACTCAAGATCGCGCCAAATTTAGGTACAAGACCAAGCAAAATCGCACCCAAACCTGCAATCCAATATGCAGCAGTTGAGTAAACGCGAGTTGCCGCCATAACGCCGATATTTTCTGCATAAGTTGTAGTTCCAGAACCGCCACCGAAACCAGCGACAGTTGTAGCTACGCCATCAGCAAAGAGCGCATCGCCCATTACATCATCTAGATCTTTTCCGGTCATTGTGGCAACTGCCTTAACGTGACCGACATTCTCTGCAATAAGTACTAAGACCACTGGCAAGAAGAGCACGATGGCACTTCCAGAAAATGTAGGAGTAGTGAAGTCAGGAAGTGCGAACCACTTCGCAGCCTTAACGCCATCAAAGTTAACATCTCCGCGTACTGCTGCGAAGATATATCCGATTGCAATTCCTAAGAAAATGCTGATTCGAGACATAAATCCTTTTGAGACTGCTGCTATAACGCCAATAGATGCAAGCGTTACCACGGCTACTTCAGGACCTGCTGCAAAATTATTCTTAGCTGCTCCTGAGAGGTTTAGACCAATCAACATAACAATGGTTCCAGTTACAACTGGCGGAAGCATTACGGTAATCCAATTTGTTCCTGCAGCTTTAACAACCAAACCAACTAGCGCAAGAATTACACCAGTTACAACTACACCACCAAGTGCGGCACCAAAATTCTTATCTGCACCCATCGCCGCTGCGATTGGCGCTAGAAATGCGAATGAAGATCCCAGGTAACTTGGTACTCGATTCTTGGTAATGATTAGGAACAACATGGTTCCGATACCAGAGAAGAAGAGCGTGGTGGTTGGAGGGAATCCGGTAATAATTGGAACCAAGAATGTAGCTCCGAACATTGCAGCAATATGTTGTAAACCAACGCCAATAGTGCGTGGCCAAGTTAAACGTTCGTCAGTAGAGACGACCTCTCCGGCTGAGACAGATTTTCCGTCGCCATGGAGCTTCCAACTAAGAAGAGACATCGATGTCCTTTCGTTCAAGTGTGGGGAAGGACGCCTCAAGGGTAAGCGTGGTGGGCAGGCTCACAGGCGCACGCCACGCCTTAAAGTGGTATTTCTCGATATATCTGGTTACATTACGGCTCGATATATCGAATCGATATATCCTGGAACAGGTTAGTTCCGATAGAAATATAAGAGGCGAATTAGATGCGAAGTCGTGCTGAGACCTTGGAGTTCACCCTCCTTGGCCTACTTAGCCAATCGCCGCTTCATGGCTATGAGATTCGTAAGCGGCTAAGCGCGATCTACGGTCCATTTAGAGCGCTCTCATTCTCAGTGCTCTATCCGCAACTTCGTCGAATGTTAGAAGCAGGTTTAATTGCAGAGCGAGTAGATGAAAGTACTCGTCGCTCTCGCATCATTTATAACATCACCAAAGCTGGAGAGAAAAAGTTTGCCCAGCTGACTGATTTAGTAAATCCAGAATCATGGGAAGACGATGGCTTTGAAGCGCGCTTTGCCTTCTTTGGTGCAACATCATCAAATAGCCGAATAAGAATTCTTGAGGGACGCCACCGTCGCCTCAAGGAGAAAGCCGAATTACTTCGCGGTGAATTGGAACGCGATGGAATGGGGCTAGATAAATATCTAGAGGAGTGGCGACGTCACTCTCTGGAATCAGCCGAGCGAGAGATTGCTTGGTTGGAAGAGTTGATTCGAACTGAGAGGAAATAATGACAATCAATACCGCTTCTGGTGACATCCGCGTTGCCATCGTTGGCGTTGGTAACTGCGCTAATTCATTAGTGCAAGGCGTTGAATATTACAAAGATGCAAAGACTGATCAGGAAATTCCTGGATTGATGCATGCTGTTGTTGGTGGATACCACATCAATAACGTTAAGTTTGTTGCAGCATATGATGTCGATGCAAAGAAGGTCGGTCTAGATCTTTCTGATGCAATCTGGGCATCAGAGAACAACACCATTAAATTTTGCAATGTGCCAAAAAGTGGCGTAATTGTCGAGCGTGGCAAGACTCTTGATGGTCTTGGTCGCTACTATCGCGAAACCATTGAAGAATCATCAGCACCAGAGATCGATATTGTGGCATCGCTTAAAGCCCACAAAATCGATGTACTAGTTTGCTATTTACCGGTTGGTTCAGAAGAAGCTGCTAAGTTCTATGCGCAGTGCGCAATCGATGCAGGTTGTGCATTCGTTAACGCACTTCCAGTATTTATCGCATCTGATCCAGTATGGGCAAAGAAGTTTGAAGACGCAGGCGTTCCAATCGTCGGCGATGACATTAAGTCACAGGTAGGCGCAACAATCACTCACCGCATCATGACCAAACTCTTCCAAGATCGTGGTGTTCACGTTGATCGCACTTACCAGTTAAATGTTGGTGGCAACATGGACTTTAAGAACATGCTAGAACGCGATCGCCTAGAATCGAAGAAAATTTCAAAAACCAACTCTGTAACTTCACAGCTTGATTACGACCTTGGTTACAAGAATGTTCACATTGGACCATCTGATTACATTCCTTGGTTGGATGACCGCAAGTGGGCATATGTTCGCATGGAAGGTCGTGCCTTTGGAGATGTTCCGCTAAATCTTGAATACAAGCTTGAAGTTTGGGATTCACCAAACTCTGCAGGTGTAATCATTGATGCGCTACGTTGTGCGAAGCTTGGTTTAGATCGCAAGATTGGTGGGGCCTTGCTCTCTCCATCTTCATACTTCATGAAGACTCCACCAACTCAATACACTGATGAAGCAGCTAAAGATAAGACTGAAGCATTTATCAATGGCAAGTTGGAGCGCTAATTAGCTGCAATTTGTAAAACTTAGAAATAACAAAAGCCCCGATTTTAATCGGGGCTTTTGCCTTATCCCTCACGGAGAGTTGAGGGCTAAATCGTCGCGCTTTCATCAGTGCGACGAAGGTGTAGATAGCCTGCAACTGTTAGTAGCAATAGCAAAATGCCACCAATCAATGCAACTCCCGCTGAAAGTTTTGCAATCTGACCGAACTGCCAGAATGCATATGAGAATCCAAGTAAGCCATTTAAAGTATTGCCCATAAACAAAGACATACGTTGTCCTTCGAG
>JACCDP011047062.1_pt1 | contig 13839 bp, 14 predicted proteins | sample 7445841 | NCBI WGS metagenome assembly JACCDP01 (sample SAMN15323441, study PRJNA562643) | freshwater metagenome | isolation source: river surface water | place: USA:Blue River Watershed | collected 2017-08-17
AATGTGAAAATCCCTTGCATTTTCACCAAAAATAACCGCGTACATTTGAGAATTAATTCCCCAACCCTTGATTTTTCAATCCCTGTGACACCTAGATTCAATTTCTAGACTTTTTCAGCAAGCCCTACATAAAATTACAAGGACGTGGTAATGCGTCTTTTAATAAAGTTTGATATTCTTTATCGCTCACATAATAGGCTCCAAATCTGGCTAAATGAGGATTCATCATTTGGGCATCAAATAATAAAAAGTTTCTTTCCTGCAATCTTTCTACCAGTTTTACCATTGCCACCTTAGAACCTTCTGAGATATTGAAAAACATAGATTCACCAATAAAAGCACCCCCAATCACAATTCCTAAAATTCCCCCTGCGAGTTTGTCACCTTGCCAAGTTTCAAAACTATAGGCGTAACCAGTTTGGTAAAGTAACCAATAAATCTTTTCTAATTGTGGAGAAATCCAAGTCGTTTCGCGGTTAGCACACCCAGCAACTACGCCCAAAAAGTCTCGATTAATGGCCACAGAGAATCGTTCTTGGTTGAGGACTCGCTGTAATGATTTAGGATAGCGAAAGCGTTCATCCAACGGAATTAAAGTTCGTTCATTACTTCCATACCATCCCAGGTTATTACTCTCATCCGCCATGAGAAAATAACCTTGAGCATAACCCCTAATAATAGCAGCAACATCATATTCCATAGTTGAGTGAATCATCACAAACATCCTCAGATGCAAACTATGGGACACTATCAGCATTCTCTAGTCTGCTTCTGAAATTACCTTGGCAAATACATTCTATATAAGATATACAAACATGACTCTAACAATTCCACCCATTACCCTACCTCCTTCAGAAAATCCCCAACAAGAAGGAGAATGGCTACAAAAAAATTTATTAACCTGGCTTGATGAAGAGTTTATTCCCGAAGCTATCAATCAAAATATAGCTGAACGCGCATCACAGATTTTTGTCCGACAACGTATGGAAGGAGAAAATGACTTAGGCTCTCTGGTAATTGCCATTATCACAGAGATGCAGTCATTTGATTTTTCTAAAAGCTTTTTTGGAGAGTTTGCGATCGCCAACGCCGTTAGCGATCTACTCTTAGACAGCTTGGGAATTGATCACTGTTGTGGTCAATAATATCTTAGTTATTGGTCATTGGTCATTGGTTCACAGCAAATAGCTACTAACAACTGACAACTGACCATTGACAACTGACTTACCAGCTAGACTTAACAACTCCTGGTAACAGACCTTCATGGGCCCATTCCCGAAGTACGTTCCGAGATAGCCCGAAATCACGGTACACACCTCTAGGACGACCCGTTAACCAGCAACGGTTTTGCTTGCGAGTGGGCGCACTGTTGCGGGGTAATTGTTGAATTTTGCGGTGAATTTCTAGCTTTTGCAAGGGAGATTCTGCTGTTCTGAATTCTTCTAGCAGTGTTTCACGCTTTGCCGCATACTTTTCTACCAACTTAGCGCGTTTCTTCTCGCGCTCAATCATACTCTTTTTCGCCATGAATTCCCTAATCTAATTAAAGACAGTATTTCTCATTCTACACCTTTCTGTGAGAATTAGGGAGTTTTAAACAAGTTTTTTTCTCAGGTGACAAATGACAGAAGGCAGTAGGGGTGAACGGTCGTTCGCCCCTACAACACTCAACCATCAACATTTACCTGTTTCCTACCTTTTCTATAATCCCAAGGATCAACAAATTTCCTATCCCCCCAAATGCCCAGTTTTTGCTGTTTTGCCTGTGTTTCGATTTGTTGTAATATATCCCTACTAGGACATTTGTTTAAATAGGGGCGATAGACTTTAGCTAGTCCTTCCTGTAATAAGATTTGTTGTAAAAATGTCCCATTTGCTAAACGGACTTCAGCTACTTTTCTGCCATACCTATCGCTATCTGTAATATTTAACTTGACACGGTTGTTTGCCTCTTTGATTAATTTCTCTATCCGTGTTTGTGCTTGTATACCCCAAGCAAACTGATTCATATCTTGAGTAATTTTACTATTCTTTTCTTTCTGAGAATGAGGTACTTCTGGAGCATCAACACAAGCAAACCGGACGGTTATTTTTGCTCCATCCACAGTTTTTAATACTAATGTATCCCCATCACTAACCCGTTGTACCAGATCCCCAGACGGAGTAAATAGACTACACGCTACCAAATTTACAGCAATGATAGCTACACCCAGCCCAACCAACCCTTGTTTCACCAATTTATTCATATCCAAGAATTTAGCAATCTTGCCTCTAAATGTGTAAAATTGATACAGAAATCATTGTTAGTAGCAATTATCTATAACAATAGTATTAAATATCTGATGTTACTTGGATGAATAACGAAGATTCACAATCATCTCCCACAAATGATCATTCTCCTAAAAAGATCATGAAAACTATTCAGCACACTAAGCGCAATTTTGCTGATGAAGACTTTCAGCAATCCCTAAATCAATTGGAAGATATTATTCAATCTCAAGATGAACTAACCACAGAATCAAACAACAGTAACTCTATCCATGATGTCATTAGTAAATATACTGATATTGGTGATTTAGATGCGTGGGAAGATGCAGTTGCCGATATTGAACGGTATTTACAACAAAAAAACAAATAGTCGTAAAAATTCCTAACTCCAATTAAGCAGATAGTTATTCAACTTTTTTGTCTTTGGGCTTCATACAACATCAAAGCTGCAGTAATTCCCACATTTAAGGATTCTACCCCAGGACTAAGAGGAATTTTCACCTGGATATCCGCCAAGGCGGCTAAATCTGCTGATAATCCTGCCCCTTCATTACCTAATAATATTAAACTAGGTTTACGCCAATCCACTTGCCAATAAGTTAAATCGGCACTGGGTAAGGTGGCTACTACCTGCATTCCTGCTTGCTGGCATTGTTTAACGGTGGCTTTCAAATCTTCACTAACAGCCTTATTGACACGAAACCATTGACCAGCAGAAGCACGTAAAACCTTGGGATGATCTAAATCTACACTATCTCCACTTACCCACAATCCAGATGCACCTGCGGCGGCCGCTGTACGAATCATAGTTCCTAAATTACCGGGATCTTGAACCGTTTCTAAAGCCAGAACTAAACCAGTAAAAGGAAGTTGATTTGGTCGTGCATTTCTAGGAGCGATAGCCACGACCCCATCAGGATTAACAGTGGTAGCCATGGCGGCTAAAACTTCGGGACTAACTAATTCAGTGCGATCGCAATGTTCACAAATAACTTCCCACAATTGAGGATGTGTCTCATACCATTGCAGAGTACAACACACAGCTTCTAGAGAATAACTAACTGCACAAGCCTCCTCTAATAAATGCGTTCCTTCCAATAGAATTAAGTGTTGCTTATTTCTCTCTTTAGTGGAGTGCAACTTACGGATTTGTTTAACTAGGGAATTCTGTAAACTTGTTAACACAACATTTAGATTAAAAATTTCGGATTTGAGATCAACCCAAAATTGAGATGCGGAACCCGGGACTTGAACCCGGAAGCCTTGCGGCACTAGAACCTGAATCTAGCGCGTCTGCCAATTCCGCCAGTTCCGCTGGAATTGAGTTCTTATTCACAGCTTATCATTCTCCCTGAAAAATTTTGATTTGTCAAGGGAAAATTTATCAGTTCAGACCAGGAGTAAGGCTAAAAATTTTTTCCCATTTGCCGAATCGTGATTTTTGCCGTTAAGCTGACATACTACATGATAGAATCTAACGATTTTATCGTGTTTGACAATTGAGATCAAAATCTCATAGCTTTGAGCTAACGGATTGTCAATGTAAAATCAAAAAAACATCGAACCTTTATAATTACGTACTTTTGGAGGTAGGCTTATTAATTCTTCTAGCAGCTTACCAGATGCCAAGTCTTCACTAGAAGCAGACTCCTCAGTCTTGCAAATCTGTGGTGGGCATCGTTTGGGGGGTCATGTGGAAATTAGCGGGGCTAAAAATTCGGCACTCGTGATCATGGCTGGAGCTTTCCTTTGTTCCGGTGATTGTCGGATTCGTAACGTTCCAATATTAGCGGACGTAGAACGAATGGGACAAGTTTTATCAGCTTTAGGATTACGTTTAAGCAGAAATGAGGATATTTTAGATATCAATGCGCGGGAAATTACCACATCTAAAGCACCCTATGAACTTGTTACCCAACTGAGAGCTAGTTTCTTTGCCATTGGGCCAATTTTGGCACGGTTAGGAGTAGCACAAATGCCATTACCAGGTGGTTGTGCCATTGGTGCTAGACCGGTAGATTTGCACGTCAGGGGACTGCAAGCTATGGGCGCAGAGGTGCAAATTGAACATGGTATTTGTAATGCTCATGTTCCCGGAAATAATGGCAGGTTAAGAGGAGCAAAAATTTATTTAGATACTCCCAGTGTCGGCGCGACGGAAACTTTAATGATGGCTGCTACCCTAGCAGATGGGGAAACTATCATTGAAAATGCGGCTAGAGAGCCAGAAGTCATGGATTTAGCCAACTTTTGTAACTCTATGGGGGCAAAAATTCATGGTGCAGGAACAAGTACAATTACCATAGTTGGTGTTCCTCAGCTACACTCTACCGATTATAGTATTATTCCTGATCGCATTGAAGCAGGAACATTTTTAATCGCTGGAGCAATTACTCGTTCTGAACTGCTTTTATCCCCAGTTGTACCGGATCATTTAACCCCAGTCATTGCCAAGCTACAAGAGATTGGCTTATCAATTATTGAGGAAGGGAAAGACTGTTTACGGATTTTGCCAGCCAAAACTCTCAAGGCGATCAATATTGATACTTTGCCCCATCCAGGGTTTCCTACGGATATGCAAGCTCCTTTTATGGCACTACTGTCCGTGGCAGAAGGTGACAGTATCATTAATGAATCGGTGTTTGAAAATCGCCTGCGTCATGCTTCTGAGTTGAATCGCTTGGGTGCAGATATCCGTGTTAAAGGTAATACTGCGTTTGTTCGAGGAGTGTCAAGCTTATCGGGTGCGCCAGTTATAGGTACAGACTTACGAGCTTCCGCAGCTTTAGTTATGGCAGGATTGGCAGCGTCTGGAACAACCGAGGTTCAAGGATTACAGCACTTAGATCGAGGCTATGATCGCCTAGACATGAAGTTACAGCAACTAGGAGCAAAAATTATCCGTGTAAATGAAGCATCTCAAAGTGCTAGTTTACTGCCTAATAACAGTGGTTCCGCTGCGTCAGTTTCTATCTAGAGTTCAGAGGATTGTGTATTTATGAACTTAATAGCGATTGCCTCCAGCAGTGCTGTAAGCGATCGCTTTATTCCGGTTTTTATAGGCATTACCCAACCAAATAAATTCACCAACTAAACATCAGTGATACATAGGCTAATAACGCAAGTTGCTGGTTAGTGCTGATAATTGTATCTCATTAATTTAATACAGAATTTCATGTTTAGTGACTTCATTTCCCTTTGATCTTGTCCTGTTTATGGTTACAATGATGATTAAGAAAATTTAGCAAAACTAAACAAAACTAAACATGATAGGGGTAGCAGTTGTTGGAACGGGATTTGGTCAAAAGGTTCATATTCCCGCATTTCAAGCACATCATCAAACGGAAATTGTCGCTGTTTATCATCGAGATATTAATAAAGCCAAAACCATAGCCGCAACTTATAATATTCCCTATGCAGGAGACAATTTAGCAGAAATTTTGGCTTTACCAACGGTGCAAGCTGTTAGTATTTCTACACCGCCATTTTTGCATTATGAAATGGCTAAACAAGTTTTGCAAGCTGGAAAACATCTATTATTAGAAAAACCTATTACTTTAAATGTCAATGAAGCTAAGGAATTATATCATTTGGCACAAAATCAAGGTGTAATTGCTACTGTTGATTTTGAATTTCGCTTTGTTCCTGCATGGCAATTTTTTGCCCAACTTTTATCTACAAATTATGTTGGGAATATCCGCTTAATTAAAATTGATTGGTTGGGTTCTTCTCGTGCTGATACTTCCCGTCCTTGGAATTGGTATTCTACCAAAGCAAAAGGTGGTGGTGCTTTAGGTTCTTTGGGTTCTCACGCTTTTGATTATATAAATTGGTTATTCGGTCCAATTGGTAAATTAAATGCTCATTTAATTACGGCTATTTCTGAAAGAATTAACCCAGCAACGGGAGAATTACAAGCTGTTAATAGTGATGATACTTGTTTATTATCTCTAGAATTAGTAAATGGTACACCTTGCCAAGTTTCTATTAGTGCAGTTGTTCATGCTCAAAGAACTCATTGGATAGAAGTGTATGGAGATCAGGGAACATTAGTTTTAGGGAGTGATAATCAAAAAGATTATATTCATGGTTTTCAGATTTGGGGTGCTCAACCTGGTGAAGCTTTAAAACAAATAGAAATTCCTCCACAATTATTATTTCCTCAACATTATAGTGACGGACGAATTTGTGCCTTTCTGCGAGTTGTGGATGAATGGGTAAAAGGAATTACTAATCATCAAAAAATTATACCGTCTTTAAAAGAAGGAGTTTATTCTCAATTATTAATGGATTTATCCCATGACTCCAATCAAAGGGGGAACTGGGTAAATGTGCCAACTTTAGAGGAGTTTTTGAATTAAGTACCTGAGAAAAATTACAGCACTTTGTACGTCTATCTAGTACAGGTTATCCCTCTTCTGTCACTTTCCGATTTATCCTATTAATAAAAAGTTCTCAAGAGACACAATATCAATTGATTCAGGTGTTTGTCGTTAAAATTTCGTGGTTTGGTCATTTTGGGGAACTTCTATTCAGAAATAACTGGGCGATCGCCCACGGTATAAGAACTCTAGAATTCAGAAATGATAAAGCTTTTCGGAGAGTGACAGAAGAGGGATATATCCTATTTTCCACCTTAATGTAATAATTATGTCGTAAATTTTTGTACTTAACCGTTACGCAAAGTCTTGTAATTATACATTATGATAATAAATTTAACCCAAGTTACTGTTTAATTTATTTTTGGATGGAGGATTAACTTTTTTATTAGGTTTATTAGCCCACATTCCCCACCCTCAAGTGTCACAATCGGTAATTATGGATAACGCCACGCTCCGCTATCGGATTTTTGAATTTGATACAAAATAGTCTAGATATTACGTAGCCATCGCCAATCTCAAATTCCCAAACGACCATTTTTCGTTGTGTGACGGTTTAGGGTGCGGAATGTGGGTTATATCTAATCCTGTTGGTGTAAGTTTGTCCTCTGCGGTTCATTCTCTGTTACCTTTGCGTGAGTCCTGTTTTCTTGAACCTAAAACCTAAAAAATAAAAACTATTTCATATTCATTTCATTTCAGGTTGGCATCTTGAGAGATGAACAGTATAGAGTGAATAAAAATGCTTACTTACTCTCCAGAGCCAAACCTCAGAAACAGTTTATCATCATCATTGCTATTTGAAAACGTGACCGCAGCTTTAGGTAAAGTTCCCATTATCCGGTTAAATAAAATTCATTCCGGTTGTCAACATCATCATTTATATCTAAAACTAGAATCTTGTAATCCCGGTGGGAGTATTAAAGAGAAAAATGCCGCTTATCTGGTGAATGAAGCCGAAAAACAAGGTTTATTACAAACTGGTAGTACAATTGTTGAGTCTAGTTCTGGTAACTTTGGTATTGGGTTAGCAATTGTGGGTGCTACCAAAGGTTATAGGGTGATGATTGTTATTGATGCGAAAACTCCTCTAACAATGCGAAGAATGCTCACCGCTTATGGTGCGGAATTGGTAGAAGTTCCTTTAAGTGCGGCTGATGCTCAAGGTTCGATGCAGCTAGCCAGAATGGCAAAAGCTCAGGAGTTAGCCGCAAATATTCCCGGTGCTTGGTATCCATGTCAACATAAGAATCCTCGTAATACTGATGCCCATGAAGTTTGGACAGCACGGGAAATTGTTGATGCTTTTTATGGTGCGCCTGATGCCATTGCTATTGGCGTGAGTACAGCCGGTCAATTGGGCGGTATTAGTCGCTACTTTAAAAAGCATTATCCCCAAACTAGAATTATTGGTGTTGATGTGGCTGGATCGGCTATTTTTGGTACTCCCAGACACCCCTACAAGATGACTGGACTGGGTTTGTCTTTCGTTCCCCCCAATTTTGACCCGCAAGTGCTAGACGCGGCTTATAGCGTGGATGATGGTTTGGCGTTTTCTGTTTGTCATGCTCTAGCTAAACAGGAAGGGATGCTTTTAGGTGCTTCCACTGGTGCAATTGTGGCCGCAGCTTTGGCGGATGTGCAAAGATTTACTCAGCCCCAGAGTATGTTACTACTGAATCCTGATCGGGGCGATCGCTATTTAGAAACAGTTTACAATGCCGATTGGTTAGCTGCACAAAATATCAACATTCTGCAAAATTTACATCTTACAGAAGCAATTGCTAATCTGTCTCCTGTACCTTTGAACATCGTAACTAAAAATTAAAGTGAAATTACCAGAATCTTCATCTAAAAAAGTGAGTTTAGGGACTTTATGGCATGAATTTCTGCCTCTATCTCTTAGTGATGTAACTATGGCCTGTGGTGATCCGATGATGACCACTACTTTAGCTCATCTTCCTGATGCTCAAAATAACCTTGCGTCTGTAGGTATTGCCAAATCTTTGGCGATATTTTTTGAAAGTCCAATTATTATGATTCTGCATGCTTCTAATTCTTTGGCAGGTTCTCAATCTTCACGAGAATCTTTATGGCGGTTTAATTTATTGTTGGGTGGAGGATTAACTTTCTTATTAGGTTTGTTAGGGATACCTATGATATTTAATTCTGTTGGTGTAAGTTTGTTGGGTGTTCCTTCAGCAATGTTAGCTACAGTCAGTCAAGTATTATTAATAGCTTGTGGTTGGCCATTTGCGATCGCTTGGCGGCGTTATTTCCAAGGTTTATTAATTTACCACTGTCAACCCCGTGCAGTTGCTACAGCTAGTATTTTCAGGCTTTTGACGTTGGCGGTAATTCTGGTATCTGGCTTTTTTTTACAAGTATCTGGAGGTGTACTGGCAGGAGTTGCCCTCATTAGTGGAGTGATAGTCGAAGCTATTGCTGTAACAATTTTTGCTCGTCAGACTGGAGCAACCATACCACCGGAAGCAGTCACCCAACCCAACCTACCCCGCAATTTAGCGCAGGTGTGGAAATTTTATTTACCCTTAGCTAATACGATGATGGTGGTTTGGGGCGGTAGAACGATATTAATTAGTATTCTTGCTCGCGCTGAAGATGCGACAATTGCCATTGCTGCTTGGTCTGCGGCCTGGGGTTTGGTGTTAGTAATTGCCAATTCTACCCGCATGGTACAGCAAATTGTGATTAGATATCGTCATCAAGTCAGGGAACGGCAATTATTGACTTTTGCTGTGAGCGTGGGTGCTGCTTGTTGTGTTTTATTATTGTTAATGAGTTTAACACCGATAGGCGATCGCATTGTCCAAAGTTTCATCGGTAATGATCTCACCCTTGCTAATAGCATCAAACCTGTAATATTAATTTGTACCATAGTCCCATTATTGGTAGCATTACAAAATGCAATTCAGGGATTTTTAGTCAGTGAAAGTCGCACAGGTCATGTTAATCTATCTACATGGTTAGGAACAGCAACTTTATTAATAGTTGCCAGTTTAGCTATCAATAATGGTTTTAAAGGTGCAACAGCCGCCGCAATTGCTATGATTACAGCCATGATAGTTGAAGTTATTTGTTTATCTTGGAAATTAGTGGCAAAAACACAGTAAATTTAGTACCAACATCAACCTGACTTTCTACCTCTAATTTGCCTTTGTGAGCTTGCACAATTGCCAAAGCAATAGCTAAACCTAAACCTGAACCACCAGTATGGCGAGAACGATCACTATTAACTCGATAAAAACGATCAAAAATGTGGGGAATATCAGCACTAGGAATACCAATTCCTGTATCTTGGATAGTAATTATTCCTTGATAAGCATTTACTGAAAGATTAATTTTCACTTCCCCACCAACGGGAGTATATTTAATCGCATTACTTACCAAATTTAACAACATTCGATAAATTTGACTTTCATTTCCTTGAATATAAAAACAAAATTTATCAGGAAGATTACTAGATAATGAAACTTCTGCATTCATAGACAAAGATAATAATTCTTCTTCTACATCTGCAACTAAATAATTCAAACAAATTTGTTGGATTTTTCCTTCCTGCAAACTGCTTTCTAACCTCGATAATAATAATAAATCTTGGGTTAAAACAACTAATCTTTTGATTTGTCTTTCTACTGCTTGCTGAGTTTCTGTTTGAATAAAATTAGTTTCGACAATTGTTTGTAAAGATGTGATAGGAGTTTTTAATTCATGAGCAGCATCGGCTGTAAATTGTTCCAATTGGTGATATGATTTTTTAATAGGAAGCATAGCTAAACCTGCTAACCACCAACCACCAGCACCAATAACGATCATAGAAGTGGGAATACCCAAAATTAATAATAAATGTAGACTATTCATATAATCATTTAATCGTTGTATGGATCTGCCAACTTGTAAATATCCCCACAATTGATTATTTTTAATTTTTAAAGGCATTAAATGTAAATGATATAATTCACCTTTACGATTCGTGATATCATAAGAATCATTGAGGTTAATATTATCTGGGAATTCATCGGGATGATTATTAATAGCAGCAATAGCTTCTCCCTTTGATGTTAACAATCTTACATAATATCCTTCCATTAATAGACTCATTACCTCTGATTCTGAGTTTATTGGTAAACAAGATTTTTGTTTGAAACAAAGTCCTGGTAAAGATTTTCCAGTAGTAAGAGATAATTGTCCAGAAAGTTTTAACTCTGTTTTTAACTGGTCTTCAAACACCTTTCCTAAAACTTCTAATTCTCGATCAATAGAGCGAGTAAAAGCTTTGATCATGATAATATGAGCGATATAACCACATATTAATAAAGTTGTACCCATAACACCAGCATAGGTAATAGCTAACTTTAACCGAGAATTATTAAATAGAGAATTATTATTCACGAGATTTTAGAACTGTAAAAATATAATAAAAATGTAGGTTGGGTTAAGCAATAGCGCAACTCAACAAAGTTTTATAATAACCCTGACGGGGGGACAAAGTACCTTGAAACTAAGACTCTGTAACCCTTTCAATCTTGTTAGACCTAACATTCCGCTGATTGAAAACAGGGGGCACTGTAACTGGTTTCCATCGCTTGTTTATCAAGATGGTGAAAGGTAGTACATCCCTGGCTAGAATAAACAGGAGAAGGGAATGGGGAAGTGAGCAGATAGCTGGGTGTTGTTGTTTGTAAATTTGTACTAAAATTGAATAGTTAAGAGACAGTAAAAAAACAGCGCCTTATGTCCATTATTGCGCTCAAAGCGTGGTATCTACCGGATTACGAACCGATTACAGAACTGGAAAAACGTCCTCCAGATATTCGGCTGAGTAAAAAAAGTTTATTAAAATCAGGACTGCGAGCAGACTTTTTAGAAGATAGCGACGCAGTAAAAATATCAACTTGGTTTGCACGCTACCTAGAAGGGGAAAATATTGAGTTTTATATTGAGGGTAGCGGTGGATATGCAGTTGCTAACATTGACTTAATTAGTCATGAAATCTATTTTACTAAACTGTCTATATTATCGCAATTGGATCCAATAATATATTTATGTTATCAATCTGAATATGCTACAGCGAATGAACTGCTAAAAGAAGAATTAGTTACCAGTTTAAATACTATCAATGAGAAATCACGTTTTCCCCTAACATTAGTAGAATCATCCCGTCCTAAAAATGCTCCTATGCGTTTGAGTCGCACCAACATGAGAAAAATTCGTAGGAGTTTATTATTTATTGCTGATACCACACCCATAACTACCATTGAGAGTCAAGAAACCAACCAACTCATTCCCAGTCCTCATGTGTGTTTAGAAATGGGGTATGCTTTGCACAGCAAAAGGTCTGAACAGATTTTGCTCCTACAAATGCAGCGCCCAGAACTGGAAGGAGAATTTCCTTTCGATTTACCTACCCAACAATTTTTGCAATTTCAAGATAGGGATGAACTCAATCAAATGCTGACAGGGATGATAGAAACTCAATTAATGAGGTTTAGATTATTGTAGATACAAGGATAGATCCCCGACTTCTTTGAAAAGTTATTTAGCGATGTAAATTTATGCCAAGAACACCCAACGAATATGCTGTGTTTCTGCTTTTAGATAGTGGACACCGAGAAGAAGTGCGCTTTCCCACTATTCAAGAATTTCAAAAATGGTACAGTAGCGAGCTTGTACCAAAATCTGCGTCTAACGATTTCATTAGTGTACCGATTAAGAATATTCAGGGAGAATATATGGTAGTACGCCCGTCCAAAATTGTCGGGATCAGGGTAGAACCAGTTTTTAATTCCAGTATTGAAAGATAAATAATGATCAAAAACCTGAGTTTGCTTGCGTTGAGTCTGGGAATTGGCTTGATCAATCCGCTGTCTTCAGTTGTGGCTCAAGTTCCCGTTCGACAGCCAATAGATATAGATATACCTGTTATTCACAACCCATCACCAACAAAATTACCGCCACTGCAAAAGGTTGATATCAACACCGTTTGTAGTCCCCAAAACTGCTTGGGTTGGGATGAACAACTTTGGGGTAGAGACGGAGATAAAACAGCGCTGCTAAATGCCATAGATAACAGTTTGCTATATTTACAACATCACCAAGCTGCTGAAATTTATCAAAACTACCCCATTAAAGAAATTACCCTCAGTCGAGTTCGTCAGAGTTTATTACGCTTTCGGCAACTGGTGGTAAGTTCTAGTTCAGCAGCAGAATTGCAAGCAGCGATCAGGCGAGAATTTGTCTTTTATCAGTCTGTAGGTAACGATGATCAGGGAACAGTTCAATTCACGGCTTATTATCGGCCTGTGTATATGGCCAGCCGCGTCAGAACTTCTGTATATAAGTATCCTGTGTACCGTCTGCCGCCAAATTTTCAGAAATGGCCTAAACCCCATCCCAAACGTATTGATTTAGAAGGAAAAAATGGTTTACTAGGTAACAAAAGCAGGTTACGGGGGTTAGAAATGCTTTGGTTTAGCAACCGCTTAGATCCCTATCTGATTCATATTCAGGGTTCTGCCCAAATTAAATTAACTAATGGACAAACCACATCTATTGGTTATGCCGGCGCAACTGATTATCCCTGGACTAGCATCGGTAAAGAAGTGGCAAAAGATGGTAAATTGCCCCTGAGCGGTTTAACAATGCCCAAGTTGATCAGTTATTTCCGCCAAAATCCCAGAGAATTAAATAATTATTTACCGCGTTGGGAAAGATTTGTTTTCTTTGCCGAAACTAATAACGCACCGGCTATAGGTAGTCTGGCAATACCTGTTACCGCAGATCGTTCTATTGCTACTGATAAATCTCTCATGCCTCCGGGCGCACTGGCACTAATTATTAATTCATTTCCCTATCCTAATGATCGCGGACAATTAGAATCTCGGTTAGTACAACGGTTTGTTTTAGATCAGGATACAGGTAATGCCATTAAAGGCCCGGGAAGAGTAGATTATTTTATGGGAACTGGTCAACTGGCAGGCGATCGCGCTGGTATTTCTGGAGGCAGGGGTTCACTATTCTACTTATTACTAAAAGAATAGGTAATATAGCAATTCTAAATTAGTTATGAACAACAAGATACCGGACTTCTTAAAGAAGTCCGGTATCTAAGCATCTCAAGGTAAATTCTGTATCTCATTCAAGTGCATACCGCCATATTACCCATTAGACA
>JACCDP011512095.1_pt1 | contig 13833 bp, 15 predicted proteins | sample 7445841 | NCBI WGS metagenome assembly JACCDP01 (sample SAMN15323441, study PRJNA562643) | freshwater metagenome | isolation source: river surface water | place: USA:Blue River Watershed | collected 2017-08-17
TCATCCAAATCAGAAAAAATAAATTCGTAAATATTATCCCCTCTAAAGTTTGGACCTAATTCGTTAATGAAAACTAAATTCATATAGTTCTGCCGTTTGGTGTTACTTTAACTTCTTTCCCGTTAATTTTAAAAACTAAATTGTTTTTATTTGTTCTTCCAATAAACGTACAATTACTATAATCTTCAATTAAAATTAAACCTGTTTTTTTCTGACTTTCAGAAATTGAATACTCTTGAATATCGTTTTTTTGGTTTATTTTATTAATTTTTGATTTTAAAAAGTCTACTTTATTTTTATTTTCAATTAATGGTTTTTCTTCTACTTTAATATTAAAATAACTTGATAAAACTTTTTCTACTTTTGACTCCCCAAATATTGAATCCATTACAGTTTGGTATCCTTCTTTAGTTTCTGGTGTTGGCATTTCTTCAGTTGGCATTTCTTCAGTTGGCATTTCTTCAGTTGGCATTTCTTCAGTTGGCATTTCTTCATTACCAAAATTAAAATCTTCTTCATCAAAATTTAATTCACCTTCACCTTCTCTTCCGTATTCATCAAATCCTTCAATCTTGTCAACAATATCTTCTCTATCATCATCATCAAGCTTGTTTAAATCTATCGCTGATACAATAGAGTTAATAACATATTTAATATCCTGAGAATCAAGACCTTTGTCTTTATCAAACATTCTTAATTTTTGACTTAATTTACCAGTAAGTTTTTGAATTAATTTTAAATTACTTGACCCACCTTCTTCTTCATCATCCGTACCGACTTCAGTATCCAACATAGGTGCGTCTCCAGGGGCCATTGGCATTTCTGGCTCTTCTGGCATTGCTTCACCACCCATTTCAGGTGCCATCCCCATATCAGTATCACCACCCATTTCAGGTGCTGGCGTTTCAGGAGTGGTGGCTCCCATTTCAGGTGCCGGTGTTTCAGTTGCCGGTGTTTCAGGTGCCAGTGTTTCAGGTGTTGAAGTCCCCATATCAGGTGCCGGTGCCACCATATCAGGAGCTACTGTAGGTTCAGCTTTTTTAGCTGTTTTTAATACGAATTTTTTTTTTACTTCAGGTTGTTCACCAATAAGTGGAATTTCATAATCATTACCAGTTATTCTATTTGTTTCAGAAACAATTAAATTTAATTTTTTCATCGCTTCAGAATATGAACGATAGTATTTTCTATTTTTCATTGGGTCTGAATAATCCATATCAGACTCATTAATACCTTTTTTAATAATATACCCTTGTCTTTCTTTTACGATACCGTAAAAGTTACCATCAGATAATTGAATGGTGTAATTTGTTGTTGACAAATTATTTAATTCAGTTTTTGGAGTTTCTTTATAAGTTGCGATTTCCATAATCCTTCTCAACTTATCCATTCCTTCTAATTTTTCACTACCAATTGGTCTTAAATCTGCCATTTTAATATTAATTTTTAATTGTTTAATCCATTAAAGCCACCAATAGTAACAGCATTACATTGTAAATTAGTACTATTATTAGTCTCAGTACCGTAATCAGGTTTTGGTGTTGTAAATGTTACTACAGTTCCCACAGTATCACCTGAACCAGGAACATAACCTGTTACTACTGTTGTATAATATGATGTACAAGCTGTTGTTGGCATAATTTTTTTATATATAAATATATCGTTAATTGATAATTTTCAATTATTCACCAATTTCTTGTTCTAATGATAATTTTTTATCGGTAATTTTATTTTTGAAATCTTCTAATTTAGAAATATATCCATTTCTTCTTAAGAATTTAAACACTAAATTTTCATAAGAAAACTCACCTTCTTTTTTCAAACCACAGGTTCTATACTTTCTTAATTTTTCTCTACATTTTGAAACTAATTTAATGGCATCATTTAAATCCTCGTCTTCAGCATTTTCTAAAACACCATCAATGATTCTCATCCATTGATTTGCCTTTTCTTTAATAATCTTTTTATCAATTCTAAAGTTTTCTTTTTCAGGTGCTCTTAACCATTTATTGTATAAAACAGAATATGACCCCGCACTTGTTTCTTTTTCATTTAAATCTTGTATAAACACCTCAACCTCATACCCTTTAATTTTGATGTCGTGTTTTGCATTAAATACTGTTTTTTTCAAATGAAATAATTCCCTGTATAAATCAGCGTTTTCACCAGCATCATTAAAATCATAAAGAATATGAACATCAAAATCTGAAAAATCAGACCAATTATAACCTGTTAATGAACCAATAAGAATAATGTCGTGAACATATATATCAATGTCGACATAGTCTAAAAATATTTCACTAACCTTAAGGAGTCTTTCTTTTATTTCAGGTTTTAATTTATAAAATTGTGCTTCGGGGTCTCCCATATGTTTTTCATTCGGTGGATACCAAATGTCGGGATTTAATTCGTCTTGAAGATATAAACTATTAATGATTTTACTATCACTTTCCATACCTATAAATACATAGGTTATTCCGTTTCTTCTATTTTTTTGTACTTGTACTGTTTTGCGATTTCAGTATTAAAGAATTTTCCTTGTGATTCAGATAGTCTAAATTGTGCGTAAATTTTGTGTGGAACCTCTTCATATTCATACATCATTCCATTTTTGAATGTTGCAATTAATTTACTTGTTTCACTATCATATTCAGTTTTAACTAAATTTGAAGACTCAATTTCACAAATAATTTTTGTTCCTACTATATCAGTTCTTGTTATTGCCATGGTTTTTTATAAAAAAATAATAATCGATAAAATACTTGTAAACAAAAAATCCACCCGAAGGTGGATTTTGTTATTTGAGAGCCTTTATTTTATCTCGATATTCAATCGCCTTTTCAAATTCTTGTTTTTTAATACATTCATCTAATTTAGTTTGTAACTCCGAAATCTTTTCTTTGTTTTTTTCTAAACTCTTAATTTGGTCTCTTAACTTAACGGCTTCCTCAAAATTTTGTTCCTCAACAGCAACATCTAATTTATTTTTTAATTCGTCCAATTCGTCTGTTGGTTTAAACCCTTTTGACATGTAGGTATAAGAATATCTTCCATCAGGTGATTTATATGTTTTAGAAGTCCAATTATTGTTATTAATAAACTCTGACCTCATAGAAAACATTTTATCAAACATGTCCTCAAATTCTCTCCAATTAATCATACTATTATTTCATTTTATAAGTTTATTTTTGTATTTTTACACTAAATATGTGCCATTACTAAATATATGACAAAATGTCAGTAAAGTCAAATCTATGTATGACATTATGACAAAAACCTAAAAATAATTGATTATTCGGTTTATATAAGTTAAATTTGATAAAAAACTAAAATATGATTGACTCAGCAGACGGAAACGAAAAACCAAAAAACAAAACTCAAGACGGTACATCAAAAACACCAGTATTAGATAACTTTTCTCGTGACTTAATTAAGGCAGCAGAAGACGGTAAACTTGACCCTGTAATTGGTAGGGAAAATGAAATTAATCGTATCGCACAAATTCTTTCTCGTAGAAAGAAAAATAACCCAATTATTATTGGTGAACCAGGTTGTGGTAAAACTGCTATCGTAGAAGGTTTGGCTAAGAAAATTTTTGAGGGTGATTGCCCACAAAATTTGGCAGGTAAAAGGATTGTTTCTTTAGATATGACATCTGTAGTTGCAGGAACAAAATATCGTGGTCAGTTTGAAGAACGTATGAAAGTGATTATGGAAGAACTTTATAATCATCCTGACATCATTGTATTTATCGATGAAATCCATACTATGATTGGTGCGGGTAATTCATCAGGTTCTATGGATGCATCTAACATCTTTAAACCGGCATTATCTCGCGGTGAATTACAATGTATTGGTGCAACTACATTAGAAGAATATCGTAAAAATATTGAGAAGGACGGAGCTTTAGAAAGACGTTTTCAAAAGGTAGTAGTAGACCCTTCAACAAAAGAAGAAACTTTACAAATCTTACAGAACTCAAAAGACCGTTATGAAAATCACCACAAAGTAAGTTATAGTGATGATATATTAAAACTATGTGTTGAATTAGCAGATAGATATATCACTGACCGTGAGTTTCCTGACAAGGCTTTTGACATTATCGATGAGGTTGGGGCACGTTCACAAGTTGAAATTAAATTACCTGAGATTATTGAAAATCTTAAAAGAGAAGCCGCAAAAATTAAAGAAGAAAAAGTTGATGTTATCAACAAACAAAAATATGAGGAAGCGGCAAACCTTCGTGATAAAGAAAGAAAGGTTTTAGCCGAACTTGAAAACGAAAAACAAAAGTTTGAACAAAATAGAGATTTATATAGACGTGAGGTAACTGAAGACGTTGTTTATGATGTCGTTTCTTTAATGACAAAAATTCCAATTAATAAGATTACCACCGATGAGACTTCACAACTTATCACATTAAAAGATACTTTATCAACAAGAGTAATCGGTCAGGATGATGCTGTGGCAAAAATCGCAAGAGCAATTCAAAGAAATCGTGTCGGACTTAATGACCCTAAAAAACCAATCTTTAGTGGATTGTTGATTGGTAACTCAGGTGTCGGTAAAACTGAGTTGGCAAAACAATTAGCAAAACACATGTTCAATAGTGAAGATGCACTTATCAGATTAGACATGAGTGAGTTCTCTGATAAAATCTCAACGTCAAAATTAACAGGAACATCACCAGGTTATGTTGGGTATGAAGAAGGGTCACCTTTTTTAAACAAAATCAAAAACAAACCTTACTCTGTAATTTTATTAGATGAGATTGAAAAGGCTCACCCTGAAATCTTTAACGTATTTTTACAAATGTTAGATGAAGGTATGTTGACAGATGGACATGGACGAAAAATCAATTTCAAAAACTGTATCATTTTGATGACCTCAAATGTTGGTACAAAAGTGGTTCAAGATTTCGGTTCAGGTGTTGGGTTTTCAACATCCGCAAAAACAGAAAGAAAAGATGAAGAAATTAAATCTTTGTTAGAAAAAGAATTATTCAAAAAGTTCGCACCTGAGTTCATTAACCGTTTTGATGATATTGTATACTTCAAGGATTTAAATCAAGATGACTTGTTAAAAATTGTTGATTTGGAGTTGAATAAATTCTATGAAAGAATTGAAAAATTAGAATACTCTGTTGAGGTCGATGAAACGTTGAAGAAACATTTAACTGAAGTTGGTACCGATACTCGTTTCGGGGCTCGTATTCTAAAAAGAACGGTTCAAAAATGGGTAGACGATGCAATCACAGAAAAGATTTTAACAGACAACCCTGAAAAAGGTTCTAAATTCATTCTAACATATAATGAAAAGGAAAAGAAAACTGACGTTAAAATAAAAAAACCAACAAAAAGAAAAAAATAATTTTGCAAATGTTAAAAACTTTTGTACATTTGTAAAAAAGAAAATAATGGACCTACAAAAATTTAAAGAACTCCTTTCAGTACCATCAAAAACATATCAAGAGGAGGATATGGTAGAATACCTTTGTGATGAACTCGAGGGTATTGAAGGGGTGTCTTTTTATCGTGATGATATGATGAATATCTATGCAACAAAGGGAACACTTGAAGAAGGTGAATTCTACCCGATGTTTATTGCACACACAGATACAGTTCACAGTAAAATCGATAAGATTGTAGTTGAAGAAGAAAAACTAAAACGACCATACACTTTTGGTAAAACTTTTGACGATACTCTTGTTGATGTATTAAAGGCATACGACACAAATGGAACACCAACAGGTATTGGCGGTGACGATAAATGTGGTATTTTTATTTGTTTAGAATTACTTAAACAATTAGACAAAGTAAAAATCGGTTTATTTGTTAGTGAAGAAACAGGATGTCACGGTTCATCAAAATGTGATGTAAACTTCTTACAAGATGTTGGGTATATTACTCAATACGATGCCCCAGGTAATCACTTAATTACCGAGATTTGCTCGGGAGTTCGTTTATTTGAACGTGATAGTGAATTCTTTGAAAAAACATTAGAAGTTATTACTAAAAGTTTTGGTAATGAAATGTTAGTTCAATCTCACCCTTATACTGACATCTCACAGTTAAAGAAAAAAATTGACGTTTCTTGTATCAATATGTCTTGTGGTTACTATAATATGCACTCAGCTCAAGAGTTTATTTCAATTGAAGATGTAAAATGCGCAATTGAAGCTGGAAAAAACATGGTAAAAGTTTTGGGATTAAAAAAATATGAGTATCTTTACAAACCAATAGTATATACACCAAAAACAATTATGAACTCATTTGTAGAAGAATTAGACCAAGACGTAGACGTATTCGGTTTTCAAGACGAGACTTTTCACCGTTTAGATACTATCGACGTTTATGAAGAAAAAGATGGTATCACATTAAGTGATGCTTACGATGACGGATTTTTATTTATACCCGATGAGGATTTAGTAAGTCTTTATGAAATTATTAAAGAAAGACTAATTAAAAAATATTAATCAATATATGGTATTAGAGGTTCGGTACTTAACATATTTAAAATATAACTCAAAGGTGCCGAACCCTTTTTCAACGGATTCCACGAACTTCTTTTACGTATACCATATTCAACATTCAAATTTTCTTTATTAACATTCAGTATTCTTATTTCGTAACCTCCCGGTATTTGTTTGAATGTATTGAATCCAATTTTTTCATTTAATATGTCAATTATTTTGAAGTATTTTTTCATTTTTTCTTCCCCACCTTCTTCGACCATGTCGTCCAATATTTCTCTAAAATAGTTCATAGACCTTAAACTTCTTTTTCCAAAAACTTCATCGAAAACTTCTCTACTCCACGCTTCATATTGTACTTCATAATATTCTGGAGTGTGTTTTGTAACTTCTTTTTCTATTGCTTTAAATAGTATATCCATTAAACAATCTTCAGGTGTACCGTATCTTACAAATAACATTATAGCATCTCCCCAACTTAAATAGTATTTCCAATAACAATTTTTTGATTGGTTTTCAATACCAATTACCGATAAACAATTACAATATATATCATCAAGATATTTTGGTACTTCAGCGTCTATTGCTGCGTCATTTGCATACGCATAATCTTCTACTAAGTCTTCTTTGATTCTTTGACTTACAGATTCAATAAATTCACTTATTTTACCTGAATCTCTACCATTTTTCCAAGACACTTGTTCGTCTTTAATATCAAACTCATCTAATAAATTTGGTTGGTATATTTTTAATGTGTCATATAAAACTTTTAAAGCCTCTCCTTTTAGTGATTGTGTAACATAACCCTCATCCCAATCTTCACTTGCTCTATCCCAATTGTCCCATTCCCATTGACCTCTATACATAGAATCAAGATACCCGGCTTCATACCATCCGTCACTACCTTCGTTACCAAAAGTTTCTTTGAAAAAAAATCTTAGGTATTCTTCTAATCCTTCGTGAAAAGTAAAAGTTATACCATCATAACCTACTTCATAATAGTCCGAATAATCAGTACCATCACACCCATCAAAATCAGTGTAATAAGGGTCAATCTTTCTTTTATTAAGTGCAAGAATTTTTTCGTAGTCGGTTAATTCCTTCTCTTCCTCTTCCTCAAAAATATTTAATATTTTTTTCATGTATTTATAAATATATTGTTTAATACAAATCTTTGTATTATATTTGTAAAAGAGTTCTTTGAAAATATGGGGGTGTTTTTGGATTTGACAGGTATTGGCTGAGGAATAAGGGCACGTAGGGACTGAATTAATCTCTTTAAAAACTGATTCGATTTTTATACGGCAACGTACTTGATAACCTTTCAGTGGTTGGTTTAATTGCAACTGAGCAAGTTACTGTAGCCTAAGTTAGGCACGGAAACGGGGGGTCGGTCAGACATATAACCTAGCAACAGAAGTCGTTGATGAGTTGGTTTTCACTCTAAAAGAAAACAAAAAGGGTGTGGTTCCCCTAAAGAACTACCACCGTCGCTGAGCGGTGTGAGAACTTAGATATTTCGGAAGGTATGAAAAACCTTGACCTAAACGTGTAGTCCTTATCTGACAGGATAGGCTGGACGAGGGTTCGAGTCCCTCCACCTCCACCAATTAAAATCCCCACTTTAGGGTGGGGATAAAAAAAGTAAAAATATTTTCAAAACCTTTTGGCAAATCAAAAAAAGGTCTTATCTTTGTAGTGTAATCATTAATTAACCATTTAAAAAAAATAAAAATATGAAAAATTTAGTTTTAGGTTTAGTAGCAATCGCATCTCTTGTTTTTGGTTTATCTTTCACATTTCAAAAAGGTAAAGAAGATAAGTTGAGTGGGAATTTCCAAGTATTCGTAAACAGTTTTAAAAACATTGAGTCAACTCCAGTTGCCAGTGAATCTTCTTATGAAGATGGAAAAAGTGATAGTTTAACTGAAGGGTTTCAAATGTACACATTTGATTTTGATAATAATACAGTTGAACATAACTTTGTTTTAGCAGATTCAAATGGTGTTTTAGATGTTTATAATATTAAATCTAACATCACAAATATTGAAACTGACGGACGTTTTGCATACTTAACAGTTCAAGATGAAAGTCTATACTACTCAGACGTGAAAGAAAAATTTTTCATTGTAAATCTTACTAATGACCCAAACTACCCAATGTTAAGTGTATTTTGGAAAAAAGGAGATAGACTCACAGGAACATATTCAATCGATAATAACTCATTTGAGGGGTTACATGGTGAAAAAGACCCTGATAAAGAGTTTAATGACTAAAAAATAAAAAAGGTCCCATTGGGACCTTTTTTATTTATATAATAATTTATATAATTATAAACTTTTACCTCCTGGTTTTTGTATTTGTCCTGTAAACCCTTGGGCTTTACAACTAGCAACTAATTTTTGTTGTATTGGTCCATCTGGTTTTGAGTTCCATCCTGCACCACCGGTAAGAACAGCGTTAATAGTGTCTTTTGACATGAAATTAGCTTGAGCTCCACAAATTTGGTAGAAAGTAACGCTTTCTTTACCCACATAAGTGTATTGACCTCCTTGTTTTCCATTATATACTGCCGCGTTCACAACAATTTTGTTTCCTGGCATATTTTTTGGTTTTCCCGGTGCGTTTGGCATCATTTCAGCGGTAACTGTTGAACCTAATGATGCGTACACATTCATTTGACTACTCGGATTAAAATTTTCTTGAACGATGTAGTCTCCATAACCCGCAGGTCCACCACTTTGAGCTTCTTCATTAATTACCCTTTTTACGATACGAGCCAAATCTGACTCAGTTAATCTTACAATTCTTTTCATAATTTTAAATTATTTTTTATTTTTTTATTATCTTTGTTTTATAAATATATCATTAATTAAAAAAAGTTCATGCAAACCTTCCTCCCATACAAAGATTTTAGAAAATCATTAGAAAGTTTAGATAATAAACGTCTTGGTAAACAACGTGTAGAAGCTTATCAGATTATATCTGCAATCACAGGCCGTACTCGTAAAGATGGTAAACCATATAAGGGTTGGTTAAATCACCCATGTTCTGTTATGTGGAAAGATTATGTAAATGCTCTTAAACAATACTACAACGATAGTATCAATGTTTGGGTATCTCGTGGTTTCAAAAATACAATGGTTCACGAACATATTGAAGGTGAGTTTGTTTTACCTCATTGGTTAGGTACCGAAGAATTTCACTCTTCACATAGGGCAAATCTTTTACGTAAAGATTCTGAGTATTACTTAAAATATGGTTGGGCTGAAGACCCTAATGACCCATACGTATGGATGGACGACAAAGGTTTGTGGTATAAACAAATGGTTGGTAGTAAAGAAAGAGTGTTTTTTAAACCTGATGTTCTACAATTGTGTAGTTAAGTATGTCACCATACGTTTCAATCCAATTTAAACAATCGTCATAAGTTGAATCTGAAAATACTACATTTCCTGTTGAAATTTCTATTACGTCATAAGTTACCATAGTTAGTAAAATCTAAGAGTTAATGTTTGTGTGGCCGCACCAACAGTGCTGCCAATACCACCCCAGTTTGAATTATTTATAAATGGTCTTAATGCTGCAGTACTACTACCACTACATAAGGCGACATTCGCAAATTCAACAGCTCCGTTTAAAGCACCACCGCTACGACAAGCACAACACCCAACATTCCAACTAACACCACTAATTGTTGTTGCAAAACTAACACCTGTTGTACCTGTTCTTAACGCATTTGCAATTTGTTGTACTTTTACCGCATCTGTTATTCCCGTGTATCCTGGTTGTCCGTTTGAACTGAAGAAATCAAATTTAGTATAAGTTCCGGTTAATTGTCCACGGAATGTTGTCCATGCGGTTTCTATCGTAGAACCCGGTGCAGCACCTGAAGTAAATGTTTGTGAGAATGTCACCGTACCACCGGCAGGTGTCGGAGTTGGAGTAGGTGTAGGGGTAGGTGTCGGAGTAGGGGTAGGTGTCGGAGTAGGAGTTGTGTAATTCCATGACGACCAATAACCACTACCACTTAACCATAAGTATGCTTGATTACCTGTACTAAAATTTTGATTTACTGAAACAACATTTGCTATTTGTATGAATGAACTTTCAGTTAAAGCCGTTGACCTAAAAAAGCCAATTGATGCGGTTGTTCCATCAGGTGCGGGTTGGATGTTATCTGGAACTGATTGTGCTATTACATACCCTAAATCTTCATCAGGACCATTCCACCACTTTGGGTTACCCGTTACTCCTGATGTTGGTGTCCCGATAGCAATACTTCCGAATTGTTGAGTTCCACTTATTATGGAACCTGCGTTATATGCAAAAGGTCTCGATGTTGCCATTATAATCCAAATCTTGCTTTTTGTGCGTTATAGTTTTGTAGAATTTCGGTAGATGATAAAAATCTATTATAAATTCTAACAATACCCAAATCACCATCTATTAAATTGGTTGATGAAACGGCATCATCCCACCTTCTCATTAGTCTTATTTCTCCTCCTGATGCTAAAGTTGCGGTAACGTTAACTGTTCCTCCTGAAGCAACACCATTTACAAATTGACTTAATTGCCCACCACCATATCTTCCGACAATTTGATACCAAGTATTAAGTGCTGGCGCAAATCCTGTTGTATTATTCCATCCATTTTGAAAAAACCCGACTTGGATATTATATGATGACGGAGCCCCATTTGTTCCAATGGTAAAGTTGATACTTGTTGAGCCATTATATTGATTTCCTACAACCATAGCAACCTGACCATTTAATGATGATGAAAATCTTACCCAAGCCTCTACAGTCCATGTTTGTATAGTTCCAATATTTGGTGTTGTTGCATATTGTGAACTTGACTTAGAAAAATTAATATAACCCGAAGAATTAAATGTTGGTGTATTAATTAAAGTTGCCGTTCTTGCACTTAAACTCACATCGTTCCAAGTTGAACCTGATTTTGGATACGACGGTACAAATCCAGCATCTAAATTATAAACAAGTCCATTAGTTACTATAGTTTCATAATCTCTATCCACAACCATAGTAGTTGTGTTTGAGTTTAAATAAGTAATGGCACTATAAACTGAATTTATATTTGAACCTCCATAAAAATTATTAGCATAACTTATTAATGTAGAATCATCTACAGGGACTCTTATTGAGGGTCCATTTGATGCTTTATTTTCGTAGATTGTATATCCACCAGCGGTCGGTGTAATACCATTCCAATGATTTGTATTTGATGTTGGTCCTTTTCCGGTATCACCAACACCAATATACCAATTACCTTTTCGTAATGATAACGTGTCTCCTGTTGTAGAATATTTTATAGTATTAGGCATTAACTCTTTTATAGATAAATACCTATTAAATAATTTCTAATATCTTATTATAAACTTGAAGAACTGAAGGATGACACTCAAAGGTTGGTTTATTTTCCAAACAATTAACTAATGGTGGTATTCCGTGAATGGAACCCCACTCTCTAACCCCATATTTAACATCAGACGCACAATTCAATCCACAACCACCCCTAACGTAATGATACTTATATTCTTGTGACCCATGTCTGAATGGTGACCTAAATTCAGGGTTGATAGAACTACCTAATTGTATAATCTCAGCATCTGTTGTTCCTGCCAAATGTAATAATCCTGAATCCATAGTAACAAAACAAAGTGAATTTTGAATTAAATGCCAAGTATCATCCAAACTTGTTTTATTTACCAAGTTTAAACCATTTTCAATTTCAAAATCAAATGCTGGTTTATCTACATTTGACCCACCCGTTTCTGAAGAATTTTTACCAACAGAAATGACAGCAATACCTTTTTCATTTAATAGTTTGGTTAAAAATTTCCAATTATTTAAACTCCAAGTTCTTGAATTCCAATTTTGAACTGAGTGAATTAAAACATATTTTTTAGGTAGGCTTGGTATCATTGGAGTATATAATGGATTATAGTCCAAAGTCATTTCCTCTTTATTCAACATGAACCCCAAAGATATTGCGTGAAATTGTCTGATGTCCATCGCGTTATGTTTATTACAAACACCATTATCTTTGTATGATAAATCAAAAGTTTCAAAAATATCATAAGTTTCTTTTAATTTATCTCGATTGACATCACCGTCAAATATATTTTCAACATAAGGGTTAGTGACAAATAGTTCAGGGATATTTGTAATAACGGAAACTTTTCTATTATACGACTTGTATAATTTTCTAATTGTTGGTGTTACGCATAAGGTGTCACCTAACGCTCTACATCCTGTAATATCCAAACATATATCTTTCATAGGTAAAAAATAAAAAAATAAGTTGAAAACTAAATTCAGTTTTTTATAAAAATTTACTATTATTTAGGTAATATGAAAAAATTTGATGAGTCATTCTTATTATACGCTAATAAAGATTACCTACCTATTATAAAAAAAACAATTAAGTCTATTAGGTCTTTTTCAGATTTACCAATATTTGTTTACATATTAAATCACCATGAAGAAATAAATGAAAAAAATGTCTTTGTTAAAAAATGGATTTGTAATATAAGAAACCAAAACGAAGAACTTTTTAATGTCGAAAATAATGGTAACTTTTATATTGATAGAAATAGAGTTGCAATTTATGATACATTAATACAAAGACCCGCAATTACCAAAGATGTTTTAGAGAATTTTTCTAACGTAGTCTGTTATATGGACGCAGACACAACCTGTTTACCAAATTTAGAAAAGATATTTGATTTATACCCTGAAGATGAGGTTGTTCCTTATTTTACAAAAGGTGTTTATGATTTTATGTATTGGGATGGAGTTGGGGGTATTGATTACGATTTAACCAAAACTTTAGAACACCCTACTTGTGAATTATATAATATCGACCAGTCATTTAGATACCAATCAGGATATAGACAAACAGGTTATTTTCTTGCGGGTCAAAACACAATACCATTTATTGAAGAATGGACTAAAATGTGTTTAAATCCAATTATCAAAGAAAATACGGTTAAGTATGCCGCTTATCACGAAGAGACAATAGTTAATTGTTTATTATGGAAACACAAAGTTTCAAAAGGATTGCCGAGTGTATATGTGAATGGGAGTTTAGAAACAATTGATTTAATAAATGACAATACTACCTTTACAGGTGAACCAAGATACATAAAAGAATGGTTATTAGTCCCATCAAAAAGAGAAGAATTATTTTTTATACATGGTGAAAAAAGATTAAACATTATTGATAAAATGATTGAAAAATTAAGAACAGGTCTTTATTACAAAGATAAAAAAATCGCAGACTCTGGTTATGTAATAAATTTACCTCATCGAACAGATAGAAAAGAAAGTGTAATCAAA
>JACCDP010067190.1_pt1 | contig 13832 bp, 12 predicted proteins | sample 7445841 | NCBI WGS metagenome assembly JACCDP01 (sample SAMN15323441, study PRJNA562643) | freshwater metagenome | isolation source: river surface water | place: USA:Blue River Watershed | collected 2017-08-17
TGTGTTTAAAGTACTTTTCTGGAACATGTCGAGTGGTTTCTATTAGTCTTAAAGTCCATTCAATTTTTAATTGTAGTAATTCATTTTGCGCTTGGTAAAAATCTAAAAAATAGGTTTTGTAAGCAGATACCTTTCTGAAAAAAGACATCACGCAAAGTTAACTAAATAGTGAACATTTGCAAAATCATTTTATAAGAGGGCGATGGATAGGGAATAGTCCTCCTTCTTTGTATACACAAATTCGGAGGAGACTCTGAGTGTGGGGGTGAGAGCGGATAAAAATTATTTGTGTTTGGTGTGTTCTTCACACCAAACGATAATGGTCTTTTACCTGGTTGGTGACAACACCAACCAGATTTATCATTCATTTTTTTATGAGAATACCATTTGGTTGGTGTTGTCACCAACCAATTAATCGCTATCACTTATTTTAAAATCATTTCACTCGAGGGTGAAGAACACCCTCGAGACAATTTAATTTAGGGAGTAGTTATTAGTTATTTGTTATTAGTAGGAGAGCCGTTAACCAATAACCATTAACTATTAACCATTAATCACAAACTATTAAACAATGCTCTGTAGTACTTCTCTGGTACTTCGCCTTGTTCTGCAATTTGATGGTCGTTTTCTGTGCAGCCAATGAATTTAGCAGCAGTTTTCTTTTTGCCTTCCACTTGAGGGATTTGCAACCACCAGCGACCACTGACTTCGCTGTATAAAAACAACATGTCTTCGCCGCTATTGGCATGGCATTTATAGACTGTGAAATTTCTGTTATTGATTTGCGGCACATCATTGAAACGGTTGTTTAAACCATCTAAACAATACCAAACCATTTGCGCCAATTGCTTGGCATCTGTAGCATCTTTTTTGCTCAAATCCATCTGGTTAAATAGAAATACTTCAATGCCATTTGAAATGCCTGCATAGCGGCATATCGCACAAGCTTCTTGATTGTCTAATCCATTGGGAAGCGCCTCGGTAGCAGAGCGGAATTCACTGTATTTGATGGCGCTCAAATCAAACTCGAAAACATCGGCTTGTCTGAGCAAAGGTTCTACTGCTTGAATAGACTGCTTTACTGCACCCAATCTCAAAGCCTCTGAAAATATCTCTTGGCTGTTTTGAACCAAATCTTGAGGATTCAAAAAAGTTTGATTGGCGATAAACGACACGTGAAACAAACGTTTTTTCTTAGCCATTAAAAAGGCTAAGTCATCTTCATTATAAGCAATGCGCGGTGAAACTATGGCTAAGTCTGCTTTTTGATAGGGCAAACTTTTAAGTAAAGCCTCTGCATAGCGGTGGTTTTCGCCAATTATGATCGGCTTAATGCCCAACTCAAACAAGGCGAGTAGACATTCCCTTAAAGCGGCTTGCACATTTTTGCCATTGTGATTGAGCGTGCCTAAATCAACAATATTGATGCTGTCAAAAGCAGGGCTTAAAGCATACAATTCCTTTCTTAAGGCATTGGCATTTTCGCCCAATCCAATCAAGGCTATATCAACAGATTTGAGCGATGGAAATTTTTGAGCATTGATTTGAATGGCAGCACCCAAACAATTTTTTTGCTTCACAAAAGCCTTCACTATGGCCGAATTAACTGGCGTAAAAAATGCCTCTAACAACATGCTTCAATATTCCAATAAAAAACCGAATATTGCCAACTCAAAGTATCAACATGTATTTGGTAACTGGAGGCAGTGGTTTTTTGGGCGCATATGTTGTCTGCACGCTCTTGCAACAAGGCAAGACGGTTAGAGCCATTCGCAGAGCCCAATCCAATTTACAAGACTTTGAATGGGTAGCCCATCATTTTTTAGGCAATAATGCGCAAGAGGCATTAAGCCATCTCACTTGGATAGAGGCAGATATTTTAGATGTAATGGCTTTAGAGCAAGCCTTTGAAGGTGCTCATATAGTTTACCATTGTGCAGCCGATGTCAGTTTCAATGGCCACACACAACGCTTGTTTAAAACCAATCAGGAGGGCACTGCCAATGTGGTGAACGCTTGCTTAAGATTAGGCGTTAAAAAATTGGCGTATGTGAGCTCAACTGCAGCCCTTGGCAGAACAGATTCCAAGCATTTGATCAACGAAGAAACACAATGGGTCGATGACCGCAACAATACCCTGTATGCGGAAAGCAAACACTTGGCGGAATTAGAAGTATGGCGAGGTGTTGAAGAAGGTCTGCCAGCCGTTATTGTGAATCCTGGTATCATTTTAGGACCTGGTTTTTGGCATAAAGGTTCCTCACAATTGTTTCAAAAAATTGCCAATAAATGGCCCTATTACACCACTGGTATCAATGGTTTTGTGGGCGTAAAAGATGTGGCCAGAATACTCGTTGAATTGGCTGATTCTAATACCATCAATCAGCGTTACGTTTTAGTCGCAGACAATATAAGTTATCAGACTTTGTTCAATCATATGGCGCAAGGCTTACAAGTTAAAGCACCATCTATTCACATTAAAGCAGGCTGGGTGCCTTTTATTAAATGGCTATTGCACCTTTATAAAGCCATCAACCCGCAATCAAGTGTATCTGCAGAAACCTTATCTACCGCCGTCAAACAGCATCAATACGATGCGCAAAAAATATTGGAAACGGGGGCGTATTTTACACCCATTGAAACCGTTATTGAGGAAGCTTGTAAAGCCTACCAATCAAAGGCTTAGTTTTTGCGTTTAGCGGCAAAAAAAGATTGCATTAATGTTTTGCATTCAGTTTCTAAAACACCTTGTTTAAGTGTTGTCTTTGAATTGAAATGTGATTGCACATAATTAGAAAAGCCAGTTTTAGGTTCCATGGCACCAATCACAATAGACTTAAAACGCGCATGTTTGATTGCGCCTGCGCACATTACACAAGGTTCAATGGTGACATACAAAGTGCATTCGTCAAGGTATTTGCTGTTGAGGTGAGCAGAGGCCGCAGTAATGGCGAGCATTTCAGCATGGGCCGTAATGTCTTTCAATTTCTCGGTTTGGTTATAGCCTTTGCCAATGATTTTATTGTTGCAAACCACTACGGCACCAATCGGCACTTCATCTTCATCAAAGGCCCTTTGGGCTTGTTCTAAAGCTTTGTGCATGAATAAGGCATCGGTGTCTAAGGCTTCCATACTGCAATATTAGGGCTTTCGTTGGTGTTTATAAAACCATATAATTTTCATATTTTCGCCTACCCATGCAGGCCGAAGATAAGAGCGCATTTGCTCAATTACATATAGCCGTTTTTCTATTTGGTTTTACCGCCATCTTAGGCAAGCTCATCAGTGCAGACCATTTTACTTTGGTCTTTCACCGCATGTGGTTAGCGGCTTTAGGCTTTTTCTTTATACCTGGTTTTGTTAAGGCGCTTCGCGAAACATCCATCAAACACCTCATACAATTATTGGGCATTGGGGTATTAGTGGCCATACACTGGTTAACCTTTTATGGCTCCATTAAGATTGGCCATTCCGCTTCATTAACCCTTGGCTGTTTTGGCTTAACATCGACTTTTACTTCAGTCCTTGAACCGTTGATTTACCGTAGAAAAATGATTTTACAAGATGTGTTATTGGGCTTGTTGGCTTTAGTAGGCATCATCATTATAGCGAACTCAGCGCCCAATTTATCAGATCAAAATCAACTGAATTATATGCTGGCCGTTGTTGTAGGAGTCTTTTCTACTTTTGTGGCGGCTTTGTTCTCAACAATCAATTCAACCTTAACCAATAGTGTTAACACCAAAGTGATGTCTTTCTCAGAGTTGTTAGGTGGGTTTTTATTCTTAGTCCTCATTCTAGCATTTGGGTGGCATATAGATGATATTCTGCCGACCAAACAATTTCTAAGTTGGCCAACTACAGAGCACCCTCAATTTATTCCCTCTATTTACGCAGACTTTATTTGGATTGCTTTGTTAGCTTGGGTGTGTACCAATATTGCTTTTGTGATGAATTTAAATGCAATGAAACGCGTGTCGGCATTTACGGCTAATTTAGCGATTAACTTAGAGCCAGTGTATGGCATTGTATTGGCCGCTTTAATTTTTAACGAACACGATCAATTAACGCCCGGATTTTACATTGGAGCGGCTTTGATTTTGAGTTGTGTTTTAATCCATGCCTATATAAAAACCCGTGCAAAACAACATTCATAAAATCATTCGCGAAAGAAGGAGTAGCTATCCGCACGAATTCAATGGCAACATTGTAGCCGATAACATCATTAAGCAATTGCTTGAAGATGCGCATTGGGCACCCAATCACTTCATGAATTTGCCATGGCGATTTGTGGTTTTACAAGGGGCATCATTAAATGCTTGGTTGCAGCAAGTGCTCATGATAGAAGGGGTTGACGAAGCTTCTCATCCTCAAAAATTTCAAAAAATAGCACTCTTCAAGCAGCGCATTTCACACGCGATTGTATTGGTGCAAACCACTACTGAGCACCCTAAAGCCAATGCGTTTGAAGATGCCTTGTCTATTGCCGCAGGCGTGCAAAATATGTATTTGGGTTTAAGTGACTACGAGCAAGTGGGCGGTTATTGGAGCACTGGCTTGTGTAACAATCACCCAGAAATGAAACAGCATTTACAATTAAGTGCTTCAGAATCCATGTTGGGCTATTTTATAGTAGGCATGCTTGATCAGAAACGCACAGAAGCCAAGCGGCCTTCAGTTGATTCACACATTCAATACTTGTAAAGCATGCTGTTTAACTCCATACCATTTGTTGTTTTTGCGTTTTTGTTTTTTGGCTTATGGCCACTACTTAAGCAGCAAAATACAGCGCGTTGGTTATGGATTACCCTCATGTCTTTTGTGTTTTACGCATGGTGGGATTGGCGGTTTTTATTTCTGTTAATTGGCACAGGGAGCTTAGATTATTTTTGTGGCAAAGCCATGTTGAGATGGCCTAAAGCCAAGGCTGTTTTTTTGTACTTGTCTGTGCTTACCAATTTGGCATCTCTTATAGTGTTTAAATACTCTCTATGGTTAGCGGAGTTATTGGATTTAGGCTTGCAACAATTGGGCATCAACGCGCAATTAAGTCAACACATTCCTGCCTTTACCTTGGTCTTACCTGTGGGCATCAGTTTTTACACTTTTAATTCTTTAAGTTACACCATAGATATATACCGCAACAAAGCCCAACCTGCCAAGAATCTTTTGCATTTTATGGCCTTTATTGCCTTTTTTCCTCACTTAGTGGCGGGCCCCATCATTAGAGCCAAAGAGGTGTTAAACCAATTGCTCAAAGTGCCGGCTATCAATAGGCTTGAGCAAGTGAATGGTTTGAAGTTGATCTTGTGGGGCTTGTTTCAAAAAATGGTTTTGGCAGACAATATTGCCATTATGGTGAATGATCAATTTACTGCTGTGACGACCCACGCAAGTGCCTTTTCTTGGTGGTATACCATGCTCGGATTTTCTTTGCAAATCTATTTTGATTTTAATGGTTACAGTACCATTGCCAGAGGCTTGGCTAAATGGTGTGGCATACATTTTAAATGGAATTTTAACCATCCATATTTAGCAGCAAGTTTCAGCGAATTTTGGCAACGATGGCACCGATCATTGTCAAGTTTTTTTAGAGATTATGTATACATTCCTTTGGGGGGTAATCGTTGCAGTCCATTGCGCAATCTCTTAAACAGATGGATCACCATGTTGTTAAGTGGCTTATGGCATGGCGCTAATTTAACCTTTTTAGTATGGGGTGGCTTGCATGCCGCCTTCTTGAGTCTCGAATCTTTGTTGTTCAAAGTCAAGCGTTTCAAATACCCAATAGTCGTGAGTATTGGTGCCCTCTTAGCTTGGGTGTTTTTTAGAGCAGAACAAGTGTCAGATGCTGCTTATATCCTTGAGCAAATGTTCACTTACCATCCTCAAGCCAAAGTCTTTGAAGTGCTTAAAAACTCAGCAACTGTTTGGATTGTCATTGGCTTGTGCATTGAAACTTTTCCATGGTATAAAAGCTACTTTAAATGGCGCAATCTGCCATGGATTCAAATTGGTTTTTGGGCAAGTATTGCTTGCGCTTGTATCTTGTTTAGGGGCCCTGTTCAATCCTTTATTTATTTTCAGTTTTGATGCATCAAAGACTACATAACGCTCGCCAACAACTCATAGGCATAATTCTATTAATGCCCTTGTTGTTTGTAGTGTTCAAATGGGCCTTGCCAAGTTTGCCTTCTAACCCCATGTTGAAAGAAGCATTTTGGTCTAAAAAGGTAGATGCCGATTCAAGTTATGATATAGTTTACATTGGTGATTCAAGGGTTTACAGAGGCATAGATCCTGAACTGGTTTTCAAACAAACCCAATTAAAAGGTTTGAATTTTGGGTTTAGTTCTGCGGGCTTAAGTGCAGAGATCATTCAAATAGGCCAACAGCATTTGTCTGCTAAAGGCGCGCGTTGTTTGTTGATAGCTGTTTCGCCCAATGCGTTGTTGTTTTCAACCCATAACAATGGCCATTACCATCAACTCATGCGGCAGCCAACAGTTGATCGTTACCTGCAAGCCACACTCTATCCAAGCTTGCAAACCCTGCATGCTTATGCCATTTCGGATTTTGTCAAATGGAGAGCCGGAGAGGCTTACTATGAAACCTTTCATTTAGACAACGGCTTTGTTTACTCCAATCATTTACCATACGATTCAAGTGCAGCCTTGTACCAATACCAAACGCAATTGAGCAAAAATACCATTGATACCGCTCAGGCATACAACATAATCAAGACATTGGAAAATCTTCAAGCTCAAGGTTTAAGAATAGTTCTTACCCGAATGCCAAGTTCATGGGCTATGCGCCAATTGGAAGACCGCTTGAGCAAAGGGTTTATAGATCGCTGGCTGGCTCAAGCGCAATCCTACGGTTTGACGTATTTGCATTTGCCCATTGGGCCTTATCACAGTTACGATGGCAGTCATTTGGATGGTGCCTCTGCTAGCACCTTGAGCAAGGTCATTGGCGATTCGCTGCAGCGCATTTGTAAACCTCGTTTTTGATAGGTACTTTTGCGTTAAGCTATTAATGCAATGAAACAATTTTTTCTTACACTCGGATTGGCTTTTGCTTTTGCTAATGCCTTCGCACAAAATGGGGTTTTAGATGCCAATTTTAATTCAACAGGTATAGTCAATAATGCTGTTGGCTCAGCCAATGCTATTGCAGTTGATCCTTCGGGCAATACAGTTGTATGTGGTCACGACAGGAATTCCTCCACTAAAAATGTTTACGTATACAGGTATAACAGCAGTGGGCAATTGGATAATACTTTTGGTGTTGCTGGCGCGGTTACGTTTGATTTAAACACTGATTACGATTATGGCCGTTGCATAAAAGCTTTGCCTAATGGCAAATATTTAATTTGTGGTCAGAATTCTGTTGGCTCCTATTTCAGAGGCTATATAGCCAGATTAAATGCCAATGGTACTTTAGATTTAAGCTTTGGCACCTCAGGTAAGTTGATCATTGATCCCATTCAAACCAATTTAGATATTTGGAGCATGGATGTGGCCAGTAATGGGACGATTTATGCAGCTGGTTATATTTCAGTGAGTTCTTTTGTTAAAGCAGCTGTTTGGAAAATCTCTGCCAATGGTGTACTTGATCAGAATTTTGGCACATTGGGCACTTCTAATGTTAACAGCTCTATTTATAACGATAGACTTTACAGTATAGATTACAATGAAAATAATCATTTATTAGCCGTTACAGGGGTGAGTACCAACGTGAGTACTCCAGAAGGGTTAATCGCCTTGTTGGACACCACTGGTCAACTTAAAACTTCATTTAATACTATTGGGTATAAAACAATTGCTCAATCCGCTAATCCAACCACTTTGTATGATGTTTGTTTGCGCAATCAATCATTAGTGGTTTGTGGTTTCCATTTGAACGGCGCCAATAATAACGCCCTCATGGCTGCTTTTGATTTATCGGGTAATCCCTTAAATGGATTCGCAAGCTCTGGTGTATATACAGACAATCTATCTACCTTAAGCAGTTTCAATCAGATTGATGAAGATTGTCAAGGGAGCTTATACCTTGGCGGTCATTTGTTGTACAATGCAATGAAGTCATTTTACATAGCTAAGTTTTCAAGCAATGGGCAATTCGATGCTAACTTTGCCAGCAACGGCCAATTTGTAACCCGTTTGAATGCGAGTTACGATGAGTTTATTGAAGGCATGGCATTGCATGGCAACAATGGCATAGTTGCTTGCGGTAGAACCAATTCTGGCGCGGCTTCAACCCGTTCAGGTTTAATTAAAGTGTCCGTATCAGCATGTGGTGGTTCAAGTATCCATTCAGATTTAGCCGCTGCTCAAGTGGGCTTATTATACCCTAACCCGATAGCCTCAAACCAAGTGTTAAACGTATACAGTCCAACTGCCATTTCAAACATCAGTTTCATCAATGCCTTAGGTCAAATGGTATACAGTCAAAATGATTTGGCCGGTCAAATACAACATGCATTGACTTTGCCAGCTTTGAACCCAGGTGTTTACCAAGTATTGATTAACGCTGATAACACCACAGTCAAAACCTTAGTGGTTCAATAATTGATCATAGATTTTTGAATAGGCCCGGGCGGTTATTTGTGCATCAAAAACTGTTCGGGCTTTTTCATGCAATGCCATTTTGTTGCACTTGCTGTTAGCATAGTCTAAAAGGGCCGCCGCCATGGCTTTGGTGTCAAATGCTGCTATGGCTTTTGTTTGCATCGCATTAAGTATTTCAGGCACGCCACCCACTTCGAATCCAAAACCCATCACCCCACAACTAAAGCCTTCCATCAAGGTAGTCGGATAGGTTTCAATGCTTGAACTGCAGACCAAAGCATCCATGCGCTGATACGCGTTTATCATAGCGGTTTTGCTGTTGGCATTTTGTATGATTTCGCAATGCTCAGGCAAGCTAAAATCAAAGGCTTGTTTTTGTTGTCCTACCAGTAATAATTGGTAATCAAAATCTGCTGGTAAATAGGACAGTGCTTCAATCAAACGGCGTAATGCTTTATTGGGGTCATTTAAATTGGCCGCTACAAAACCAATGGTAAATCGTTCTGAAGAACGCTCTAAATCAGGTGTAAAAAGCGCAGTGTCTATGCCGTTAGGAATGCAAGTATGTGGAAGTGCTTTGCCAAGGCTAGAACGTTCAATTTGCGATTGCATGAATAGACTCGGACTCACCAAATGTAAATTCAATTGCGGATACAGCGCTTGTTTGCGCATAAAAACCTTGGCAGATAAATCATTCGCATTAGGGTGCTTGAGCATTGGGCAATGGCCGCAAGATTGCTCATACTGCTTACAAGTATTGGGCAAATGGCAACCGCCTGTAAAAGGCCAAGCATCATGGCAAGTCCATACCAATGGTTTATTCAACGCCTTTAAATCTTCTAAACGAATGAAGCCTTTATTGATCCAATGTAAATGGATAAGGTCATAAGGTTCGCACAATGCCTTAAGGGCCTTTAATGGCATACCTGATTCTGACATTGAAAACTTGAAACGCACACTGCTGTTTTTTTCATGCCATAAGAGTTTGAATTTTTCAGCGGCGTGTTGTCCGAAAGCAAAGCTCTTGTGCAAGCGAGGGCTATTAAACAAATTAATGTTCTGAGCTGCGCCACTGTATAAGGCATGGTGGCCAACATAAGGTGAGCATGCGCTTAAACCCTTAATGAGGTTCTCAGCAAACACAAAGGCACCGCCCGAGTCGCTTGCATTTAAGTGCAGTATTTTGGCTGCTTTGTCTGACACAATTGTTGGGCAATTTACATGAAAAAAATGATTTGAGGGTATACCTTTCTTGGGCGTAGCACCCTATATTTGCGATATGAACTTTAAAAAGCTTCTACAAGATATTAAGCCACATGCATTGGTGCTGTTGGCCTTTTTTTTAGTTGGCTATGTGTACTATTTGCGCACCTTTAATGGTTATAGTCACAAAGAAGACGACGTTACTCAAGGCTTGTTAAAAGGCACTGAGATTGTAAAATACACCAACAAAGACGGTAGTTTTCCGGGCTGGACCAACGCGATTTTTTCAGGGATGCCAAGCACCTTGATCAAAGGTAAAGTGTCAGGCAATGAAATGAAAAGCATCAATTATTTGACGCCTTTTAGTCATACCAGTTACCCTTTTCAAATTTTGTTTTTATCCTTCATAGGCTTCTATTTATTGTTGAGTGCCTTTAAGGTCAAACCCTTATATGCTGCTTTAGGCGCTATTGCTTATGGTTTTGCTACCTATAGCATCAGCAGTGTTGAAGCCGCTCACTACACCAAAGTTTTGGCCATGGCTATGATGCCTGCGGTCTTAGCGTCTTTCCATTGGTTGTTCCAAGGGGAGTATCTAAAAGGGGGTTCTACTTTGGCTTTCAATATGGCCATTCAGGTGTATTATTTCCACTATCAAATTACTTTCTATACCCTCATTTGTTTGTTGGTGATGGGCATTTATTACGTCATCGATTTAAGTAAAAAAGGCCTGATCAAACAAGCTTTAATTGCCACACTGATTTCAGTTGTAGCAGTCGGTGCAGGGGCCTTAACCAATATTGCGAAAATCCAATCGACCGCACAGTTTGCAGACAATACCATGCGTGGGGGTAACGACATGGTAAAAGCAGATGCCAGCAAAGACTCTAAAGAAACAGGTAAGAACGGCCTTAAACGCGATTACGCTTTTGATTGGAGTTATGGCAAAGGCGAAACCTTTACTTTGCTTATTCCGAATTTTTACGGGGGCAGTAGCAACGAAAAGTTAGGCCGTGATTCTAAATTTTACGAAGCCACTCAGAACGATGAAGCATTAGATCAAGGCTTGCCAATGTACCATGGCGATTTGGCCTTTACTTCAGGTCCAATCTATGTGGGGGCTATTATTGTTTTCTTATTTGTATTGGGCATGTTTGTGGTCAAACAACCAATCAAATGGGCCTTGTTGGCTTTAACCTTGGTGTCATTCATTTTAGGTTGGGGTAAACACTTTGCGGTGGTTAACAATTTCTTGTTCGATCACTTGCCTTACTTCAATAAATTCAGGACGCCAATGATGGGCTTCTGTATTGCTCAAGTCAGTATGCCGCTCGTAGGCTTTTTAGGTTTACAAACCTTGTATAACAATTGGTTACAACAATCAGCTAAAGGCAAAGTTCAAGCCAGTGCAGACGATGCTGTTATTTGGAAACACATCACTTGGGCCTTTTATGCTGTTGGTGGTTTTACTTTGTTAATGGCTTTAATGGGACCATCTTTTGTAGACATGGGTGGTGTGGTAGATGAGCAATTAAAAGAAGGTGGCAACAATAATTTAATTTCTGTTTTGAAAGAAGACCGCGGCAGCATGTTGCAAAAAGATGCAATGCGTTCTTTCATTTTTATTGCATTGAGTTTTGGTCTTTTATGGGCTTGGTTCAAGCAAAAAGTATCTAAACAAATTGCCATAGCTTGTATTGGTATTTTGGCTGCAGTAGATTTAATTGGTGTTGACGTGCGCTACTTGAATTGGTCTGATTTTACTTTCCAAAAAGGCACCGTTACTGACAGAGCACCTGATCAAGCGGATTTGCAAATCATGGCAGACAAAGATATACACTACCGTGTGTTTGATTTAACCAATGATCCATTCAACGACAACGAAGGAGCAGCTTTCCATAAAATGATTGGTGGGTATGACCCTGCTAAATTGAGCCGTTACCAAGACATTATTGCTGAAGTATTGGTTAAAGAAGATACCAGAGACAAAGGTCTTGATATGTTGAATTGCAAATACATGATTGGTTTGGATTCAGGTAATAGAAGAGGGGTTATTCCAAGATTTACGGCCAATGGCAATGCTTGGTTTGTGTCGCAAGTAAAGGCCTCTGCTAACGCAGCTGAAGAAATGAAAGCCTTGCGTGCGAGCAATCCAAAAGTAGAAGCTACATACAATGCTGCGTTCGCTCAGAATGCAAACTTAAAACCTCAAACATTTGTGCTCGACAGCACGGCTTCTGCTAAGCTCATGACTTACCATCCTGATACCATGCGCTATGAAGTGAATAATGCCAATCCGGGTTATTTGGTCTTCTCTGAAATCTGGTATGATAACTGGAAAGCCAGCATAGATGGCAAGCCAATTGATGTCAATAAAGTGGATTACACATTAAGAGGTATACAAGTGCCAGCAGGCCAGCACAAAATCGAATTGGTGTTTGATAAAGGCCAAGCCAATATTACCCACTTAGAACAATATTTGTCATGGGCCATTTTGTTGAGCATGCTTTTGTTAATGGGCTTTTGGTTAAAAGGCTATAAGTCAGAAAAAGCGTAAAGGATAATTCATTCAATTGGCCCCAGTATCAATTGCAATGGCTTTTGGTACTGGGGTTTTTTATGTTTGTGATTCAAAGGCTAAATCGCAAAAAATAAATATGAATGAAATGAATAATATACGTATATTTGCAGTCAATAATATACGTACAATGTTAACTAAACTTACCCTCTCAGTTGAGCAGTCTGTAATTAAGTCTGCCAAGGCATACGCTAAGCAAAAAGGCAAAAGTGTTTCTGAATTGGTTGAACATTATTTGCGCAGTTTGAAATCAAAAGCTTCAGAAACGCCAAGTGTTTCGCCACAGGTATTGGCGCAAATGGGGGCAGTGAAGTTGCCTAAAACGAGCAATTATAAACAGGCTTTGTCTGAGGCCCTGAGCAAACAATACCAACCATGAAGCATCTGTTTTTGGATACCAATATTGTTATTGATTTTTTTGCTGGTCGACAACCCTTTGCCTATGATGCAGCCATCTTATTTGACATGGCGAGTAAAAAGCAATTGCATTTATATGTGTCTGCTTTGTCTTTCAACAATTGTTATTATGTCTTAAAACAAGCAGGTTCACACAAGAAAACCATTGAGCTTTTAAAACAATTACACGAATGGGTGCATACAATTGAAGTGGATGCCCAAAACATTCACAAAGCCCTGCACTCTGAATTTAAAGATTTTGAGGTTGCGGTTCAGTTTTACAGTGCCCATTCACAAAACAAAATTCAAGGCATTATTACCCGCAATCAAAAGGATTTTAAGCCAAGTGTTTTGCCGGTTTTTTCGCCTAAAGAAGCATTAGCGGCTATTAGTTCTGCAGCGAATACAGCTTAAATAAGTATATTTGCCTTCATACTATATGCCCATGAAGCTGTCTGTTATTAGTATCACTTACAACAATCTCGAAGGTCTTAAAAAGACTTTGGATCTGTTCTTACAGCACCCGAATTCAGACATTGAATTGGTGGTGGTTGATGGTGGTTCTAAAGATCAAACTGCTACTTATTTGGCGGAGCAAAAAGGCATTCAACAATGGGTGAGTGAACCTGATAAAGGCATTTACAATGCGATGAACAAAGGCCTGCAAATGGCCAAGGGAGAGTATGTTTGGTTTTTAAATGCGGGTGATTATGTGGAACATTGGGCTTCAGTTGAGCAATTGCTAACGGCTATTGCTACTGCCCCTGATGCCATTTATGCAGAAACCATGATGGTGGATGCCCAGGGCAAACATTTAGGCATTCGCTCTCAATACAGCACTCAGGTTTTACCTAAACAATTAACTTGGCATTCTTTGCGCATGGGCATGACGGTCTGCCACCAAAGCTTTGTGATTAAGCGCAGCTTGGCCTTACCCTATAACGAAACTTATCGCTACGTTGCCGATATCGATTGGATGATCTCTTGCTTGAAAGCTTGTCAAACCATCCATTTACTCCCTGGCATCTTAGCCAACTTTACAGTCGATGGCTTCTCATCAACTCACCGCAACAACAGCAACA
>JACCDP010379804.1_pt1 | contig 13832 bp, 16 predicted proteins | sample 7445841 | NCBI WGS metagenome assembly JACCDP01 (sample SAMN15323441, study PRJNA562643) | freshwater metagenome | isolation source: river surface water | place: USA:Blue River Watershed | collected 2017-08-17
ACAAGGAGACCCCCATGGACCTGCACATCGCCGACAAGACCGCCCTCGTCACCGGGGCCAGCACAGGCATTGGCCGCGGCATCGCACTGGCGCTGGCCGCAGAAGGTGTGCAGCTCGCGATTTCGGCGCGGCGCGTGAATCTGCTCGAAGAAGTGGCCGCCGAGGTCGTGGCACGCGGCGGCAAGCGGCCGGTCATCATCGACAGCGCCCTGTATGCCGACGATGCAGCGCACAAGCTCACACAGGCCGCGCTGGCAGGCCTGGGCCATGTGGATATCCTCGTCAACAACGCCGGCGGCTCGCGCAGCTTTGCCGACCTGCATGTCAGCGAAGACCGCTGGCAAGAGGCGATCACGCTGAACTTTCATCGCCCGCGCCAGGTGGCCGACCAGCTGATCGACCAGATGATTGCGCGCAACTGGGGCCGCATCATCAACATCACCGGCAAGAGCGAGCCCGACCATGTGAACGGCGCCTTCTGCGCCAAGGCCGGCATCCACAGCTGGGCCAAGGGCCTGAGCCGCATGGTGGGCAAGCACGGCATCACGGTGAACTCGATTCCGCCCGGGCGCATCCACTCCGAGCAGATCTTTCGCAACTACACGCCCGAGTACCGCCAGTGGCAGGCCGACAACGAGATTCCGGTGGGCCGCTACGGCGAGCCGGAAGACCTGGCCAACCTGGTGTGCTTTCTCGCGTCGCCGCGCGCGAGCTACATCACCGGGGCGGTGATTCCGGTGGACGGCGGCCTGCGCCGCTACCAGTTCTGAAACCCATAAGATCGCACCTGCGCACCATCACAACAGGAGACCGACCATGACTTCCCCCTTGCGCAAGCCCGTGACCCTCAGCCGCCGCCAGGTGATGCTTGGTGCGGCCGCGGCGCTGGCCGTGCCCGGCGTGAACGCGCAGGGCGCCTGGCCCAACAAGCCGATCCGCTGGATCGTTCCGTTTGCACCTGGCGGCACCTCCAGCATCGTGGCGCGCACCATCGCCACCGAGCTGACCAAGCAGATGGGCGTGAGCTTCGTCATCGACAACAAGGGCGGTGGTGGTGGCGTGCCGGCGATGCAGGAGGCGATGCGCGCACCGGCCGATGGCTACACCATCGTCATGAGCCACATCGGGCTGATGGCGGTCAACCCGCTGATCTATCCGGACAGCGGCTACGACGTGAACAAGGACTTCGTGCCGGTGACGCTGCTGTCGCGCGTGCCCAGCCTGTTCGTGGTGCACAAGGACGTGCCGGTGACCGACCTGAAGTCGCTGGTGGCGTATGTGAAGGCGCGGCCGGGGCGGCTGAACTACGCGTCGGCGGGCAATGCCAGTGCCGGTCACCTGGCGATGGAGGCGCTCAAGCTCGCCACCGGCATGTTCATCACCCACATCCCCTATCGCGGCACCGGCCCGGCGCTGACCGACGTGCTGGCCGGGCGCATCGAACTGTTCTCGGCGGGCACGCCGGCGCTGCTGCCGCACATCCGCAGCGGTGCGCTGCGCTGCATCGGCACCGGCACCACGCAGCGCCTGCCGGTGCTGCCGGACGTGCCGACCATTGCCGAGCAGGGCCTGAAGGACTTCGAGACGGTGCAGTGGTACGGCATCACCGTGCGTGCGGGCACGCCGCCGGAGATCATCACCCGGCTGCAGCAGGAATGCGCCAGGGCGATGCGGGCACCGGACGTCATCGCCAAATACGAAGCCGAGGCGGCCATCCCCGGCGGTGGCCCGCCGGCCGAATACGGCGCCTTCATCGCGCGCGAGCAGGCGCGCTGGAAGGACGTCGTGATCAAGGGACAGATCAAGCCGGGTTGATGGCGCAGGGTCCGCGCATCGCGCCCGTCGAGCCGGGCACCCGGCCCGGGCTGGCCGCGCTGGAGGCGCAGGTCGTTGCATCGCGCGGCCGCATCTCGCCGCTGTACCAGGTGCTGCTCAACAGCCCGGCGCTGCTGCAGGGCTGGGAGCCGCTGCTGACGGCCATCCGCCAGCGCTGCAGCGTGCCGCCTGCGCTGCGTGAACTGGTGATCCTGCGGGTGGCGGTACTCAACCGCGCGCCCTATGAGTTCGACGCCCACCGGCCGCATGCGCAAGCTGCGGGGCTGTCGGCGCTGGCGATCGAGGCGTTGCGTGATGCGCGGCGCTGTCGCGACTGGCCGGCCGACGGTGCGCCGCGCCAGCATGTCAGTGCGGTCGAGCAGCTGGTGCTGGAGCTCACCGATGCGATGACGCTCGACATCGAGGTGCCCGACAGCCTGTACCAGCGGGTGCGATGCGCGTTTGACGAGCCGCAGCAGCTGGACCTGGTGGCCACGGTCGCGGCCTACAACATGGTGTCGCGGCTGCTGGTGGCGCTGCGCATCGGGCACTGAGCGCGCCGGCAGCGCACGACCCGCGTCAGGGCCGGGCGATGCGCGGTACGCCGAACACGCTGGTATCGGTTTGCACCAGATGCAGCGGGTGGCGCTGGCCGGCCAGATGGTCTTCCATGCAGCGCAGCACCAGCGGGCTGCGGTGGCGCGCGGCACTGGCGCGCACCTCGTCGGGCGTCATCCACAGCGTGCGCACGATGCCGCTGTCCAGCGAACGGCCGGCGACGGCCTCGCCCAGCTCGCCGCAGAAGGCAAAACGCAGGTAGGTCACGTCCTCGCCGGTGGCGGGCCGCTGGAAGCGCGACAGGTAAATCCCGACCAAGGCGGTGGGTCGAAAGGCGTGGGCGGGTTCCTCCAGCGCCTCGCGCGCGCAGGCCTGCTCGGGCGATTCGCCCGGGTCGAGGTGGCCGGCCGGGTTGTTCAGCCTGAGCCCCTCGGGGGTGTGCTCTTCGATCAGCAGGTAGCGGCCGTCACGTTCGATGACGGCGGCCACCGTCACGCTGGGTTTCCATCGCTCGCTCATGGGCGCATTGTCCGACGTTGGCATTCAGGGCTGGCACGCCCCGCCCGGGCGGGGCGGCGAAATCCCGGACAATCGCGGGTTTTCCGTCAGCCGCCTGGGAACAACACCATGCAACCTGCATCCACCGGCACCGCTTCCGCTGCCACCCCTGCTGTCGCCGCTTCCGCGCCGCAGCGCATCGGCATTCCGCGCGAAACCTTTCCGCTGGAAAAGCGCGTGGCCACCGTGCCCGAGGTGGTGGAAAAGCTCATCAAGCTGGGCTTTCGCGTGGCGGTGCAGTCCGGCGCCGGTGACGCCGCCAACTTCTCTGACGACGCCTACCGCGCCGCTGGCGCCGAAGTGATCGATGGTGCGGCGGCGCTGTGGGCCGCCTCCGACATCGTCTTCAAGGTGCGCCCGCCGAGCGCGGACGAGGTGGCGCTGATGCGCGAGGGCGGCACCGTCATCGGCTTCATCTGGCCGGCGCAGAACCCCGAGCTGATGCAGCAGCTGGCCGCCAAGCGCGCCACCGCGCTGGCCATGGACTGCCTGCCGCGCACCCTGTCGCGCGCACAGAAGATGGACGCGCTGACCTCGATGGCCGGTGTCAGCGGCTACCGTGCCGTGATCGAGGCAGCCAATGCGTTTGGCCGCTACTTCAACGGCCAGATCACCGCCGCGGGCAAGGTGCCGCCGGCCAAGGTGTTCATCGCGGGTGCCGGCGTCGCCGGCCTGGCCGCCATCGGCACCGCCGCGGGCCTGGGCGCCATCGTGCGCGCCAACGACACCCGCGCCGAAGTGGCCGACCAGGTGGTGTCGCTCGGCGGCGAATTCGTGAAGGTAGATTACGAGGAAGAGGGCTCGGGCGGCGGCGGCTACGCCAAGGTGATGAGCGAAGGCTTCCAGGCTGCGCAGCGCGAGATGTACGCCAAGCAGGCCAAGGAGTGCGACATCATCATCACCACCGCGCTGATCCCGGGCAAGCCTGCGCCGCGGCTGATCACCGCCGAGATGGTGCAGACCATGAAGCCCGGCAGCGTGATCGTGGACATGGCCGCCGAGCAGGGCGGCAACTGCGAGCTCACCGTGCCTGGCGAGGCGGTGGTGCGCCACGGCGTCACCATCATCGGCTACACCGACCTGGCCTCGCGCCTGGCCAAGCAAAGCTCCACGCTGTACGGCACCAACCTGCTGCGCCTGACCGAAGAGCTGTGCAAGGCCAAGGACGGCGTGGCCAACGTCAACATGGACGACGACGCGATCCGCGGCCTGACGGTGGTCAAGGACGGCGCCATCACCTGGCCCGCGCCGCCGCTCAAGCCGGCGGCCACGCCTGCCCCCAAGGCGGCTGCGCCGGTGGCTGCGGCGGCTGAAAAGAAGGGCGGCCATGGACATGGCAGCACCGGCCCGCTGCCGGCCAAGACGCTGGCCATCCTGTTCGCGGTGGCGGCGGTGGCCTTCTGGTTCATCGGCGCCTACGCGCCTGCGGCCTTCCTCGGCCACTTCACCGTGTTCGTGCTGGCCTGCTTCATCGGCTACATGGTGGTGTGGAACGTCACGCCCGCGCTTCACACGCCGCTGATGAGCGTGACCAACGCCATCTCCAGCATCATCGCGGTGGGCGCGCTGGTGCAGATCGCGCCGCCTGCCGCCGCAGGCGTGACCGGCCGGCCGGACGAGCTGATCCGCTGGCTGGCCTTTGTTGGCATCGTGCTGACCGCCATCAACATGTTCGGCGGCTTTGCGGTCACGCGCCGCATGCTGGCCATGTTCCGCAAGTAAGCGCAAGAACAACAAGAAGGAGCGACGAACATGTCCCAAAGCCTCTCCAACATGGCCTACCTCGGTGCGGCCATCCTCTTCATCCTGAGCCTGGGCGGCCTGTCCAACCCCGAAACCTCGCGCCGCGGCAACCTGTTCGGCATGCTGGGCATGGGCATCGCGGTGCTGGCCACCATCTTCGGACCGCGCGTGAGCCCGGCGGGCATTGGCTGGATTGCCGGCGCGCTGGCCCTCGGCGGTGCCATCGGCCTGTACGCGGCGCGCGTGGTCAAGATGACCCAGATGCCCGCACTGGTGGCGCTGATGCACAGCCTGGTGGGCCTGGCCGCCTGCCTGGTGGGCTTTGCCAGCTACGTGGATACCTCCATCCAGTACCAGGGCGCCGAGAAGATCATCCACGAGGTCGAGATCTACGTCGGCATCCTGATCGGTGCGGTCACCTTCTCGGGCTCGCTGATTGCCTTCGGCAAGCTCAACGGCAAGATCGGCGGCAAGCCGCTGCTGCTGCCGGCGCGCCACTGGCTGAACCTGGCTGCGCTGCTGGTGGTGATCTGGTTCGGCGGCGAATTCATCGCGGCCAAGAGCGTGGCCGACGGCATGACGCCGCTGATCATCATGACGGTGATCGCGCTGCTGTTCGGCATCCACATGGTGATGGCCATCGGTGGCGCCGACATGCCGGTGGTGGTGTCGATGCTCAACAGCTATTCGGGCTGGGCCGCAGCGGCCACCGGCTTCATGCTCAGCAACGACCTGCTGATCGTCACCGGCGCGCTGGTGGGCTCCAGCGGCGCCATCCTGTCGTACATCATGTGCGCGGCGATGAACCGCAAGTTCCTGAGCGTGATCGCCGGCGGTTTTGGTGGCGGCGCGCCTGCGCCCAAGGCAGCCGCTGGCGCGGCAGAGCCGCAGGGCGAGGTGGTGCCGGTGAGTGCGGCCGACACCGCCGAGCTGCTGCGTGAAGCGAAGAACGTGGTCATCGTGCCGGGCTACGGCATGGCGGTGGCGCAGGCCCAGCACACGGTCAACGACATCACCAAGACGCTGCGCGACAAGGGCGTGAATGTGCGCTTCGCCATCCACCCGGTGGCTGGCCGCATGCCGGGCCACATGAACGTGCTGCTGGCCGAGGCCAAGGTGCCTTACGACATCGTGCTGGAGATGGACGAGATCAACGAGGACTTCCCCGACACCGATGTGGCCATCGTCATCGGCGCCAACGACATCGTGAACCCGGCGGCGCAGGACGACCCGAGCAGCCCGATCGCCGGCATGCCGGTGCTTGAGGTGTGGAAGGCCAAGACCAGCATCGTCATGAAGCGTTCCATGGCCAGCGGCTACGCCGGCGTGGACAACCCGCTGTTCTACAAAGAGAACAACCGCATGCTGTTCGGCGACGCGAAGAAGATGCTCGACGAGGTGCTGGGCGCGCTGCGCGGCTGAGTCACGGGCCACCGCAGGCAGGGCGCGCAGATGACGCTGGCCATCGTCGCGGCCCTGCACGAGGAACTGGCTGCCGTCCTGGACCTGCTGCCCGACGAGCGCAAGACGGTCGTCGCCGGCCGCGAATTCTGGGTGGGCCACCTGCACGGCCACGAGGTGGTGGCGGTGCTCTCGCGCATCGGCAAGGTGGCCGCAGCCACCACCGCCACGCTGCTGATCGAACGATTCCAGGCAAGCCGCATCGTCTTCACCGGCGTGGCCGGCGGCCTGGGCGAGGGCGTGCGGGTGGGCGATGTGGTGGTGGCGCGGCAGTTCGCGCAGCACGACATGGACGCCTCGCCGCTGTTCCCGCGCCACGAAGTGCCGCTGTACGGCCTGACGCGCTTTGCCACCGACGCTGCGCTGTCTGATGAACTGGCCCGCGCCGCCGCAGCGATGCTGGCCGATGCGCCGCGCACCTTGGGTGAAGACACGGTGCGCGAATTCAATCTGCATTCACCCGCACTGCATCAGGGCCTGGTGCTCAGCGGTGACCGCTTCGTCGCCACCGCCACCGAAAGCGATGCGCTGCGCCGCGACTGGCCCGATGCGCTGGCCGTCGAGATGGAAGGTGCGGCGATCGCGCAGGTGTGCTTTGATGCGGGCGTGCCCTTTGCCGCTGTGCGCACCGTCTCCGACCGCGCCGACGACGCGGCGCATGTGGACTTCGTGCGCTTCATCCGCGCGGTGGCCAGCCGCTATTCGGCTGCGCTCATCGACGCCTGGCTGCGCCGGCCCTGATCCGCCGGCCTCAGCGCAACCAGCCGCGCTTGCGGAAGTACCACATCGGCACCAGCGCCGACGCCACCATCAGCGCCAGCGCAAACGGGTAGCCCCAGGCCTTGGAGAGCTCAGGCATGTGCTGGAAGTTCATGCCGTAGATGCTGGCGATCAGCGTGGGCGGCAGCAAGGCCACGCTGGCCACCGAGAAGATCTTGATGATCTTGTTCTGGTTGATGTTGATGAAGCCGACGGTGGCGTCCATCAGGAAGTTGATCTTGTCGAACAGGAAGGCGGTGTGGCTGTCCAGCGATTCGATGTCGCGCAGGATCTGCCGCGCCTCCTCGAACTGCTCGGTGTTGAGCATGCGGCTGCGCATCATGAAGCTGACCGCGCGGCGCGTGTCCATCACGTTGCGGCGGATGCGGCCGTTCAGGTCTTCCTGGCGCGCGATGTCGCCCAGCACCTCGCCGGCCAGCGTGTCGGTCACCTCGCCCGACAGCACCTGCTTGCTCGACTTCTCGAGCTCGTCATAGATGCCCTCCAGCGTGTCGGCCGAATACTCGGCGTCGGCATCGAACAGCTTGAGCAGCACTTCCTTGGCGTCTTCGATCAGGCCCGGTGCGCGGCGCGCGCGCAGCCGCACCAGCCGGAACACCGGCACGTCTTCGTCGTGGATGGAGAACAGCACGCCGCGGCTCTTCAGCTCGGTGTTGTGCTGGTTCAGGATGAAGGCCACGCGCACGGTGCGCGGCTCGTCCTCGTCGGCGATCAGGAAGTCGCTGCGGATGTGCAGCTCGCCGTTGTCCTCTTCGTAGAAGCGCGCGGACTCCTCGATGTCCTCGTCCATCGCGTCTTCCGGGATGGACAGTCCGTAGTACTGCTTGACCCAGCGCTTTTCTTCGAGCGTGGGCGATGCGAGGTCAACCCAGATCGGCTGGAAGCGCGACAGCTCTTCCAGCGACTCGATCTCTTCCTGTACGAGGCGGCCGTTGGCCAGGGTGAAGATGTTGAGCATGTGCTCACTCCCGGTTCGGGTATTGCAGGGCGGGGTAGGGGTGCGCTTTCAACCCCACGCCATGCAAGCGGCGGGAGCTGAAAGCTAGCAACTCGGGCTGGCTTCCAAGGCAGGGCTCCAAAACATCGGAAAGCGCAAATTATGGCACCGCAGCATTGCGCAGGCGAGCCCTGATGCGATCCGGGGCTCAGGTTTTCCGATTGCATTTCGCCGGCATCGGGCGCATAGTGGTTTCACGTTCCACGTCTTTCACAGGTTTCCCGGCGGGCTCCCGCTCAGGGCCCCCCGGCGTCAACCCCCGAGCACAAGGAGGCGCTATATGAACTTGACGATCAGCGGTCATCACCTCGAGGTGACCCCGGCCTTGAACAACTATGTCAAGACCAAGCTCGATCGGATCACCCGGCACTTTGACCAGGTGGTGGACATCAAGGTGCTGCTCACGGTGGAGAAGCAAAAGGAGAAGGAACGACGGCAACGCGCCGAATGCAACATCCATGTGAAGGGCAGCGACCTGTTTGCAGAAAGCTCGCACGAGGACCTGTACGCCGCCGTCGACGAACTCGTCGACAAGCTCGACCGGCAGGTGATGCGCCACAAGGACCGCATCCGCGACCACCACAGCGCGGCCAAGCGCCTGATGTAAGGCGCGCGCTCTGGCCAGATCCAGCCGCCTTCGGGCGGCTTTTTCGTGCCCGGGCGGGCTGAAATGCGGGTGTCGGCTTTTCGCGATGGGCTGCCATGGGCGGGTTTTCCCGGGTGCATAATCGCGCTCCTGCCATGAACCGCCTCGCCTCCATCCTGCCGGCCGAACAAGTGCTGGTGAACGTCGAAGCCACCAGCAAGAAGCGGGCGTTTGAAGAGGTGGGCCTGCTGTTCGAGAACCTGCACGGCCTGGGCCGCGCGCTGGTCACCGACAGCCTGTTTGCCCGCGAGCGCCTGGGCTCCACCGGCCTGGGGCATGGCGTGGCCATCCCGCACGGCCGCATCAAGGGCCTGAAGTCGCCGATGGCGGCGGTTTTCCAGCTGGCCCAGCCGATCGGCTTTGACGCGCCGGACGAGCAACCGGTGGGCCTGCTGATCTTCCTGCTGGTGCCCGAGGCCGCCACGCAAAAGCACCTGGAAATCCTGTCGGAAATTGCCGAGCTGCTGAGCGACTCGGCCCTGCGCGAGCGGATCAAGACCACCCGCGACGCCGCCGCCGTGCATTCAGCCATCGCCACCTGGCAGTCGGCCCAGCCCGCCTGATGCGCTGAGGCCTGCCTGATGCCCGGGGCCTGAACCGATGAAGCCCACCGTCGTCAGCGCCGACGTCCTGTTCGAGGACCACCGTGCGCGCCTGCGCTGGGAGTGGCTGGCCGGCCTGGGCGCCTCGGAGCGCCGCTTTGACGAGGTCGCCATCCGCGAGGCGCGATCCGGCGCCGATCTGGTGGGCTACCTCAACTACATCCACCCCTACCGGGTGCAGGTGATGGGCCGGCGCGAGGTGGCCTACTTCACCAACGCCACACCCGAGGACTGCGCGCGCCGCATCGCACGCATCATCACGCTGGAGCCACCGGCGCTGGTGCTGACCGACGGGCAGACCGCCCCCGAGGCACTGGTGTCGTTCTGCGAGCGCGCGCAAATCCCGCTGTTCTCCACGCCCGAGCCGTCGGCCTTCGTCATCGACCTGCTGCGTGCCTACCTGTCCAAGCACTTTGCCGAGCGCACCACGATGCACGGCGTGTTCATGGACATCCTGGGCCTGGGCGTGCTGATCACCGGCGAATCGGGGCTGGGCAAGAGCGAGCTGGGGCTGGAGCTGATTTCGCGCGGCAATGGCCTGGTGGCCGACGACGCGGTGGACCTCTACCGCATCAATCACACCACCATCGAAGGCCGCTGCCCCGACCTGCTGCGCAACCTGCTGGAGGTGCGAGGCATCGGCCTGCTGGACATCCGCGCGATCTTTGGCGAGACGGCAGTGCGCCGCAAGATGCGGCTCAAGCTGATCGTGCACCTGGTGCGCCGCGAGACGCTGGAGCGCGAATACGACCGCATGCCCACCGAGCCGCTCATGCAGGACGTGCTGGGCATCCCGGTGCGCAAGGTGGTGGTGCAGGTGGTGGCCGGCCGCAACATCGCCGTGCTGGTCGAGGCGGCGGTGCGCAACACCATCTTGCAGCTGCGCGGCATCGACACCTTTGCCGAATTCGCCGAGCGCCAGCGCCTGGCGATGGGCGACGACGAGTAGCCGTCGCGCCGCACGTTCCAGTTGCGCCAGGGGCGCCGGCGGCGTTCAGCGCCGGTGGGGGCAGGGCGTCTTGGTGCAGTGGGCGTACAGGCTCAGCGCATGGTCTGCGATGCGAAAGCCCTTGGTCTGCGCCACCGCCTGCTGCCGCTGTTCGATCTCGGCGTCGTAGAACTCTTCGACCTTGCCGCAGTCCAGGCACACCAGATGGTCGTGGTGCTGCCCCTCGTTGAGCTCGTAGACCGCCTTGCCGCCCTCGAAGTTGCTGCGGTTGAGGATGCCGGCCTGCTCGAACTGCATCAGCACCCGGTACACCGTGGCCAGCCCGATGTCCGAGCGCTCTTCGAGCAGCACGCGGAACACGTCCTCGGCGGTCATGTGGCGCAGCCGGCCGCGGTGGAACACGTCCAGGATCTTCAGGCGCGGCTGTGTCGCCTTCAGTCCGGTGTTCTTGAGCTCGTCGATGGTGGGCATGGGTGGAGGGGACGCCCCCGCTACAATGAATTGATCATATCGCCCCGGCTCTTTTGCCTGTCGCTTCCCATGACCCCTGCCGCCTTTTCTGCCCGTGCCGCGCTGCTGGCGGCCTGCGCCACCCTGGCGGCCTGCAGCACCGTGGGGGATGCGACGCGCAACTTTGCCTCGCGCCTGTCGCCCTATCAGGTCGAGGTGGTGCAGGGCAACTTTGTCTCGCGCGAGCAGATGGCGCTGCTCAAGCCCGGCATGACGCGGCTTCAGGTGCGCGACCTGCTGGGCTCGCCGCTGGTGACCAGCGTGTTCCACGCCGACCGCTGGGACTATGTCTTCACCCTCAAGCGCTCGGGCGAGGCGCGCCAGTCGCGCCGCCTGTCGGTGTTTTTCAATGGCGATGCGCTGGTGCGCCACGAAGGCGACGAACTGCCCAGCGAAAGCGAATTCGTGGCGCAGTTCGGCGCGCGCGGCAAGCCGGGCAAGATCCCGCCGCTGGAGGCGTCTGAAGACAGCCTGAAGGCCTTTGCCGCGCGCCACCCGGTGGATGCGCAGGCCGCAGCCGCGCAGGCGCCGGCTGCCGGTGCAGCGCAGCGCACCAGCTATCCGCCGCTTGAGCCCGGCCGCTGAAGCGGCTGCACGCCTGCTGACTGCCGCCATGACCGCTGCTGCGCCTGACGTTCACCGCATTGCCGTTGCCGGCGCCTCCGGCCGCATGGGCCACATGCTGATCGAGGCCATCCGCTCGGCGCCCGACTGCACGCTCAGCGGCGCGCTGGACATCGCTTCGAGCCCGGCCATCGGCAACGACGCCTGCGCCTTCCTCGGTCACGCCAGCGGCGTGGCGGTCACCGCCGACCTGCATGCGGGCCTGGCCGGTGCGCACGCGCTGATCGACTTCACCCGGCCCGAGGGCACGATGGCGCACCTGGCGGCCTGCCGAGCGCAGCGCGTCAACCTGGTGATCGGCACCACCGGTTTTTCGGATGCGCAAAAGGCCGAGATCAACGCCGCCGCGAAAGACATCGCCATCGTGATGGCGCCCAACATGAGCGTGGGCGTGAACGTCACCCTCAAGCTGCTGCAGATGGCCGCGCAGGCGCTGTCCACCGGCTACGACATCGAGATCATCGAGGCGCACCACCGCCACAAGGTGGATGCCCCTTCGGGCACCGCGCTCAAGATGGGCGAGGTGATCGCGCAGGCGCTGGGCCGCGACCTGAAGGACTGCGCGGTGTACGAGCGCTACGGCCACACCGGCGAGCGCGACCCGTCGACGATCGGCTTCTCGACCATCCGCGGCGGCGACATCGTGGGCGACCACACCGTGCTGTTTGCCGGCACCGGCGAGCGCATCGAGGTCACCCACAAGTCAGCCAGCCGCTCCACCTATGCGCAAGGCGGCCTGCGCGCCGCGCGCTTTCTTGCGGGTCGCACGAGCGGGCTGTTCGACATGTTCGACGTGCTCGGCCTGCGCTGACCTGCGCGTGCGATGCAAGCCTCTGACCTGCTGACCCAGGGCGACGGACTCAGCCGCGCGCTGGCGTGGCTGCTGCTGGCGATGTCGGTGGCCAGCTGGGTGGTGATCCTGTGGAAGGGCTGGCTGCTGCACCGCGCCCGCAACGACCTGGCGCGTGCCTGTGCTGCCTTCTGGCAGGCGCCCTCGCTCGCCGAGGCGCAGCAGCGTGTGGCCGGCTTCGACCGCGCCGGGCTGCTGCTGCCGCTGGTGCAGGCCGCCACGGCGCCTGCGCCCGGCTCGCTCGATGCGCAGGCCGATGCCGCCGCGCGCATCACCCGACAGCTGCGCGACGCGCTGCACCGCGTGCTGCGACAGCTGCATGCCGGGCAGGTGCTGCTGGCGACCGTCGGCGCCACCGCGCCCTTCGTCGGCCTGCTGGGCACCGTCTGGGGCATCTACCACGCGCTGACCGGCCTGACCTCGGGCGGCGGCGTCACGATCGACCGCATTGCCGGCCCGGTGGGCGAGGCGCTGGTGATGACCGCTGCCGGACTGGCGGTGGCGATCCCGGCGGTGGTGGCCTACAACTGGCTGGGCCGGCTGATCGACCGCATCGAGGCCGACCTCGAAGGCTTTGCGCACGACCTGCGCGCCTGGCTGGCGGGGTCGGCGTGAGCTTCGGCCGCTTCGAGCGCACCGCACGCGCGTCGCCGTTCAGCGAGATCAACGTCACCCCGCTGGTGGACGTGATGCTGGTGCTGGTGGTGATCTTCATCATCACCGCGCCGCTGTTTGCCAGCTCGATCCGGCTGGATCTGCCGCGCAGCGACGCGGCCGCAGCGCAGGACACGCCGGCCGAGGTGGCGGTGTCCATCGACGCGCAGGGCCAGGTGTTCCTGCGCGACCAGCCGGTGACGCTGGAGCAGTTGCGTTCGCAATTGGCGGCCACGGCGCAGCGCAATCCGCAGGCCGAGGTGCAGCTGCGTGCCGACCAGCGCGTGCCCTACGGCCGGGTGGTCGAGGTGATGGGTACGGCGCAGGCCGCGGGCCTGGCGCGCATCGGCTTCGTGGCCGAGCCGGGCGCCGCCACCGCGCGCTGAGCGCAGCCAGGGCTTCGCCCCGGGGCGAACGCCTAGAATTCGCGCAGCTTCCGGGCCGTCGTGCGCCCGGCCGAGATTCCATGCAAGACAAGTACAACCCCTCCGATGTGGAGCGTGCCGCGCACGCCCACTGGACCGCGCGCGACGCCTACCGCGTGAGCGAAGACGCTGGCAAGAAGAAGTTCTACGCCTGCTCGATGCTGCCCTACCCCAGCGGCAAGCTGCACATGGGCCATGTGCGCAACTACACCATCAACGACATGCTCACGCGCCAGCTGCGCATGAAGGGCTGGAACGTGCTCATGCCCATGGGCTGGGACGCCTTTGGCCTGCCCGCAGAAAACGCGGCGCTGAAGAACGGGGTACCGCCTGCGAAGTGGACCTACGAGAACATCGCCTACATGAAGCGGCAGATGCAGGCGATGGGCCTGGCCATCGACTGGAGCCGCGAGGTCGCCACCTGCGACGCGAGCTACTACAAGTGGAACCAGTGGCTGTTCCTGAAGATGCTCGAGAAGGGCGTGGCCTACCGCAAGACCCAGGTCGTCAACTGGGACCCGGTGGACCAGACGGTGCTGGCCAACGAACAGGTGATCGACGGCCGTGGCTGGCGTACCGGCGCGGTGGTCGAAAAGCGCGAAATTCCGGGTTACTACCTCGCCATCACGCAATACGCCGAAGAACTTCTGGGTGACCTTG
>JACCDP010326476.1_pt1 | contig 13826 bp, 22 predicted proteins | sample 7445841 | NCBI WGS metagenome assembly JACCDP01 (sample SAMN15323441, study PRJNA562643) | freshwater metagenome | isolation source: river surface water | place: USA:Blue River Watershed | collected 2017-08-17
CAAACTTCAACGAGGGGTTTGTAATAAAAACATCCGCATCGCTCAACCAGACATACTCTCCATCCTTCATTGTCTTCAAATGATGAAGCAAAAACGGTACTTTGGACCACGAGATCGGTCGCTCGCGATCCCAGAACTCCTCGTCTCCCTGAATGTACGTATATCCATGGCGTTTCGCATACTCGCGTTTTGATTGAAGGGCTACATCAAGATTCCGACTGTAATCTTTTCCAATGACAAGTGTAAGAATTGTTAACGACATCCTACAGGGGTTATGCCCTTCCGCTTTAGAATGAGGAAATCCAAGAAAACCTTGATTCTCAGTGATCTATGCGTGCCTGCTTCTCAAGCAAACACGTATAAAATTGAACCCGCCCGTTTTTTTCCGCGTAGGTAATAACGGCTATGTTTGAATACATCAAAAATGATCAAGGTCTCTTCATTTGCCCTCATTGCGACAATTACTCGACACCCAATCAGTCCACCATGCATTATCATCTAAAAGCTCACGAAGGACCTTTCACCTGTCCGCATTGTAACAAAGAATACAAGAGCGAAGCCTCACGAAATGAGCATATTCTGGATGCGCACCCCAAAGGAGAAAAGAAACAAACCTTTCTCTGTCCGGTGCCTGGATGTGGTCATGAATCGAAACAAAAAGGGAATCGAATTCCCCACTTTCTTCGCAATCACTGTGGTGATGTGATTACCGCCTACGAGATCTTCAATGCGGAAACACAAACGTCCACCTGTACACTTTGTCAAAAGCAATTCTCGATGAAACAAAAAGCGAACTACATTCACCATCTTGCGAAATGTATGATCGTTCATCAAGTTTCTCCTCACGAACTTCTTCCTTCGATCCTTTAAGGATGGAAATCTTGGAATGTATTGATGCTGAGCACAAGGCTATACAAGTGATAGCCGAGCGCAGCAAATCCTGTCATCGCAAGAAGTTCAAAGGCGGGACGAGGTGTATTTTTTTCATTGAATCCTATGTACACTAAGAGAGGCGCAACAACAAGTACATGGAAAACATTCACCCAGAGACTCGGAGACTGGACACGCATACGAAGGACCGCCTTGTATCCGTGATAGAGTCCAATTCCTACACCAAGGACAAGAGCCGTCATAAAGATCCAGGAAGGCGCAGCAGTGCGCATAAACGCAATATACAAGAAAAAGGGTACCACAGCAAAAATGTGGAACAACGAGAGAAGAATATGAGGATCCATTATTGTGGGATGGGAAAAAATTGGGCGCGCAATATCGCCAACGATTGAACACGGCAACCATGTGCGAACATCGTGAAATTACCACGTATCTACCCGAGGAACTCGTCACGGAAATTCAGGTTTCCTCTCCCGCACTGTCTACTGCCTCCCCTGTCCGTGCGAGTTCTTATTATGCGAATCTGAAGCGACGTGTCAAGTCCTGGAGAATCATGTGTCGTAAACCCAATCTTGAACAGGTTCGGAGTGCCTGCCGTGGTCTCTTCGAACAGCGAATTCGTGATATCTGGGTTCTTGTCAATCTCGTTCATTATGATGTTCGTGATGTTCCACTATTCTTTGAGACGCTTATGGAACTTGCGATTGAAGAAAAAGCACGTTTCACAAGTTTCGCCGATCCTGCGCTTCTTCGCCCCTGGCTTGCTGATCTGATTTCGGAGCGGTTTGAAGATGAAAATTTACTCTTCCTTTATCTCTGTATTCGGGATGGAGAACGGTATCTTCTCGATACTGCCTAAATAGTTGGTTCGAGCTATACACCAGACGATATGCCCTGTTTTCAAATCCACTTCATTTATCCAAAAATAGATTCTCGCATCGATGCGATGAACAAACGTCTTCTTCGTGTGCTTGGACGTCAATACTCCGCAAAAATTCAAGAAGTTCCTTCTGCGGATCTTGGATATACTCTCTATGAAACAAGCCTCTGTGATATGGAAGTGGCGGACTTTATTCGTGATCTTCCACGCCCGTTTTACATTCAACGTATTTATTCTGCGCATCTTCAGTTTTTATTGTATTCCAATTGGAAACTCGACCCTAGTTTTCATCCACCTGCGATCCGCGGGCGCGTACTGAAATCTATCTTTTGGAATGCGAAACAAATGGAACGATGGACCATCGTACCACCTGCGTAAAATTGAAAGCGCGCACGTGCGCAAGGTTGGTACTGAGAATCGCAGCGTCTTATCACAATGCAGCCTGCCACGGGTCGCCATTATGCTCTGCTGGAGTCCTTCTTGAAGGACCCGAATACAACTCGAATGCGGAAGGTGGAGAGGACAAGCTTTCATATTGCTATGCTTGTTCATCGTGGCAAGATTCTTGCGATGGCGTCAAATGCCTGTGGGAGTCGGAGTCGCGGCTGCGGCTACAGCAACTTTACGATTCACGCTGAGCGGAATTGTATCAAGAAGCTAGGAGACATGAGTAAGTTGAAGGACTGTGATATGTATATCATGCGGATCTGTGAGAACCGCGCCACGGGGGAGCTCTATTTTGGAAATAGCAAGCCCTGTAACGAGTGTCAGTGCGCGATTGAGAAGTGTCAGCGTGTGAATGGTCTTCGGCATGTCTATTACACATCTGCTGCATCCTGAGTGTTGTGGGATAAAGAACTTGTACAGAAACAGCAAAGGTATGGAACTCAGGGTAAATCCCCTCCAAGGAGGCGAACAAGTCTGTCTTTTTTGTTTGGAAACCATAAAAAACGGAGAAGCCATCGCAAACCCTATCGGCTGCCAATGTCAGCTCTCTACTCATCAACGTTGTCTTCGCGCATGGTTCGATCAAAAACATCAAATGGAATGTCCTATCTGTCATATTGTAAGCACTCCATCGCCATTTCAATTTAGCGATGATCATCGAATTATCCAAATTATACATGTGGATTCCTCACCAGCTGTGCGTGAACGACAACATATATACAGACACGATAAGGCGATGGCATTTTGCTGTTGCCTCTTGCTTGGATGGGCAGTTGGGTTGACGATCCTTGAATATGCTACAACATGATTTATGTCTTCTTTCCTTTCGCCGCAGCCTTCGCAGCTTTGGCTTGTTCTTTCGCAAGTGCGGCGGCTTCTTTGGCTTGTTTCTTGGCTTCCTTCTCCGCAAGTTTCCGTTGTTTTTCTTCCAATTCCGCTTTCTTCTTGGCTTCTTTTTCATCTGCGCGCTTTTGTTTCGCTTCTTCTTCGGCTTTCTTCTTCGCATCGCGTTCCGGTTTTGTCTTCCACCACCATTTCCAATATTCAGGTGTTCCATATTCCGGTCGAACTGGTGCTGACGGTTCAGGAACATATTCCACAGGAGGTGCTTCGCGTGCGGCTGCCGCTGCTTCTGCTTCTAGACGAATCGCATCTTCACACCATTTCACTTCTTCAGGAGGAATCGGTTTCCCCAACCATCGAAAGTATTCTTTCACATCTTCATACGCTTGTTCTTCCACTGTCAATTCACGAGGGAGTGAAACAACAGGTCGTGGAGGAGGCTTCCATCCTGGAGGATCAGGGGCTCGCCACGCAAATCGTCCAAACGGTGATTCCAAATATCCTAAAATAGGATTATTCATTCTGATCAATTGTTACAATGAATACTGGGAATCTGGTAGCCAATTTTACTTGCGCTGCTTTCGCGTCGATGCGCGTCTTGATTTCTTCGACTTACGACGTTTTCCACCCTGTTGACCACTCTTTGGTGTCGCAGGTTCGCCTCCTAACACGGCTGCTGCGGCGGCTCCACCAGGGGTTATATTTCCGTTGTTATTATTGTTGTTGTTATTGGGTGCTGCTGCGATATTCCCTTGACCTTCAAGACCATTCAAACGCTTCTTAATCGCTGCTTGATTCGCATTGTAATTTCCACGTTTCACATAATTTCCAGCAGGAAGAGCTGCCTGACCGTTTGCGCCAGCAGTAGATGAAAAAAAGCCGCCCATTCTACTGAGAAGCCATATTATACAACAGGGTAAGAAGCCACCATTTGGATACCACACTGACCACTGGGATTGAACTTCGCACCACGTCCAAGACGGATGTAGCCCTTCTCACCCCAATCCGCACCCCAAGAGTTCTTGACCTTGTAGTACTCCTTGCCCGTGTCCACGCCGTAGCCAACCGCAAGAACGCCGTGATCGAGCTGAGTGCCGCACGCAGAGTCCATAACACCACCGCTGTAGAACTGGAAGACAGACTGATCCGCCTCGACAGCTACAGAAACAGGTTGCTGAACAATGGCGGTCTCGAGCGCAGCCTCAGAGTTCGCCGCCACATCTTTGAATCCAGACAACGTCGCCGCAACAGGCTTACCCTTGGCTTCGCAAGTATTAGGACCGGTAGCTGTGTAAGGATAGGCATCTTCTGTGGTAATACCCTTGTTGTCGATGATGTACTGGAAGGCTTGATCCATCAAACCGCCGTTACAACCCTGATTGCCCTCCGCAGTCGAGCAATCGACGAGCTGTTGCTCAGAGAGAGACGGGAGAGTTCCATTGGAGAGAAACCACGCGCCTTCTACAGATCCCGTCGTAGAGAATGCCCAGCAAGATCCACACTGCTCTTGATTCTTGATCGGAGTGACCGCACCCTTTGTGGTCCAGTCGACCGAGGTAGGGTTCGCAGACGCATTAAAAACGGCAACATTGCCATTGGCACGAAGAGAGCGAGTCTTGGGACGGAGATTCAAGCCGCCCGCATAGCGAGCCTTGAATTCCTCGCCCGTGAGATCGGCAAATTTGTTTACATCCATGCGCCATGAGTAGTTTCCAGCATTGTGTTCAGCGATTCGGAGTACATTCGCATCATAGATAGAATTACGATAGTCCATCTCGGTCTGAGAGGTATAGGTCTTTCCTGATGATGTCATCCAGTCAAGGAAAGAAGGGTATTCATCACATACAGCATTCATAGCAGCAGACGCAACAACCAAAGCCTTGATCATTCTATACTTGATATGGGCAAAAAAGTTTTTAAGTTCTTTTGTGGATAAAACATCTTTACTCATGACGCGCAATTGGTGTCGGCGGTCGAGGAAATTCCTTTTTGAACGACGGGGAGCGCCCCACCACAATCGAAAGTCGCGGAGGCGGAAGGACAAGTTGAGGTGGATTCGCAAGATCCTCTTGCTGTTGCTGAATGGCTTGAAGGCGAATGTTTAGCAAACGAAGCTCTTCCTGTTTCATCGCATGATATTTCTTGTGTTCAAGAGCTCGGCGAAGATTCTGGCGCTGAACACAATACTGATAGTCGGCGAGAATACGATTAAGTTGTCCATTCACGATCGACATTTGACGGGCAGTTCGCATTTGAAGCGATGCCAACTGTTCTCGATCTGTAGGAAGAGGACCTGTTACATCCAGTGGGAGCTCATTAATTAGACGAGCCGCAACCGCTTTTGGAGCTTGCTTCTGAAAACATCTAAAATAACGATTCATGGTGGTGGGGATTCTACAATGCCTTGCTCGTTTTCAATTTTAAAGGTTAGGACTTAATGCCTACTATCTAAGAATCTCTAGATGATCGCCCTCCTTGCTGCTCTCTTTGCTCTCACTACAGCCCAAGTCCCTGAACTCAATCGTACACAGTATCTTGGTCGTTGGTATCAAGCCTACAGTGATTTTGCTGTCGAAGCCACCTTCGAAAACAACTCCTATTGCGTGACGGCTGATTATGGAGTCTATCCCAACAATACTGTCTCTGTCCTCAATCGTGAACGCCAATACAATACCAGTGGACCCATTCGACGTGTGCTTGGCTGGGCAGATACATCCAATAGCTCTGAACCTGGAGAACTGACTGTTCATCTTCAAACAACCGACTTTCCTGCGCCTTATTGGGTCTATGAACTTGGACCTCCCACGTACAATGGAACACTCTACGAATACGCAGTTGTCTCCGATCCTCTGAAATTCACCCTCTTTGTTCTTGCGCGAAATCTAACAACTTTCGCAACAACATGGGCATCGGGTGTTCTTCAACGCTTACAGTCCGCAGGATATACAGACTTTTGGAATACACCCGTTCCTACTGTCCAAGATGGATGTTCCTATTGGGACACTGATTAACGATACGGACACCAAGGACCGGGACACGGTCCATTCAAAAGACGCCAACGACGATTCCAATAGGGGCGATGATACCACCACCAAGGACCTGCCGCATAATCTAACTCAGGACGGAATCCGCGTCCCCATCCAGGACCATACACAACATAGGATACAAATCCTTCTTTCGAAACACTTACAACAGGTTTCAGAAGAAGTGCTAGAACAAATACAACAAGGGCTGCCCAAAACAGATGTTTCATTCCTATTCAACAAGGAGAAAATTGAAGTCTGGTGTTTGCTATCGGTTTATCAAACACCATGCCTATCCGAGCCCGATTCCTTCGTGAAATCTGTGTAGTAAATCCTCTGAGCGCAGAAGAAAAAATCGACAAATTTGGCACTACTCTTGGAGCTCTCGAACTTGCCATTCAACAATCTCTCAACGATGGATGGAAACTTCATGGGTCCATGTCTATTACACCCATGAAACATGATGAACCTTATCCTCACACCACCTATATCTTTACACAACTCGTTATAAAAGAGGTTTACGATATTTCCGAGTCGTGGAGTACATCTTCCGACGTCGCTGTCGCGTCACATTCGTAAGTCCGCCGCCCGCTTGAATAATCGCAAGACCAAGAGGTGTTTCATATTCCTTCGCATCAGGATCTACAGCAGCTTCTAGAAAATGATCAATAATCCCCTCAGGTTTGCGCAAATCTTCTGCGGTTGTCGGTCTCATAGTGTCAAGAGGAACTCGAACTCCCTCTGAATTGACATACGTCCACTCATGTGTCTTCGCATCTCTCTGCGCAAACAAATACCAATATTCACTTTTCTTAAGTTCAAAACTCATCAGTTTTTTGCCAATGGGATCTTCGAGAACTTGCTTCAACCGTTCAATGCCTTCTTCCGAGACATTGGTTTGCATGTCGATGTCAGGAAGTCCTGTTTTTTCATTTTTGGTTTTGGCTTGAAAATAATAGACGACTGTCAAAGCGCCCTTCATTCCTAGTAGTGTCAAAGAAAAACCTAAACGGAATAGTTCGTAAACTTGACAGCAAAGTGTGAGAATGCCCTCGTATCCCCAAAATACTCTGCGTTTTATGATTGAAGATTCTGCTCGTGCGCTCTTATTGACGATTCGTCAAAAAGCTACAGAAGTGTATTCCGTGTTAGGAAAAGGATATTCGGAGGCTGTCTATCAACGAGCCCTCGGTGTTGAATTTCAAGCTATTCATATGCCCTTTGATTATGAAGTGACAATGGGAGTCCCTTACAAAGGTCATGTGGTTGGTCAAGTTCGCTCCGATATTATTCTTCGAGGAGACCAGCCTGTCATCATTGAAACAAAAGCCACTGCGGCATCGTTGAAGGCAGAAGAGCGTTGGCAACTTTCTCGGTATTTGAAGATCCAAGATATTGCGCTGGGTGCGCTTATCAACTTCCCTCAAGTCGCAGGAGCGAAAGAGCCGCAAGTGGAATTCTATCTCATTGAAAAAGAAGAGTTTTACCAGTACAATGTTGATACAGGAGCTGCTTCTTTGCTTATGTAAAAATTGAAATCGTGGTGGGTACTCTTTTTAATATCCCACCCATGAAAAATGAACTCTACCTTTCAGATTTTCGACGACTTCAACTCTTTAAAAACCCTTTCAAAACCTAAATTACACATTCGCATCCAGCAACGAAATGGGCGCAAATGTATTACAACGATTGAAGGCTTTGAGACAGATCTTGATTTAAAACGAATTTGTAAAGCCTTGCGGAAATTATTTAATGTGAGTGGAAAAGTGGTGGATCTAGACGACGATACCCAAGTGATCCAACTTCAAGGTGATCAGAGAGAAACGGTTCGCAATTGGGTTCTGGAACAAGAGATTATTCCTCTTGCGGAGAAGGATCGCATTGTTCTTCACGGATTTTAAATCAATAAGAATTTAATTTCACATTAAATCTCTGAGTATTAAGAATTCCTCTCATTTTTTCTTTCTCTATTCTTTTTTCAGAAGCTAACAACAGTACTTCTCTAGTACTTGAAGATTCTAGTGGTTTATAATCAATCTGTTCCTCCATATCTTCAGTATATTCTTTAAGTTTTTTTTCGAGACCTTCAAATTCATCTACAATATTCTTATTCGTTTTAAGAAGTGTATTTATATATTCTTGGATTCCTATGGAAGGTTTATTGCTGCGATTAGCTTCATATCTGCGTGAATCATATGGTATATAGGATGATTTAAGAATATCAATAAAGTTATCAGTGAAGGCAAATAAACGTTCCTCTTTTGGTTGAATTATAAATTTATCCATATCTTCTCTCTTATAAATATCTGCTTCTTTGTCGGCGGCGGGACAAACTGTGATATTACTATACTGTCTACCTCCAGTCCAGTAATAAATCTCTCCAAAATTATCAACAAGGGTAATATAGCATCCAAAATCTCCCAACTGATATATGCTAAAGTATGATGGATATATAATATGACAAATCCATCGTTCTTCTGATTTCATATAAATAGGAAGAGAGTAAATTGTTTCATTATTAGGGTTTACTTGATTAAGACTGTCGACTCTTCCATAATTTTTTGTTCTTTTATAAATACTGAAAGACATTTGTTGCTAATCTAAATACAGCAAAGCACTCAATTTTACTTACATTATATATTAAGTAAATCTAAGCCATAGAACGACGAACAAACTTCTCAAAGAAAGGGAACGATCCATAGGTGGAAAAGAGCTTTGTACAATAGGTCTGATCTACAGAGGATGCGTTTAGGGTACTTTGAAGAGCATTTTCAAGATCCACGAGGAAAGAGAGATGTTCAGGACGGACCTTGGGACGTTCTTCTGATTCCAACCATGCTACCGTATCTGTAATGAATTTATTTCTCTCCGCAGTGCGAAGAGACACATAGAATTTCGAGAAACGGATAAGATCCATAGTGGATGGCATTCTGATCTACCCTTCTAAACAAGTTTTTAGGTATGTCAATAGAATGGCAAATCAACAAGAAATCGATAAAGGTGCTTCTTTAGTTGCGCGAGCCATCGCTCTTGCTCTTTCTCGTGAAGAAGGATGTTTGATTGGTCGAAATGGGACAGTGGAATTAGAAACTGTTTTTACATATCTTGAAAAGAAATCGTTTCCGCAACATCTCACCCAGACGCTTGAACGAAATGCGGGGGTCTTTCCACAACGCCAAGAGTCGCTCGTGGACTGGGCAAATGAATATATCGAAGCCAATCGAGTCTGTGATCTTCTTGCGCTTGGATGGTATGCGCCTTTGCGTGCTGCGGAGACGAGATTTCTCGGGACAGTGAATCCTCATGTTCAAACCGTTCCTCTTCGAAGCCTCGAACCTTACTATGTAGATCCTGTGCTTCGATGGACAAATCTTCTTGCCGGTCGTCATGTTGCTGTTGTGAATTCGTTTACAGAAACCATGAAGCGACAACTTGCGCGGCGCAATGACGTATGGGGCGCGAACACAGAAAGTCTCCTTCCCTCAAGTGCGCAATTCTCCTTTTTTCAAACAGGCTATGCGCCCAATCTTGCGCTTGGAACAGCAGGTTGGAATCCTCCTGTGTCCTCGTGGAAAGAAGCCATTGATCGTCTTGAAACCGAGATTCTCGCCTCAGGAGCACGTATTGTTCTTATCGGATGCGGAGGTCTCGGATTTCCTCTTGCGCAACGTCTCCGCCGTGCTGGAAAAATCGTGATTGTTCTTGGTGGAGCGATTCAAGTTCTTTTTGGAATCAAAGGTGAACGCTGGGCGGCACACAGTGTGATTTCGAAGTTTTGGAATTCGTCCTGGGTCTATCCTTCTGAACAAGAGACACCTCGAGGAGCAATGATGGTAGAAGCAGCGTGCTATTGGGCATCCAAGCGAGATAAAATTGAATCCATATAAGGTGCGTGGGAAAGTCACCCCTCCACCATGGTCTATCTCTCCGAACTTGATCAACAATTCCCTTGGGCTTCCAATGCGCCTCAAGACTATAGTGATAAAGAAATTCTCACGCAGCGAATCGCCTGTGAAGACGCCTCGAACGTATGGAAAGCCGAGATTCATCAGTGTCTTCCAGGATTTGCCTATGTCGGATTTCGCATTCGTCCCGTCAACAAAGAAATCCCTATGATGGTCCGTCTTCGCTGCGACCAATATCATGATAGCCCTCTTCTTTCCAATCGAACGGATGCTCAGGTCTATGGTCCAGCTACCGAAAACTGGACTCGTTTCACATATCCCATTCCTTCTCGTCTTTGCGCGCTTAATGAAGATGAACCCTGTCTAGAAGTTCATTTTGAAACTCCTGCGTGGGGTGTTGTAGAATTCCTTGCCCAGCGCTTCTACGATTTCCCTGACGAGGACAATACAATGACCTATTACAAGTACTCTATTGAAAATTCTCCTGATGACCAGTGGCTTCACACTCCTCATCAAGAGATCTATCGCTGTTCAAGTGGAATCGCGCAGGATATTCTCCGTTGTGATTACAAGATTATTCCAATTCGCATTGTAAATCTTTATCCGTCCAATTGAAGACGCTCCAACCGACGAAGATCCACACCCCCTTTGTTTCGCTTTCCACCTGCTTGTCCACGCTTCGCCGCACTGTTGCGTTGAAATAGAGAACTGCCAAGACGCATAGGCTCTACAAACGTAGGAGGAAGCGGCTTTCCAAGATTATCAAACATTTTTTTGAACACCGCAGGACGTTCGAAAATAAAGGCGCGATGAACGGGAGGATGTAGAGACGAGATCGTCTCTTTTTTCATATATTCTGAAGGGAAAAATGTTCTGAACGTGATCGCATATGTATTGACAAATTGTCTTTCACGCTCTGTTTCCATAGGAAGAAGAAGTTGTGAATAAGGGACAGAGTTGACGACGGCTTTGCCTACAAACTTATCCAAGACATAGAAGCCTGTACGACTATCAAATCGCATCTTCACGATTCCCATATCTGGAACATCGAGACCTTTCGTTTGAAGATCATTCAAATAGGAATCTAAATTCTTCTCGATTCCTGCGCGAACATCTTCTGAAGCAGGAACACTGGAATTCTCTCCAATATTGGTTGACTTGAAATCGGTTGTGATTCCATCAAGAACTCCATGGGCTGTCACACACGCAATAGGCAAATAGGAAAATTTTCCAGAAAGTTCAATAATTTTATCGATCGCCGCATCTTCATCCGCAGCCTCCGTGATGATCGTTTCATCTCCAGGATGGTCTGCCCAAGGATACAGTACAATTTCAGGAATGCCGCGGTGACGACGTTTGTCAGTATACATCCATGTAAGAATCTGGGCGAGTTTTCCAGGATTTCGACTGTTCAAGGACAACAAGTATTTGCTCATAGCTGTATTTTTTGTACTGATCTGACGTTCTCCCAAAATATCAAGCGAATCATAGTCCGCAATTGCCATCCATCCATTGACTTTCGCCTCTTTCGCATAGGTGGGAGAAAGACAATTGTCCCAGCTCTTGACTTCCGCCTCTTTCGCTTCTTCCTCCTTTGTCAATGTCTTACAAGAATAGGAAAACTTGTCGCAGCGTTGAATGGGAGCAGTTCCATCGAATTGTTTCGGCGTTCCACGAAACTGCGGCGCAGGAGATGTCATACAAACAAGACGAAGTTGACGACGAGTGACATAGATCTGGATCGCATTAAAACGCTCTCCAACGGTGTGAGCTCCAAAGGGAATGTAAGGGAACGGATAAAAGAAAACATTGTGGGTGGGAACTAAACAAAAGGTAGATCCAACAACATCACCCAAAAAGTCGCGATAAAAATAACGAGGATCATCGCCCTTGGATATGTCGGGCAATCGTACGCCACGAAAGAGAAGCGTCCCCGCTGGAATATCAACAAATTGTAGCTCTGCTTTCGCAGAAGACCCGTCTGCTTTTGTATAAGGAATCGACTGTGGGAATACTCGGTCCTCCATCTAGTGGGATCCTGGAAATTTGATGAAGATCTTGTGCGAAGGAGGAGGTACTCTCCTAGAAGTATGCCGCCTCCCTTTCGCATTCAATATGTTGGAAATCTCTTTGTTGATATGCTCCATGATCATTATTCAAAACTCGCTCATCCTGGTGTTGCGCCTTATCTAGCGCTCTTAGGAAATATTGGAAATCCTTATAGTCCTACCACATCGAATTTTCTCGATTACTGCTCACACTATTGGAAACGCGTCTTTTGGATTCCTGGACCTGTTGAATATGGAGCAACCTTTCCTGGCTCTCGCCTTGCGCGCCCTGAATTTCGCGACTCCTTGGATCAGATGCGATATCTTGTATCCAAACGGAAAAATATCTCTATTCTTGATCAAACTATAGTCTCTGTTGAAAATGTGAAACTTGTCGGTACGACTCTCTGGACTCCTTGTGATCCTCGTCGAATCCATGAAAAATACAGTCAACTTGAATTCAATAGTATCCGAAAGGGTGGAAAGTTTCTCACTCCTCTGGATATTGCGGAATGGAATGAAGAAGATGTTCAGTTCTTGCGGACAGAGATTCCTCGATGTGAAGATCCGACGATTGTTCTTACACATCATCTTCCTCACCCTGCTCTTCTCTCTGCGACGAATCCTCTTTCTACTCTGAAACGTATCGGTCTTGAAGTCAATATGCTCGAACACCTTCTTGAACCTCCTTGTAAATATTGGCTGTGTGGGGCGAGCGGCAGTTCCTCTGCGATCTACTTCCCGAAAGGCACAATGGCAACTACGAACAGTCTCTATGAATTTCCCTTTCGCTCTCGTGAAGTCAAAAACAATGGATTTGATCCCTGTGCGTATGTTGAAATCGGAAAACGTGAACGCTTTCCCTATGAAGCCACGTATTATCTTCGCCCACGGACGCAAGTACAAAAACAACAACTGATGTAGGGCTTCATGCGAATTCAGTTCGTCAGTGATTTACACCTAAATAGCCATCCTGTTGGTGTAGGATATGAATTCGAAACTTTTTTAGAACCTGTTGCGAAGGCACTCGTCATTTGTGGAGACATTGGAGATCCTGAAAGTCAATTGGTGGGTGAGTTTTGGAAGTGGGCTGCTGCGCGCTGGGAATCTATCTTTTGGGTTCCTGGATTTCAGGAAATTTCAGAAGAGGGGTGGAGAAATCTCTCTGCGTTTGAATCACGAATCCACTATTTAAAATCGACTGTTGCGCGCTATCCCACTATTTTTGTTGGAGTTCGAGAACGATTTATTACAGAAGATGGCTTCCTATTTCTTCTCTGTCCCTTCTGGACGCGCATTCCTGAAGAGGAAGTTCGTCATCGAATTCCCGCTATCAATGATGTTCACCAAACGGATTTTGAATGGCTTCGTCGAGAAATTCATGTTTCAGAGCGACCGATTGTTGTCGCCACCTATTGCCCGCCTACGTATCAAATGCTCGACCCCTATTGGAAATACAGTCCCGAGAAAGTGTTTTTTGCTGCGGAAACGGAACTCCTTCTTCGCGCACCCGTCGCCGCTTGGATTACAGGACATATCCACAAATCACTTCTTCTGGAGAAGACCTGGATGGAACCCACAGGGGAAGAAAAACATATTTTACTCGTCAGCAATCCTCGAGGCTATCAAGGCGAAGCCACAGGGTTTCGGAACGATGCTGTGTTACGCATTGAGAAACATTCGATGTAGACTCGACTCAAAGCCTTTGATCGCATCCAAGAAGTTTGCGGAAGGATAGAACGCAATCGGTCTGCGTTGACGAATAAACTGGATCGCATCTTCCCATTTC
>JACCDP011569858.1_pt1 | contig 13825 bp, 9 predicted proteins | sample 7445841 | NCBI WGS metagenome assembly JACCDP01 (sample SAMN15323441, study PRJNA562643) | freshwater metagenome | isolation source: river surface water | place: USA:Blue River Watershed | collected 2017-08-17
ATCATCATCAACTGGTTTATTACCAACTTCTGCAACAACTTATTATTATGAGGTTACTAATCTACCATCAGATTATTATACAATCCAAGTACAAGATTCAGCTGGAGGCGTAATATTTTTACCTTTCTATATCTCATCAGGAACTTCAGTCTTCATAAGTGCAACGGGTACAACATGTGGCGTAAATAATGGTATAATAGAAGGATCAACAATAACAGGTCTAACACAAGGGTTTTATAGTGTTGAGGTCACAAATTTGTTAGGGTGTGTTAGTGTACAAAATATTTTTGTACCTGACGTACCTCTTGTTGGAATGCCAAGTATACAAGTAATAAACACGCCCACTTGTTTTAATGATGATGGGATAGTTGAGGTATTTGTTACCGGTGGTACTGTACCGTATTATTATAGTGGAAGTACAGGAGAAGTTGGTATTTCATTTGGTACTACTTTTACATTTACTGGTGTACCAAGTGGGTTGTTTTTCGCAACAGTAACAGATGCGGGATTGTGTACCGCAATAAATTCGGTTTCAGTACAAACACCAAATAGTTTTTCAAGTGTTGCATTTAATGTGACAAACTCAACTTGTTCTTCATCTGACGGGGATATTCAAGTTTTAATCGATAACGGATTACCACCATTAAGTACTTATACGTTTGTGTTATCAGGTGATAATGGAACATATAGTACAATTACTTCAGGACCTGCCAATCAACAATTTACAGGATTAGATAGTGGTGAATACTTGATAACTGTTACGGACATTGCTGGTTGTACTTTTACAGGTTATACTACAGTTTCTAACGTTGATCTTTTTTCTGTAACCGCAAATACTACAGGAACAACTTGTGGTTTTAATAATGGTATATTAGAAGTATTCGTATCTTCTGGTGGTACACTTCCATATAATTATGTTCTAACAGGACCAAGTTCAAACCCTACTACTTTAAATAATAATATAGGATTTTTTAATTTTTTAAGTTCAGGAACTTATGTTCTTGAGGTTAGGGATAGTGGTGTGCCAAGTTGTTCACAAATTAAGTCTGTCTATATCACACCATCTTCTGGTGTATACTTTGATTTATACCCCATCCAACCAGTATTTGGTAATGATGGTCAAATATCCGTTTTAATTACTGATGGAGTACCACCATTCTCTTTTAGTTGGAGTGGTAACGTTTCAGGTCAAACGGGTTCTATAATTACAGGACTTACAAATGGAGATTACACATTAGAACTTACTGATAAATCAGGTTGTACATTTAGTAAAACAATCAAATTATATGGTACCAAAAATTATAGTAATTATAATACCTATACTGTCTGTGAACAACAATTTCAACAAAATGGATCTATATCTAGACGAGGAATCAGGCAAATGTATTGGGAAGGTTTTTCTGATTTAACAAGTGGTGATACAAACTGTATAATAAATTCCGCAACTTTTACATTACAAGCTAGTATTGGTGACGAAATAAAAAATGTTGTTTTTTATAACTCAACGGGACAAAACGATTATCCAAATGATTTAATTTGGGCTGAAGTTATTATTGATACTTTAAAATCATTTGGAGGTATAGATGATGTATCAATAGATTTAGAAAAAAATAGAATGCAAATAATTGCGGGATGTGCTAATTATCCTAAAGATTGTTCAGAAGAAATAATTAATTTATTACAAGACCAACTTGTTGTTGTCAATTTAAAAATTGAATACGACATTTCTTGTGTTGCATGTTCATAATATGACAAAGTTATTAATTACACAAATATCAGGATTTACAACACCTTTTAGCGGTACTGCTTGTGATGTTTATGGTAATAATTGTGGGGATTTAGGAGAGGCAACCACAGTACCATTTTTATTTACCTTACCAAGCCAATTCAATACAGCACCTGCAGTAAGAATAACTTTAATTGACTCAACTGGTTGTGAATTTACTCAAACCATTTATTGTACAGGAGATGTTTTAGATTCCTACAAACAATTTCAAAATTTTGAATATTTTGTTTTTATGGATTCAGAGCCATATCAATTTGAATTCTAAAGTATTTATAATTGAAATGTCAAGATTAACAGATAGAACATATATTACAGGGATAACATCAACAGATTTAATACACGTTGTTGTAACAGGAGACACTTCCCAAAGTGCCGATGGATCATCATATAAAGCGACAATACAACAACTTGCAACCGCACTTGGATCACCAGGTTTTTCTGGAGGTACCGTACCATATGACACATATTTCTCAACTAATTTAAGCGCTAATACTTTTTACGCAACAACTTATCTTAACTTACCAAAATTACCTTACCTACCTTTGTCAGGAGGAACCGTGACAGGAGGTACTATTTTTACAAGTGGACTAACCGCAAATACATTAAATATCTCATCAACACCAACGACTGATACTCAATTAGGTACCGAATATTTAACAAGAAATAGTTTAACTGGTGAAGTTCGAATTAAACAAATTGCCGGACCAACAGTATATGGTTTATTTGCTCAAACAGGTAATAGTGTTGTTGTTAGTGCAACTACAGTAGAATCAACAATTATAAATGGTGGTATTGGAACACTCACAGTACCGGCAAATGGGTTTAGTATTGGTGATTCTTTTAGGGCTGATTTTGGGGGATTATTATCCGCAAAAAATAACGATACAATTAGAATTAAAGTTAAGGCCGGATCCATTATATTGGCGGATAGCGGAACCCAAACTTTATCAACTTCAGTCGACGATGTTTGGCAATTTAGTGTGAATTTTACAATTAGACAGTTGGGTGCTGCTGGAGTTGCGTCAATTGTTTCATTAGGTGTTTTTCACACTACCAAACAATCAAACAATACTCAAGGAGGATTCGCATTCAATACTGTTAACAGTACTACCTTTGACACTACAATATCAAATACTTTAGATGTTACCGCAGAATGGAGTTCTAATAGTCCACTAAACTCAATTTACTCAGATATTTTTGTTTTAAACAAAATATTTTAGATCCATAGTTTAATTCACTTTATTGTATTCTACCTTAATTTTTCCATATGAAAGACATATTGTTTGTTTCGGCTCAACCTGATGTTCCATATTTTCATTGGCAAAGTAAATTGTACATACATAATTTTATTCAAAATGGTGTTGACCCAAAACAAATACATGTAATATTTGGTATTTCAGATCAAACTAATGAACCATCTGATGGTGGTTTGGATATTGTAAAAACAGGTGTAAATGTACACTTTATCAAAGACCAAAGAGATAAAAAAAATTACATACCAAGTATAAAACCTTACCTAATACAAAAGTGGTTAGAACAAGACGAAACAAGAGGAAAACTTTTTTTTCTTCATGATTCAGATATAATACTAACTAAAAAATTAGATATAGAAGAATTATTACAAGATGATAAAATTTATATGTCTGATACTAAAAATTATATTGGTTACGATTATTTAAAAAATTGCTCCAAAAAATATGAAAAGAATTTTACAAATTGTTATGAGGAACAATTAATTGATGAAATGATTGATGTGGTAGGTATAGATAAAGAAATAATAAAAAAAAACAAAGAAAACTCAGGAGGTGCTCAGTATATTATAAAAAACACCAACTCGATTTTATGGAATAAAATATACAAAAATTCAACGGAACTTTACGAAAAAATGATGAGATTCCAAAGAAGGTACCCTTTAAAAGATGGTAAAGTACAATTTTGGACTGCAGAAATGTGGTCAATTTTGTGGAATCTTTGGATAGATAATAAACAAACACAAATTACAGACCAATTAGACTTTGCTTGGGCGACAGATAAAGTTCAAAAGTTTTTTGAAAAACCCATATTACATATGGCAGGAATTACAGAAGAGATGAAATATACGAGATTTTATAAAGGAAGTTTTATAAATAATGACCCAATAGAATTATTAAAAAAAGATGAAACTTACTTTAATTATATTGACCCAAGAAACATTACTACAAAATATGTGGATAACATTAAGTCATACCTACAAAAATCAAAAAATTGATTATTTATATTAGAAATGGAAAACTGTTATATTCTATATTCATGTGACGGGAGTCAGGAACCTGTAATATCAAATGACCAACAATTAAGTGGTTATGTTAATAATTTTGTTGCCGTTACACTTTTGGATCCTGAAGCGGTAATAAAAAAATGTTACTTTGTTTTTGACTTAGGTGAAATAGATTGTCCGGTAGTTTATACAATTGAGATAGATCCAGATGTTGAATGTGATTGTCCCAACCTTTGTTATTTTGTCAAATACGGAACTGCTGAACAAACAACCACTTATGTTGATAATAACAACCAATTAACTTTGAGAAATTTCTCAATAGGAGAAACATACAATTTTTGTTCAAAAATATACCCTGTTTTTGAAGTGACAGGTAGTACACAAGTAACTGTTAAAAGTGCTTGTGTCGGAAATAATTGCCCACCATCACTCTCTACTGTAAAAAATCAAAACGAATGTGATGTATTAACAATATTTCCAATGAGTGTTGAGTGTATAACGTTGAACCCAACATCCGACGTTACTTTTGATGGATCAACCCAACTGTACATAACAGGAGGAACACCTCCTTATACCATAGAATGGGAATTTGGTAGTTTTGCTCCGGCACTTAATAATTTAGGACCCGGTGTTTATAATGCAACAATAAGTGATTATTATGGTGACTTTGTTATAGACACAAGTTGTGTTTTAACAGCAATTACAACAACATTTTCAGGTATGTGTTTTGTCTTAGATGGTGGTAAAGATGCTGAAGATATTTATTTTGACGTAGAATTTTCAGGTATAAAAAACACCAAACCATACTATACTATATCAACACCAATCCAAAGTTATGGTGTTGTATTTTGGGATGAAGCACAAGGGATATGGGTATTTTGTTTAGATTTTAATTGTGGTACTAATTCATACTACAATTATTTAGATAATAATGATGGGGATTATCCATCAACTTATGGGACTTATTATTGGTCTGCGGGTACAAACAATAGTCAAGAAATTTTGGATTCATATGTTGGTCCGTGTGAACCACCAACTCCAATTGTAACGTATCCTAATCTTTGTGCTTTCTATTTAATAAGAAGTAATGATCCTGATATGCCATTTACACAAATTTTTGTTGATTTGGCGTATAACGGTATGGTTAATGGTCAACCAAGTTGGCAATCTTCAGACACACTTTACGATTTATATTGGAATTCAGGATCAACACCAAATCAATGGGTTATGACTGGATATGCAGGAACACCAACAAGTTTAGTTGCAAGTAACAATCCATCTGTACCACCATTGTCAAATTGGTTGGTTTATGGTGACGCCACAATCGACACTTTTTCTGTTTTTAGCGGAGCTTGTAATGTTGCTGAAACAGTGGGGTTTGACGTTCAAACTAATAACGCTGAGTGTGATCAAGGTGGAAGTATAATGATTGATGCATATGGAGGAACTCCACCATACCTTTACTCAATAAACGGAGGACAAACATTTTCAGCAAGTCCTTATTTCCCAAATTTAAGTCCTGGAACGTACTTAGTACAAGTTAGTGACCTGAATGGAGTTTCTTCACAAACATCAGTACAAATTACCTCAACAACAAATATAATATATCAATTAGGGTTTGGTTTTAGTATTGCTACTAACACGTTTACTGTTGTCGCACCACCTTTACCACCAGGAGTAACAATATCATTCCAAGTTGTACACACAAATGTGTTCAACTATTCACCAAACTCACTACAGTTAAGTCCAACACCACCATCTTATAATAATATTGCAACAATAATCGGAATTGGACCACTCGCACTATACCAAACAATTTCAAGTTTTTCAAACATAGGAGGACCATGTACTTCGGTATTCACCCCTTTAATACAGAATCAATTTAATAGTGCATACTTTGCAAACGTTACATTATCAAGTTCACAAACTATAAATGGAACTGTAACAAATACAATTGTGAACCCACCAACAGGTGATTGTGAAACGGCTTCAGGATCTTACAACATACAAATAATAAACATACAAATGAACAATTGTTATTGTTGTTCAGCTCAATTAGTAGGAATTTAATAAAACTTATATTTATAAAAATAAATGGGATACATAATTAAAAATACTTCAGGTCTTGTCAATACAAGAATTACCGATACTGGAAGACAAAAACTTTCTCAAGGTAATTTCAAAATTGCATATTTCCAAGTTGGAGACAGCGAGGTTTCCTATGATAAACTACCAAGTAGTTATAATCAGGCTAATAGTTATGTACTTGAACCACAGTTTAATGCTCAAAATAGTGCAGGTGCACCACAGTCTAACAAACAATATGTTAAATATCCATATTTAGTCGATCAGGGTGAAACAAACACTTATGGTATACCATATATGGATTCATCTATTGAGTCGGTCTACAACAGAGCGGCGATGAGAGGATTTTTTGATGGTATCACAACAGGAAGTACTATAAGTTGGAGAGTATTAACAGGGGATTATTATGTTGTAACGGCAAATTATGAGGTTCCTATGAATCAATTTGTTGGTGATAACAAAATTACTTTAGAATATTCCGCTTGTAATTCACAAAATACAAGAAAACCAAGTGTTGGTGATTTTGTTACGATTTATTATGATGGTAATGGATGTAGTAATTGTTACTGTGAAAATTTACCAACCCCTACACCAACAGCATCTCCCGCAAGTACTGTTACACCAACCCCAACCCCTAGTTCGACTAATGGTACAATTAATTGTGCTAGTCCCACACCAACACCTACACCAACACATACACCTTGTTTAAGTCCTACACCAATTCCGGTTTGTCCACCAACACCACTTCCTGAGTGTTATATGAATTTTAATAGTTGTTATTTGATTTTAACATATCGAATTATTGAGGTTTGTGAAAATTTAATAACATTAGATAGAAATACACCTGACTATTGTAATATATCTCCTGATTGTTGTGCTAGAGTTTTGGTATACCCACCAAACATGACTTCACAATATGATAGTTATACACCAAGACCACATTGGGCGGATAATGTAATAGATTTTGAATCTATATGTGACATTGACCAATTCAACGTTAAAATTTGGAATATGAATATTCCATGGACTGAAAACCCAGCGGGTTTAATATCAACTCAGTATAAAGGTTATACAAATTTTGGATCAATTGATTATATCGGTAGTAAAGAATATTTTGGTTATAATTCTTCAAAAGGACAAACTACAACAGACGATGTTTATTACTATAATTCATTTAGTGAGAAAATTATTGTTACACCTGAAGAACAAAAGGCAATTGCGATTATACACTATACAAATCAAACTATAGATTTCTTTTATGGTGAAAAATTTGCACTTGAACCATACGATCCTACAAACCCACTAGATACAACAGGACAAGCAAGAAATTTCAAATTACACATACCAACACTTATGTGGCATAAAAATAGAGAGTGTTGTTTTGGTGTGACATTTTGGGTTGATCCTCCAGGGTTTGAAGATAAAGATTTATTCCAAGTTCAGTATATCAGGTCAACTAAAAATTCTGACATGAACCAACCTGGTTTAAGGTATTATAATCTTTGGGACACTTACGCAAATTCTAATGGTCTACCAAGTAGAGTGGGTAAAGTATTCCCTGATTCACATATTGTAATAATTGATGATGAAGAAATAGTTGCAGCACTTTCATACAAATCAAATAGAAATTTCACACTACCAGCACCACAAGTTTCTCTAATCACACCAAATGTTTGCGATTCAACAAACACATCTGAAGGTATTTTAACGGGTAACGGAGAAACAATGTATATTACTTACCAATTAGAGAATGATTATTGTTTTACTAATTGGTTACACAGTAATTACTATTCAAAAATTGTTGGAAACGATAATAAATGTAATCCCGATGTAAGTAAAAATGTTGCTGTAAGATTTGGACCTGAATTCCCATGTTTGAATCAACCTGGGTTTGTTCCCACAACAACAACTACGACCACACCTACTACAACAACAACGACAACGTTGAACCCTCCTTGTTGGGAAAACGGATTCCAAATGAATTTAGTAGTCGGATCGAACGTAGTTAACTTAGATTTCCAAAATAGCGGTACGTTTTTGAATGGACAACCAGTGTTTGTAGGGTTATATGAGACATACCCACTTAACATTTATTGGAATGGTACTGAATGGGTGGTAATTGCTGTTGATAATGTGGCGGTTGAAACCATATTGTTTACGACGGAAGATCCTATAGGTTATTTTGATACTAGTTTAACACCTGGTAGTGTTATTACTATATCAGGTAACACTTATTGTGGTGATAATACACAAATATGTTTTACAATATGTTCTATACTCGGTTCTTGTGATGATGTGATATTCTATCAAACAATAAGTGCTAATACAACCGTTTATGTATCACAAATATCAAACTCTGTAGTATCATATGACATTTTAAGTGGCGATTGGGTAATGGATATTAATGGAACAATTGAAGCGACTCTACCTGGTTTAACTGCTAATGATGAACCTTTAGGTTCTTGGATTACATCTTCACAATACTATAGTATTGATAGTTTTTTAGGTCAATGTAATGTAAAATGTAATTGTATTAATTTTTCGGCAACAACAATTTCATCCGTAAGTTATGTACAATGTAACGGTGTTTTAGTCCAAGCTCAATTACAACAAGATGAGAGTATTGATGTATGTGTCTTATTGAATATTTACAATTTGGATTCAGGTTCTGTTGTGATTAGTAATTGTACTATTGACTGTACTCAATTACAAACTCAATTACAAACGCAAACACAAACAAGTAGTGTTTCTAACTCACAAAATTCAGTTAGTCAGACAAACTTTTCTAATCTGTTGGCAACAACCACAACTTTTTGTCCTGTATGTAACATTGAAACAGGATTTTGGGCTACTAATTTTAAAATATTGGCTCAAAAAGTTGCTTCAGGTGAAAGACCAAATCCTGAAAAATGGAGAATTATTGATTTTACATCTCAAATTGACTCCAAATTTATAAACGGTTATGTTACTGAAGAATCTTTAACTGGAAGTACATTCATAATAACACCCGATAATTATAATTCAGCCCCTTATTACAAACTAAACAATTACATAGATTTAGTACCTGTCAGTCAAACAGGACCATCTTTGAATTTTGGTGATGAGTATTATTTTTATGGTAACATTGAAACAGACATACAGGCCACAATTTACGAAATGAAATATAAAATAAATTTAGGTCAAGATGAGTTTTTCATTTCCCAAAATCCAAGTTGGACACAAGGAAAACCACCATACATTACAGAGATCGGATTGTTTGATGAGAATAAAGATTTATTAGTTATTTCTAAACTACAATCACCAACCTTAAGACAAGGAATACAACAATACGTAGTTAAATTAGACTTATAAATCAGAAAAACCTTCAAGTTTTAAAAAAATATATTATAATCTAAATAAAAATTTATGGGAAAAAACCTTAAGAATTCACCAAAAGTGTTAGGATTAGACATTTCAACTAAAACAATAGGTTGGGCATTATTTGATATACAAACACAAGAGTTATTAGAACTTACACATGTTTCGCCAAGACCAAAAAATAATGATGGAGAAGATAAATTAAAAGAATTAATTTTGAAATCAGAAATATTCGCTGAAAAACTTAAAGAATATAAAAATTTAGGAATTGTTAGGGTTGTAATAGAAGAACCATTGTTAAATTCTAATAACATATACACAATACAAACTCTATTAAGATTTAATAGTTTTGTGTTTAAAGAAATTTATAATATTTTAGGTATCATACCTGAATTTATATCAACATATAACTCAAGAAAATTTGCATTTCCCGAATTAGTCCAAGAGAATGAAAAAAAGAAATTTGTTTTGTTTGGGGGATTACCAAAAGACATTGATAAAAAAATGATAATTTGGGAAAAAGTTGCAAAAAGAGAACCTCAAATTACTTGGCAATACACAAGAAACAACACTTTGAAAAAAGAGAATTTTGATCAAACTGACGCTTATACATGTGTTTTAGGTTTCATGAGATCTAAAGAAATTTGGAAATAAAAAACCTTATAAACCGATAATTTAAAATATCGTCTTTTCAGACGATATTTTTTTATGCGTCAACGTCAAATCCACAGATATCAAATTTTACACCACCTAAGAGACTTGATGTTTGGATAGATTGGATTGTTAATGACGTAAAAGGCGTTGAAGCACTAATAACAAAAATTCCTGAACCACTATGGTTAGGGACTTGAATTGAAGTTACACATCCTGGTAAATTAGAAGCTTGAACTGAATTACCAACAATTTGATAACAACAAGCATCACTCGAAGTTATAGTAGGTTGAGATCCCAAATTAGTTGTAAATTGAACACTTTCAAAGGCAACTACATTACCTGAAACCAAGTCAATTCTAAAAGTGTAGTCAATAAGTCTTATTCTAACATTATTAACTGCGTTATTAAAGTTAATCGTATACGACCAAGGGCCTAAAGATTGAGATCCTGCCTCAATAATGTCAGAAACGGTAATTGGATTTGTGTAACAAGCCGGTAAAAAAGTTGTTGGACCTAAGTTAATAATATCTCCAGAACCACTTGCATTTAGAATTACACCATTAATTACGGTCGATGACCCTATCTGAGGTAAAGGATAATTTTCATTACAACAATTTTGATTACAATCATTCGAAACTAAAGTCACATTACATGGTGGACAATTAAATATTGGATAAGCGGATGAACACCAATATGAATCACCAGGAGGTGCACCTACATCAATTTGATTACCATCACAATCTTCTAAAGTTAATTCTTGTGTAGTTGGACTATTGTTAGTAAACAAATAAGTTGATGTAACACATAAATTAGGTGTTGGAGTTGGTGTTGGTGTTGGAGTTACAGACGGAGAAGGACAAGGAACTGTAAGTTCTGTTGTATAAAATCCTGCACTTGCTGTAATACAATTTAAAGTTGGTATAGATATTGGTTGAGAAATCCATTCTGAAACCGAACCAATTGGTGTAGGTATGTCAGAATATAAATACGCACCTGCAATATTATTAGTTGAATCCTCAACTACCCATCTAACGTTTATATCATCCCAATATATCGTGCAACTAAAAATTGTGTAAGGAACAAGAAGTACAAGACTAAATGTATATGATGGTCTACCATTTATAATAGTACCCGGATTAACATTTATTGTTCCAGTGCCACCTGTTGCACATTCTGAATGAACAACTAAACAGTTATAAACTGGTGTCGGAGTTACAACAATACAATCCAAACAAGCCCCTTCAGATGAATTACCAACAATACCGGTAATCTCTATATTATCAATCCCACTTATATTTTGAACTAACCCATCGTAAATTGCACAAATTTTTTCACCGTTTACAATAACTTCGTAAACATATCCTTGTAACAATTCTGAATTGAATGGATCTAATAAAGATTGAGTTGTAAAATAATCAAATCCTGTAAAACAATCTGTAAATTTCTTACTATCACCACAAATAATTCTTTCTGAAACACCATTAAAAATAGCACTACCACTAAAGTTACAAGGTCTTGTAACATCAGGTGAAGGTGTTGGAGTTGGTGTTGGAGTAGGTGTTGGTGATGAAGAAATTGTCATACCTGAAATGCTAACCGAAAACCCACCACATGGATTTGAAGGTGACGGTGTTGGTGTTGGGGTAGGTGTCGGTGTTGGTGATTGTGATACGTCAGGAGGAGGTATTGAAAAACATTCGAAAACGGCCTCAAAATTAAAATCTTCACAAGGATCTGGGGTAATTGGCGTTGAACACTCTCCTTCTGAAAAAAAACTTGAATCAAAGTCAGGACACGGAGAAAATGAATTGAAAGGACCCCAAAGATCACATGTACCACCTAAAGAAGATGATAAACACCATTGTACGTTTGTTAAGTTGTAATAAATGTAATAACTTGAACTTTGAGATAAAAAATAAACTTCGTTATTGTAAGTTCCCGCAACTTCATAGGTATCATCATAGGTTGTTGTACCATCAACACAATAAGTGTCAGAACAATTACATGATGTAAAATATCTAAACCCACCTAAATACTCAAAGGCAACAACGCCATTCGAATAGAATCCGGCGGACAATTCATAAATACCACCACAAGATGGGTCTGTATACAAAGGAGTACCAACAGAAAACGAATCACCATATACTGTTATCGATAATGAAGAACCACAAGCATCTACTGGATTTGCTTGTACTGAAGACCAAGAACCTAAATTAATACACGGCATTAAAAACTAACTAATTCATTTATGATACATCCTGTTGAATCAACAACTTTAATAAAAACTGGATTTAAGTTATTATATGGGAATGGGACATTAAATGTATACGGTAACTGTGCGGGTGTTAAAGTTGTTAAATAAACACAAGTTGTGAGTGTGTTGTCACAAACATAGATATCGTAATTTGGTGTCCCATTTACTGTTGATATAGTAACCTGATTTGGCATATTTTAAATGTATACCTAATAAATATAAAAACTTATAAAAGTTTGTGTAGTTGATGAATTGAAAGTTTATGATTATATTATAAATGATGGATGAAAATGAAGCATTGGTTGAGTTGTTAGAGGATGTCCTTGGTGATCATGGGTTACATTACCCAAATCGAGGGCAAATTTCTTTCAATTGCCCTGTTTGTGATGATGACAGAAATAAACACAATTTAGAGGTTAATTACATAGAAAATGTTTATAAGTGTTGGGCTTGTGGGGATAGTGAGGGAACTCACGGTCCTTTGGGTCGAATATTTGACAAATATGGTAATAAGAAACAAAAGAAATTATACAATGTTTTAAAACCCGAAACCGTCGTAAAAAGGGAAAGAAAGAAAAAAACTTTAAAACTACCCGAAAGTTTCACTCTATTCAAAGACTCAAGTCAGGTGTATCCTGTTAGACGACAAGCCATTAATTATCTTAAAAGTCGAGGAATCACAGATGAAATGATAGAGAAGTTTGGTATTGGGTTTTGCGACAAGGGAGATCATGCCGGTCGAATTGTTATACCATCTTATAATAAAAATGGTGAATTGAACTATTATATTGCAAGAAGTTGGAACCCAACATCAAAAGCAAAGTACAAAAATCCTGAGGCAGAAAAAGACAAAATTATATTTTGGGAAAATTTAATCAATTGGGATAAAGACATTTATTTGGTTGAAGGGGCTTTTGATGGTATATTTTTAGATAACGCAATACCAATGCTTGGTAAACATATGTCAGAACTTTTATTTGAAACAATTTATAAAAATGTTAAAGGTAATGTAATTATTTGTTTAGATGCTGATGCTTGGCAAAATGCGGTAAAATTATATCATGAACTAAATGGTGGTCATCTTTACGAAAAAATTAAATTAATCAAGTTACCAGATGATAAAGATATTGCAGATTTAAGAGGGGAAATAAAAGAAGAATATTACATGAAAATTAGATAATGGATTTAAAAAAAATTGCACAAGAAATAAGAGACATTATTTCTGGAAAACAAAAAGACTTCCAACTAACCTTTGAGGAGGAAAGTCATAAATACACAATGTTGGATGAGGACGGAAATTTAAGATCAGATTTTCCATCAGTTTCTAAAGTAATGAAATTATTTTATGACGACTTCCCAACCGAACAAGCGGCTTACAACAAGGCGGGAGGAGATCCTGACGAGGCTGAAAGATTAATGGAAGAGTGGGCAG
>JACCDP011569894.1_pt1 | contig 13823 bp, 13 predicted proteins | sample 7445841 | NCBI WGS metagenome assembly JACCDP01 (sample SAMN15323441, study PRJNA562643) | freshwater metagenome | isolation source: river surface water | place: USA:Blue River Watershed | collected 2017-08-17
CGCTTGGTCAGCAGCAGCACCTGGTCGGCCAGGTCCTGCTTGAGTTGCTGGTAGACCTCGTTGGCCAGACTCACTCGGGTTGTAGTCAACATGGGGAGTGCATCAGCGACGAACTTCGCGTTGAAAAACCTCAAGGCTACGCTTTTTCGTGGCGACGAAGGTCGGCTCGGTCAACGTGGCCACAGTGCGCGGCCGCGGGTCGTCGTAATGCAGGATCTCTGCAATCGAGGTGGGGCGCTTGGTCAGCAGCAGCACCTGGTCGGCCAGGTAGACCGCCTCCTCAAGGTCGTGCGAGACCAGCATCATCGTGGTGCCGGTCTGAATGAAGACTTCCTGCAGCTTCTCGCGGATGAACAGCGTCATCTCGAAGTCCAGCGCGGAAAACGGCTCGTCGAGGAAAAGCACCTCCGGCTTGGGTGCCAGCGCGCGCATGATCGACGCGGTCTGCTGCTGGCCGCCCGACAGCTCGTAGGGGTAGCGGTTGAGGTCGAACTTCACGTCGAACGAAGCCACCAGCTCTTCCATGCGGCGATCGACCTCGGCCTTGCTCTTGCCTTCCAGCTTGAGCGGGTAGGCGATGTTGTCGATGGTGCGCATCCACGGGAACAGGGCTTCACGGTAGTTCTGGAACACATAGCCGATCGTCGTGTCCTTGAGCGACTTCCCGTCGAACAGGATCTCGCCGGAGTCGATCGGCACGAGGCCGGCGATCATGTTGATCAGCGTCGACTTGCCGCATCCGTTGGGGCCGAAGATGGAGACGATCTGGCCCTTCGGGATGTCCAGGTCAAAGTTCTCGTACAGCGGCCAGCCCGCAAAGTACTTGGTCCATCCGCGGATAGTGATGTGGGTGCCGGCCGGGCCCGGCCGGAACGGTGGTTTCGGCGTGTCGGCATACACCGGGCCGTTGAGCACTTCAGTCATCGTCCGCTCCAGTGCACGATGCGTTTTTCGAGGGCCAGGAAGGCCACGTTCAGGGCATAACCGAGAATTCCCGCAGCCATGATGGCGGCGTACATCACGCGCACGTTCATCACCTGCTGGGCATCGATGATCTTGTGACCCAAACCGTTCTCGGAGCCAATGAACATCTCGGCGACGACCACGATCACCAGGGCCATCGAGACGGCAGAGCGCAATCCGACGAAGGAAGGCTGCAGGCTCTCCCAGAACAGGACGTCCTTGAAGATCTGCCAGCGCGTGGCGCCCATCACCTTGGCGGCGGCAACCCGCTGCTTGCGCGCATTGATGACGCCGTAGGCGCAGTTGAAGATGACAATGAGGAAGGCACCAAATGCGGCGATGGCGACCTTGTTGATGTTGCTGATGCCGAAGATCAGAAGGAACAGCGGGATCAGCGCCGAGGCCGGTGTCGAGCGGAAGAAGTCGATCACGAATTCAACGCTGCGGTAGGCGCGCTCGTTGCTGCCGAGGGCAATCCCGAGGGGCATGCCGATGGCTGTGGCAATCGCAAAGGCCACCAGCGTGCGCTCCAGCGTGACCAGGAAGTGGGGCAGCAGCACCTGGCTGGTCATGCCGTTGATCAGCGTCAGCAACGTGTCCACCGGCGGCGGCAGCAGGATCGGCTTGATCCATCCGAGACGCACAACCAAGTCCCAGATGATCAGCAGTGCGATGGGGCCGGCCAGCGGCAAAAATCGCCCCCAGTCCATGCGCTTGCGTGGCGAGGCCACCGCGGGCGATCCGCGGTGGCGCCAGGGCTGGGCCGCCGTACCGGGGGTGGCCTCGGTGCCCGGCGTGCCCAGTGTCGTGGTGCTGTCGGGGGGCATGACTCAGGCCCGGTACAGCATCGCGCCCACGTCCACCTTGCGACTGAAGATGCCGCGCTCGGTGAACAGGTCAAAGAACTTCTGGAAGTACGCCACGTCGGACGCCTTGAAGTCGGTGGACATCATGTAGTCGGCCATCGGCACCTCGTTGGTCAGCGCTCCCTCGATGGCGGTGTAGCCCTTGAGGAACGGACGTGCCTCGGCCGGGTTGTTCTTCACCAGGTCGACACCGCGCTTGTAGGCGGCGATGTACCGGCGAGTGACCTCGGGGTACTTCTTGATGAACTCGCTGGTCAGGCTTGCGGAGCCACCGTGCCAGGGCGCCATCGGGTCGCCCAGCACGTATTTGGCAATCACGCCGACTTCAAGGTTGCGCGTCGTGCCATTGAGCCGGCCGACGGTACCGGTGGGCTCAAGCGTGTAGCACGCATCGACCTGGTTGGCGGCGATGGCCGCAATGTGCTGCCCGATCGGCAGTTCGACCACGGTGAAGTTTCTTGCGCCTGCGCGCTCGAGCACCGTGCGAGCAAGCACCACGTTCTGCACGCCGGGGCCGCAGGCGACCTTCTTGCCCGACAGTTCGCTGATGGCCTTGATGGGGCTGTCCTTGCCAACAATGAACTGGTCGAGCACGAACTTTTGGTTGGTGGGGTTGGTGCAAAAGATCTTCAGCAGGCCAGGCTGCGCGATCTCGGCAATGCCGAGCGCTGCCGAGCCGGTGCCGTTGGAGCTGCCTTCTGCACGTCCCGAAATCATGGCCTCGGCCACTTGCTGAGGGCTCGCGAGCTTGAGGGGTTCGACGTCGAGCCCAGCCTCCTTGAAGTACCCCTTCTCCACCGCAGCGAAGAAAGGAATGCCGGAGGCCACCGGCCAGAATCCCACGCGAATCTTGGGAGTGGTCTGTGCAAACACCAGGCCAGGCGCACTGGCAGTGGCGACGGCCGCACCGGCGGCCTTGATGAGGGTACGGCGTTGGGCGAATTTGCTCATGGTCATCTCCAGGGGTTGGGAAGGTTGCGGGAGCGGGAAATCCATTCAGGTCGGAGCAGGGGCGAAACTCAAGTGACGGCACGGGTCCGCATGTACGCGCGCCAACCACCCAGGTGAGTGATGTCCTGCGCGTCACGCAGGGCTTCGCTTTCGCACAGGAAGCACTGCACCTGCGCGCCATCGGACAGCCGCACGGTGCCGATGCCCAGCGGCGCCGGGATCAGCGCGACGAACGATCCGTACTGGGACACCGGCATGTCCCACACCTCCAGCGCAATCGCTGCGCCTTCGCCCGCGGCCACGCGCAGCAGGCCGGGCTTGGGCGGCACCGTGCCGGCCAGTGCGTAGAGGCGGTAGTCGGGTGCGGTCTGTGCGGTGTGCAGCAACCGCGCGCCGCGCTCGGTGAGCTGCCAGTTCAGCGGCATGCCCGACAGGTGCGCGCCCACCACCGCTACCTGCACGCGCGGCTCGCGCGCGTCCAGCGGCGCGGACACCAGGGCTTCGGCGGGTGGCAGCGGCTCGGCGGTCGCGCCCAGGGTCAGGCCGGTGGCCTGGTGGTAGCGCTGGCCCAGCTCGGCCAGCGCCCAGTCGCTGCCGCAGGCGCCGATCAGCGTGATGCCGAAGGGCAGACCATCGGCACGCAGGCTGCTGGGCACCGACAGTGCGGCGTAGTCGAGCAGGTTGACGAAGTTGGTGTAGGCGCCGAGGTTGCGGTTGAGCGCCACCGGGTCGGCCTGCATCTGCGCAATCGTGTAGTGCGTTGGCGCGGTCGGCACCAGCATCACGTCAAAGTGGTCCCACAGCGGTGCGACCTGCTGCGCGATGGCGCGCAGCTGCACCTGGGCCTCGAACACATCGGCAGCGCTGTATTCGCGCCCCTTGGCGATGATGCTGCGCACGGGCTCGATGACGTCGCCCTCGTGCGCATCGAAAAAGCGGCGAACGGCGGCATAGCGCTCGGCCACCAGCGCGCTTTCGTACAGCAGTGCCGCGGCGCGCGCCAGCGGCTCGTAGTCAAACAGCACGGGCGTGCCGCCCAGCGACTGCATGCGTTCGATGGCGGCGTCGAATTCGGCACGCGCCAGCGCATCGCCAAAGAATTCGAGCTGGCGCGGCACGCCAAAGCGCAATTTCGCGCCATATGGCGCCGTGCGCAGGGGCAGCGTGCGTGAATACGGGTCTTGCGGGTCGTGGCCCATGGCCGCGGCCAGCACCCGCAGCGCCACAGGCACGGTGCGCGCGAAGATCGACACCACGTCCACGCTTTGCGCCGCGGGAACCACGCCGTGGGCGCTGATCAGGCCGCGCGAGGGCTTCAGGCCCACGATGTTGTTCAGGCCTGCGGGCACCCGGCCCGAGCCGGCGGTGTCGGTGCCGAGCGAAAAGTCCACCTGCCCGCTGGCCACCACATGGGCCGAGCCGGCGCTGGAGCCGCCGCTGACATACCGCGCATCAAAGGTGTTGGGTACCGGGCCGTAGGGCGAGCGCGTGCCGTTCAGGCCGCAGGCGAACTGGTCCAGGTTGGTCTTGCCGGCCAGCGATGCACCGGCCGCCAGCAGGCGCTGCACCACGGTGGAATGCACCTGCGGAGTGCGCGCAAAGGCCGGGCAGGCCGCGGTGGTCGGCACGCCCGCGACATCGATGTTGTCCTTGACCGCAAAGCGCAGCCCGCTCAGCGCGCCGTCGCTGGCGCCGCGCACCGGCGCGGACAGTTGCGCAATCCAGGCGCACTGCGCATCGCCCGCATCTGGGGCATGGGACGGAAGGACGGGTTTCGCTCGCACCACTTTTGTGCATCCAATCTTGTGTACAAGATGGGATTGCGAAAAGCGTGCCAGCCCGGGGCAAGGGCGGAGGGATGACGGCCGTGCATGCGGGTCACTTGCCCGCACTGCGACGCACGGCAGGCGAATTCCCTAGCATTCGTCAGCGGCGCGGTTGCCGTAACCCTCGCCAACAAACCCTCCACCTTTTATGAATGTCACTGTGCCCAATGCATCACGGATGGTCGCGTGGCTGCCGCTGGGGCCGCGCACAGCGCTTCGCGCCCTGTTGCTGGCGGGCAGCGCGCTTGCCGCACTCACCTTTATGCCGGCGGCCGCTGCAACGCCGGCTGCGGTGGCGCCGGCCGCACAGACCGGCTGCCCCAAGCTGCTGCAGCACAGCTTCAAGCGGCTGCAGGACGATCAGCCGCAGGGGCTGTGCCAGTTCAGCGGCAAGGTGTTGCTGGTGGTCAATACCGCCAGCTACTGCGGCTTCACATCCCAGTTTGAAGGCCTGGAGGCACTCAACGCACGCTTTGCCAGGCGCGGGCTGGTGGTGCTGGGCTTCCCGTCGAACGACTTCAAGCAGGAAGACGCCGATGCAAAAAAGACCGCTGCGGTCTGCTTCAACACCTACGGCGTGAAGTTCCCGATGTTCACCGAGACCCGGGTACGCGGCGCACAGGCGCACCCCTTGTTTGCCGAACTCGCGCGCGCCACCGGCAGCGCGCCCGGCTGGAACTTCAACAAGTACCTCGTCGGCCGCGACGGGCGGCCCATCGCGCACTTCGGCAGCATGACCTCGCCGGAGAGCCGCACGCTCGTGAGCGCGATCGAAGCAGCGCTGTCGGCGCGCTGATCAGTCGCCCGCCACCGCCACGGCCTCCACCTCGACCTTCAGGCCGTGATGCAGCGGCCCGGTGGGTACCACCGCGCGGCTGGGGCGGCTGGTGCCGGCCCATTGCGCATAGATCGTGTTGAACTCGGGCCAGTGCTCCATGCTGTCCACATACACGCGCACCTGCACCAGCCGGTCGATGTCGCTGCCCGCCGCGTGCAGTGCGCTCGCCACATTCGCCAGCACCTGGCGCGCCTGCTCGGCAAAGCTGGCATCCACCAGTCGCTCGCCCGCCGGCGTGACGGGAAGCTGGCCCGACACGAACACGAACCCGTTGGCCACCACCGCATGCGAGTAGTGCCCTGCGGGCGTGGGCAGGTCGGCGGGTTGCACCGGGCGGGGCAGGGCTGCGGTCATGGGCGTTCTCTGGTGTGGGGTGGGGGCTACCAGCCGTAAAAGCGCGGCCAGGCTTGCACCTCGCCACCGGGCAGCAGCGCCTGGTACTCGGGATGCTGCGCTGCCGTGGCGCACGCATGGTTGGGCAGCACCCGCAAGCGCGTGCCCACCGGAAAGCGGCGCGCGATGTCGCCATCCACGCCAGCCATGCCATCCGCGCGGCACAGGATGCCGTGCTCCTGGTTGGCGCTGCCCAGCACATAGCCATCGATGGGGGTGCCGTCTTCGCTGCACACCTGCCCGTAGCCGAAGTCGTGCCGCTGCTTTTGCGTGCCGCGGTCGCGGCTCATCGCCATCCAGCCGGCGTCCACGATGGCCCAGCCCTTGTCTTCCTGATGGCCGATCACGGTGGTCAGCACCGACAGCGCGATGTGGTCAATGCCGCACACGCCCACGTTGTGCATCACCAGATCAAAGAACACATACACGCCGGCGCGCACCTCGGTCACGCCAGCCAGGTGCGGTGCGGCCAGCGCGGTGGGCGTGGAGCCGACGCTCACCACCGGGCAGGGCAGGCCCGCATCGCGCAACCGCGTCGCAGCGTGCAGCGTGCCATCGCGCTCTTGTTCGGCCACCCGGCGCAGGGCTTGCGGAGTGTCCACGTCGTAGCTCGAACCGGCGTGCGCCATCACGCCGCCCAGCCGCATGCCACCTTCGTGCAGCGCGCGGCCCACGGCCAACAGCGTGTCAGACCCGGGCGGCACGCCCGAGCGGTGCCCGTCCACATCCACCTCGATCCACACCTCGAACGCATGCGCCTGGGCGCGGCCGAACTCGGCAATCGCCTGCGCCGCGGCCACGCTGTCGGTGATGATCTTCAGGTCGCAGCCACGCTGGCGCAGCGCCAGCACCTGCGGCAGCTTGGCCGGCACGATGCACACCGCATACAGGATGTCGCTGATGCCTGCGGCAAAAAACTGCTCGGCCTCTTTCAGTGTCGAGACGGTGATGCCCTGCGCGCCTGCGGCCAGCTGCGCCTGCACCACCGGCAGGCTCTTGGAGGTTTTGACATGCGGGCGAAAGCGCACGCCCAGCGCGCTCAGGCGCTGCTGCATCTGCTGGATGTTGGCCTGCATCCGTGCGGTGTCGAGCACGGCGGCCGGGGTGTCGATGTCGGCAAGCTGCGTCATGGGCCGATCTTAGGGCCGCCTGCCGCGGGCTGCCTGCCTGCGGCCACCTACGCCCGCGCGGCGTGGATCAGCGCGCCGCCCAGCACGCCCACCTGGTACAGCCCGACAAAGTGCGTGTAGGCGCGGTCGTAGCGGTCGAAGTGCTCGCGCCCGAGCCGCTGCACCGTCTGCGCTTCCAGTGACCGGTACATCGCATGGCGCTCGCGCAGGATGCGCGTCCACTCCTCGCTGAGATCGGTCACGCGCACCATGCGCAGCCCCTCGGCCTGCAGCAGCGCGGTGTACTCGGCCACCGAAGCAATCTCAGAAAAGCGCATGCCGTCGTACAGGCCGCGCGCATCGTCGGCGCTCAGCGGCTGGCGGCACAGGATGTCGGAAAACACCAGCCGCCCGCCCGGGCGCAGCACGCGTGCGCATTCGTGCACCAGCTGCGGCTTGTCCGGAATGTGTGCAAACGCCTCTTGCGCGATCGCCAGCGAAAAGCGCGCATCTTCAAACGGCATGGCCAGCGCATTGCCCTCGACAAAGTTCACGCGCCCTGACAGGCCGGCGGCCTGCGTGAGCTCGGTGGCGCCCTGCACGCGGCTGCGTGTGAGGTCCAGCCCGGTGACGCGGCAGCCGCGCTTCCACGCCAGGTAGCGTGCAGGCCCGCCCATGCCGCTGCAGACATCCAGCACCTCGTCGTGCGCCGTCACTGCAGCCTCGTCCATCAGCCGGTCCACCGCAGCGGTGCCGCCGTAGTGGTCCTGATCGTGGTGCTGCAGCACCTCTTCGGTGATGCTGGCGCGGTCGATGCCGCGCGCAGCCACGGCAGCCAGGATCTGCTGCGCGCTGATGGGGTGAAAGTCGTAGAAGCGTTCGACTTCGTTCAGGCGGGAATCCGTGCTCATGGTCAGTCACCCTTTCGGTCGGCCGAGGCCGACAGCAGCAAGCCCACGCCGATCATCGCCACCGCGATCGGCCCCAGCGCGTCGAAGCTGAAGGTAGCCACCACCACGCCGCCGAGTGCCGCGCCCATGGCCTGGCCGGCGTACAGGCTTGACGAGTTCAGCGCGATGGAGGCTGAGGCCAGATCAGGCGCGGTCTGCGCCAGCCGCGCCTGCTGCGCCGAGATGAAGGCAAAGTTGCCCGAGCCCCAGACGGCGATCGCCAGGGTGATGCCCGCCACCGAGTGCAGCCACGACAGCGAAGCTGTCCAGCCCACCAGGCCCACGAACACGCAGCCCAGCGCCAGCAGGGCGCAGCGGTCTGCGCCAAACCGGCCGACGCCGCGAGACAGCAACAGGTTGCCCGCCACACCGCAGGCGCCCATCAGGCCCATCAGCGCCGCCTGCAGCGCTGGCGATGCATCGACGCCGGTGCGCAGGGCCGAAGTGATGTAGCCCGCCACCAGAAAGTGCCCGGCACACCAGGCCATGGTGGCCAGCAGCACCAGGCGCAAGCGCGGCGCGCCCAGCACCTGATGCCACGACTGCAGCGACAGCGGCGGCACCTTCAGCCCCGATGGAATCACGCGCCACACCAGCACCGCAGCCAGCAGCGCCAGCACCGCAATCAAGGCGAAGCTGGCGCGCCAGCTGATCGCGTAGGCCACGATGTTGCCCAGCGGCATGGCCAGCACCGAGGCCAGCGACCAGCCGACAAAGGCGGTGGTGACCGCGGCCGGTCGCTCTTGTGGCGCAACGATCAGCCCCAGCGTCGCGGCCACCTGCGGCGTGAACACCGCAGCGCCAATCACCGAGAAGGGCCGCACCCACGCCAGCACCGCATAGTTCGGCGCCAGCGCGCACAGCAGGTGGCCGAAGGACAGCAGCAGCAGCGACGCCACCAGCAGCATCCGGCGGTCTACATTCGAGGTGACAGCTGCCAGCAGCGGCGCGCCCACGCACATGGCCAGCGCCGCCAGGCTGAGCAACGAACCTGCGGCAGGCACCGAAACCCCCAGGCCCTGCGCCAGCGGGTCCAGCATGCCGGGCACCACCAGCACGCCGCTGCCGACCACGAAGTTGCCGAGCAGCGCCGTGGTGATGGCGGCGCGGTGCGCGCCCGCGGTGGAAGCGGGCGCCGTCACGGAAGGGCCGCGTCGGGCACGCCGGTGAGCTTGTTGAGTTCGCGGTGGTAGTGCGACAGCATCGGCTCGTTCTGCCCGAACACCACGCCGGGCAGCCGGCCGCTGGCCAGGTTGAGGTGGATGTTCTGCTGCTGCGTGAAGTCTTCGCCCGAGATCACCTCGGTGGAGACCTTCCAGCTCTTGTCCCAGCGCGCGGCTTCTTCTTCGCTGCGGATCGCCTCGGGGATGTAGAAGCGCACCCGGGCCCGCGTGCGGCCCACGTCCAGCGGCTGGAAGTCCCACAGCTCCATGTGGCCGTCCATCGGGATGTTGAGCACCGCATGCGGCGACACCACGAAGATGGTGGACGCATGGCGCAGCACCGACCACTCGGCCTCGGGCCGATCGCGCTGCTCGTCGATGCTCTTGCGCGGCAGCGGAAACAGCGCATGCCGGCCAAAGCATTCGAAGATGACCGGGTAGCAGCGAAAGCGCGGCGCGAGCGTGTTGCGATGCAGGGCCGCGATGTGATAGCCCTCCATGAAGGTCTCGATCAGCAGCTTCCAGTTGGCGGCGAAATCCCAGAACACTTCCTGATAGAAGTGAAAGCGCCCGAAGCCGAACTCGCCCATGCGCGCGGGCATGCCGTGCATTTCGCGCTCGGCATCGATCGGCGCGCTGCCGTGCGGGCGCACCAGCAGCATGCCCTCGGTCTCGACGCAGGGCACCTCGATCAGGTTGAACTGCCCGCAGTCCATGCGCGGCTGGATCTGCGTGAAGCCACCCATGTCGTTGGCATGCCGGATCAGCTGCCCGCCGCTGTCGTAGGTCCACGCGTGGTACGGGCAGGTGAAGTTCTGCTGCGACTGCCCGCGGTGCTGCACGAAGTGGCCCCGCGCGTCGAGCTCGAAGCCGAGCAGCCGCGAGCCGCGGTGGCGGCACATGTTCAGGAAGGCCTTCACTTCGCCGGATGAAGTGCGCGTCAGGAAGATCGGTGCGCCCGGCAGCTCGCAGGTGAACCACGAGCCGGGCGCAGGCAGGTCGGGCGAGAAGCCGGCCAGCAGCGGCACCTGGCCCTTGAACAGGTGGTCCATCTCGCGCTGGAAGTGCGCGCTGCAGGTGTAGCGCTCGGCCGGGTTCCAGTACGGTGCATCGGCCAGCGGCGTGGTTTGCGCGTCGATGTGCCGGAACGCCTCTTTCAGAAGCGCGACCTGTCGTTCATGTTGCATGGGCTGGTGTATGGTGTGGCAGCTGCCAGTCTCCCTGCACTCAGGATAGCCCCCGAGGGCGGTCCGTCAAGTGCGCCGCTTCATGTGCGCGACAGGGGTGGATCGCAGCCTCACTGCGCCGGGGTCATCCATGCACTCAAACCGTCTTGCCTGCCTGCTGTGTGTGCTGGCGCTGGCCGCTGCCGCTCCGGTTGCGGCGCAGGCGCCTTCCGGGTCATCAGGGTCGTCAGGATCGTCCGCCACACGCAGCGTGCGATTCCTGTCGGCTGGCGACTTGCATCAGCGGCTGTCGTCCTCCGAGCCTGCGGCGGTCGAGGCCGGGCGCCACTACATCATGGGCGTGCTCGACACGCTGATGCTGGTGAAGGACCCGCAGGTCTGCGTCGGCCCCAACGCGCGGCTGGGCGAGCTGGTCGATGCGGTCAGGGCGGCGCTGGCGGCAAGCCCGCAGCTGCACCGCTTCAACGCCGGCAGCTTTGTGCGTGAGGTGATTCACACGCACCTGAAGTGCGCGTAGCAGTCACGGGCGCGCTGGCCCGGGCCTGCGGGCTCAGGCCTCCACCACCAGCGGAAAGTCGGCGCGCCAGGCGTCGCCGCGGCGCACGAAGGGCACGGTCAGCGCCTGCTGATCGCGCGGGCTCAGGCGGCGCCACAGAAAATCGCGCTCGTTGCCCGGGTCGCCCTGCACATACAGCTGCGTGGTCAGCAGTTCGTGCTTGCCCAGGCGCACCTTCAGGTGGATGTGCGGCGTGCGGCCGCTGTACGGCGCGGGCCGGATGGTGCGAAAGCGGTAGCGGCCCTGCGCATCGGTGCTGACGCGACCAAAGCCCTGAAACGCCGGATCGGCGCGGCCGCGTTCGGCCGGGTGGTGGTAGCGGCCCTGCGCATCGCATTGCCAGATCTCGACCCATGCGCCGGCCAGCGCCTCGCCATCGACCGCCCGCACCGAGCCTTCCACCCAGGCCGGCTCGCCCAGCGCGTAGCTGGCGCTGCCGGTGCGCAGCAGGTCGCCGTCGTGGTCGGCCGGCAGCTCGGTGGGATAGAACGGCCCTTCGGTCTGGCTGGGCGTCGGTCGCAGCCGCTCGCGGGCCTGCAGCAGCGTCGCGGGCAGGGCCACGCAGGCGGCAGCAGCCAGGCTCAGGTGGCGGCGCAGGGCACTGGTGGGTGCGGGCGAAGGGCGCACGGCCTCAGGCTCGGTCTTGTGTGTACAGCTCGCGCAGCAGCGCCGCGCCGTCGGGGTAGCGCGCGGCGGTGCGCTTTTCTTCCTGGCGCGCACGCCACTTGTGCAGGGCACGGCCTTCGCGCATCTGCCGCAGCAGGTAGGGTCCCCAGCGCCGCGCCTGCTGCGCACGCACCAGGGCGTGGCCGTGCTGCGCTGCAGCCGGTGTGCGTGCGGCTGCGCCGCGCCGGGCAACGATGCTCAGGTTGTCGGCATCGTCGGCGCTGTGTGCCACCACCTCCAGCCCGGCGGCCTCCAGCGTCTGGCGCAGGCTCGGGCCGGTGAAGTACAGCACATGCGCGCGGAAGAACATGTAGTGCGGTGAGCACGGCCGCGTGGCGTTGGGCACTTCGATGTACAGCAGGCCGTCGGGCTTGAGGCGTTGCGCAATGCGCCGCAGCGCGGCCACCGGCTCGGGCAGGTGCTCGAGCACATGGAACATCGTCACCAGGTCCAGCGAATCGGCGCTCAGGTCGTCCAGCCGCTCCTGCAGCGGGCCATGGCGCACCGCCAGGCCCAGCGTGTCGCGCGCATAGCTCGCGTAGCCCGCGTGCGGCTCGATGCCCATCGCATTCATGCCGAGGTGGCGCATCAGCGCCACGAACTCGCCGCTGCTCGAGCCGATGTCCAGGCTGGTGCGCTGCGCATCGGCCGCCTGCCAGCTGCGCACCGGGCTGTGCTCGCGCAGCCACTGCCAGCGCAGCAGCGCATTGCGCCCGGCGCGCAGCACATGGCGCAGCGCCGGTTGCACCGCGCCCTTGTATTGCTGCCGGTACTGGGTGGCGTACCACTGCGCCAGTTCCTCTTCGGTCGGCAGCGGGTCGATGCGCCCCAGGCCGCAGGCATTGCACGACACCGTCAGCAGTGCCTCGCCCGACTTGCCGTCGCGCGTGGCCACCGCCGTGGCCTGCCGGGTGCCGCAGCAGGGGCAGGGCGTGGTGGCCTCGATGCGGGAACCGGTGGGGGGCAGGGTCGTGTCAGCCATGGCGCGCGCCGATTGTGGATGTGCGGATTGTGAAGCGCGCAGATTGTCCCCGATCGGCAGCCGGGCAAGGTCGGCACAGGGGCCGCAACGCCCCGTCCTGGCCGCAAGCACCGGGCAATGCAGGCCTCCTTGACGCGGCGCGGTATGGCAGCGGCCGGCCCGCCGCATGATGGGCGCGCATGCCCACCGATTCACCGCCCCGCGGCCTGAGCACAGCCCAAGCGCAGCGCCGCCTGCTGCGCGACGGCCCCAACGCGCTGCAGGTACACCGACGGCACCCGTTGCGCGAGACGGTGCGCGAGGTGCTGACCGAGCCGATGTTCCTGATGCTGCTGGCCGCCGGCACCCTGTACCTGCTGCTGGGCGAGACCACCGACGCGCTGATGCTGCTGGCCGCCGTGCTGCTGATCATCGGCATCACCGTGCTGCAGCAGCGGCGCACCGAACGCGCGCTGGAGGCGCTGCGCGACCTGTCGAGCCCGCGTGCCCTTGTCCTGCGCGACGGAACGGCGCAGCGCATCGCCGCGCGCGAACTGGTGCCGGGCGACTGGATCATCGTCGCCGAGGGCGACCGCATCCCTGCCGATGCGCTGCTGCGCGAGGCCAGCCACCTGCGGGTCGATGAGTCGCTGCTGACCGGCGAATCGGTGCCGGTGGACAAGCGCCCCGATGCGCAGGCGGCTGCGCTGCAGCCACCGGGCAGTGCAGAGGGCGACGGCAGCGCGGCCTCGCTGTACGCCGGCACCCTGGCGGTGGCCGGGCAGGGCCTGTGCGAGGTGATGCACACCGGCATGCGTACCGAGTTCGGCCGCATCGGCGGCTCGCTGTCGGCGCTGGTGAGCGAGCCCACGCCGCTGGTGCGGCAGACGCGGCAGATGGTGCGCTGGATGGCCGGTGCCGGGCTGCTGGCCTGTGGCGCGGTGGTGGTGGGCTACGCGCTCACCCGCGGCGCCGACCTGCGCGCCTGGCGCGACGCGGGGCTGGCCGGCATCACGCTGGCGATGGCGCTGCTGCCAGAGGAGTTCCCGGTGGTGCTGACGGTGTTTCTGGCGCTCGGTGCGTGGCGGCTGTCGCGCCAGCGGGTCCTCACGCGGCGGCTGCCCGCCATCGAAACCCTCGGTGCCGCCACCGTGCTGTGCGTGGACAAGACCGGCACCCTCACCGTCAACCGCATGGATGTGGCCGCGGTGGTGCCGCTGCCGCGTCAGGGCCGCCCGCACGGCGACGAAGCGTCGGTGCTGCGGGCTGCCGTGCTCGCCAGCCGCAGCCCGCCCACCGACCCGATGGATCAGGCACTGCATCGGGAGATGCTTCGCGTAGGCAGTCAGGCATCCACAGGCCCGGCCGGCGCAACCTTCACGCGCTTGCTGCAC
>JACCDP010591365.1_pt1 | contig 13822 bp, 6 predicted proteins | sample 7445841 | NCBI WGS metagenome assembly JACCDP01 (sample SAMN15323441, study PRJNA562643) | freshwater metagenome | isolation source: river surface water | place: USA:Blue River Watershed | collected 2017-08-17
AGCAATATCATGGATTAAGCGAAGAGCAGACTCCAACCTCTTCAAAATATCTTTGTCTAGATGAAACGCAAACTCCACCTCATCTAATCGTTTCTGAATGACAGATGTTTTAGAAGATGGAAAGAGAAGACGTTCACGAAGAGCACGCTTCCCCAAACTTGTCTGCGCCTTTCCAAACAGAGTCAAAATGGATTGTTCTTGTCCTTGCGTAATGTAGTTCAGTTGATACAAACTATTGTTTCCCATATACAACGAATCTTCAGGATGCCAAACTTGATGTTCATGTAAGTTCTGAATAGCAGATGGAAAATGATCTTCTGCAAAGGATACAAGAGAGACAAGTGCTCGTTCAGTGAGAGATTTCTGTTGAATCTGTAATTGAGGATAGATGGGAAGAAGACAGAGTTTCTCATTGAAAATCCTTTCTAGAAAACTCTTTCGCACAAACGCATTCTCAAAGGTTCCTTGTTGTTCTTCATTGGCCAATACAAGATGAATGGTTCCTTTATGAAGACCTGTCCGTCTTCTCAAAATAGGCTCTGAAGGTTTTGCAAAGGGTGTTCCTCGCCACCAAACAACAACCTCTCGTGGTGAATGGATTTGGAAGAAATGAACCAGAGAATCTGCAGACCAAATATCTTGATTCCCCTGTGCCTTTCCTTCATAACTTACAAGATGTCCTGTTGTCATATCCAGAACAATCGCAGAAAAAGAAGGGGGTTCTAGAAGAGATTCTTGAAGCCAAAGTCCTGCCAAATAAGGAGCATCAGCACCTGCAACCTCAATATGAGTTCCAGGAGAGAAGATACGACTAACAGGCCTTCCTGTTACAGCACCTTTTTCACTCTTCTCTTGATCGCAAACAACTACCGTCCAACCCTCTCGTGTGAGCATCGCTGCAAACTTTTGAAGACTGGGTTCAGGAAATCCAGCAAAATAACAGTCTTCCTTTTTGGGTCCATCTCCTTTTCTGACTGTTAATGTAATCCCAAGGGCTTCTACAGCCTGTTTTACATTGGTTTGTCCTTCTCCTGTGACAGGATCCACAATATCATAGAGTTCATAAAAACGACCCACCATCAAAAACAAACATGTTTGGTCTCCAAACTGTTTTTGATAGTCTTTCCATCGTCTAATATATTCTTCATACATCTGCCTATATATTTTTACTGTAAATCTTAAGGCTTACAAAGCACGATTCTTTAACATCATATAATCAGCATACATCTTTCGTAATATATCTTCAGGGGCCTTGGAATCTGGTTTAATAAGTTTTGCTGTTACAAGGGTTTTCTTTACCTCCGCAATCGGTTGCTTCGTTGCCTCTTTGCGAATCGTATTGGCTCGTGTCACACGTTTTCCAAAACCATTCAAACTCATGCGGATCTTCTTGGCCACTTTGCGTGTCTTGGCTTTCTCGGAAGGTGCAGGAAGTTTGCGCACTTTGGCAGGACTCAAAATGACCTTGGTTCCCTTTTTCTTTCCTTGTGCTAAAATCACTTTCACAGGCTTCTTTCCACCCACTTGATCTTTAGTTTCTGTCACTGATTGAGAAACAGTAGCAGGAGTAGAGTTAGTGGTCGTCTTAGCCAGAGCAGAACTATTGGATGCTTTTGCCTGACTGATAGCATCAGGGCCTAGAGCAGGAGCATCAGGAGCCTTGTTTGCCTGAATCTGAACAATGGTTCCAGGACTCGTCCCCCCTTCTTGTTTATGCGCCTGCACAGGACCATCATTTCGCTGTGTTTTGTTTGCCGAAGACCTTCTTCTCTTGCGACTCCCTTTGTTTAAAAAACTCTCTGCTGCATTTCCCGTGACTGTCAGTTGCTTAATATTGGGGTCTGACATTCAATCTACTTTGTCGGTCTAAACAAATTTTACGGAGTTTCCTAGGCCACCCATGGAATCTTTAAAAATTGATTTGGACCAAGTGGATCTTGGCCATTCAAAGATGTTACCTTCGTATCGTCATATGCTTGATGTATACTTTAAACAAGCCAATGGTCGTCAGATTATTAGCCATCAAATTGAAAGTTTTAACAACTTCATGGATTCCTATATTCCTGAGGTGGTCACGATGGTCAACCCGCTTATTGTAAAGGGAAGTCCAGAGGTGTCTCTTTCAGGACCTCGGTCAGCGCTTGCATCCGCCACGGGTCTCTCCACAAGTGCCGCCAATGCTCTGATTGGTCAGAATGGTGAGACTTATGGTGATCACAGAAATACTGTTCTCAATCACGAATATGAAGTTCAACTGGAGTTTGAGAACACCTCTATTCGCAAGCCGACCATCTTTGAGAACAATGGTGCGATTCTTCCGATGATGCCGAATGATGCACGTCTACGCAATCTGACCTATGCATCTCCTCTCTTTGTGGATGTCCGTGTGACGACCACCTTCATTGACCACACAAAAGGAGGTGTTCGCACCTCTCGTGTTCGTCTCTTCCCCAATGTTCACCTTGGAAAGATTCCTGTCATGGTGGGAAGCAAATACTGCCTTCTCCATGATCAGAAGCATCTTCATCCGAGTGTTCTTGGAGAGTGTGCAGAGGATCTGGGTGGCTACTTCATTATTCAGGGAGGTGAGCGAGTGATTATCTCTCAAGAGCGAATGAGTGAGAACAGACCCTTTGTCTTTCGCAATAACCGAAACCCCACAAAGGAGGTGGAGGTCATTGAAGTCAAGAGCATTGGGCCGGATAATGACCAAGTTCCGAAGAACAATGCTGTCAAGATCATGTATCATCCAAAGAACCAGCAAATCTGGCTCCTCAAGGCCACAATGCCTCGCATCAAGACAGAGATTCCCCTTTGGATTCTCTTCCGTGCTCTAGGTGTAGAGGCTGACAATGATATTGTGGATCTGATTCTAGGACCCGAGGGTGATCCTGTCTATCAGGGTGTGATTAATGAGAGTATCATGGAGGCTGCCGATATCACGACGAAGGAGGCTGCGCAGGCATGGATGGCGCAACATATCCACTCGTGGTCTTCAAAGAGTCTCCGAACCCTGAAGATTCAGGATATCCTAAATCTAGAACTGTTTCCTCACATTGGCCTAACAGAGGCTTTTGAATACGAGAAAGCGTGTTTCCTGGCTCATATGACTCGGAAAGTGCTATGGGTGAATAGTGCTCGTATCCCGAACGATGACCGGGACGCCTATCCCAATAAGCGCGTAGATATGCCTGGATTCTTGCTAGCCAATCTCTTCCGAACATACTTTGCTACCAAGATGGTAAAAGATATTCGTGCATCTCTTGCTAAGGAGATTCATGGTGGCTCTTGGCGTGCGTCCAACAACTGGGAGGAGATTATCAACATTAGCAATATCTCCAAGATTATTAAGTCTACCATTGTGGAAGTCGGTTTGAAGACGAGTCTAGCGACAGGCAACTTTGGTTCAGCCAAGGCAGGTGGTCCCACCAAAATCGGTGTTTCCCAAGTTCTGAATCGTCTGAACTATATTTCTGGGATTTCTCACTTGCGCCGAATCTCTACACCCATTGAAAAGACAGGCAAACTCATTCCTCCTCGCAAACTCCACAATACACAGTGGGGCTATATCTGTCCTTCCGAGACTCCTGAAGGTCACTCCGTGGGTGTCGTAAAAAACATGAGTTCTACCGCAACTGTGAGTATTTATTCAAATCCTGGTGTCATTCGCGACTATCTGAATACACTCGGTGTTCTAAGACCTCTGAAGACAGTAGATGCCAAACATAAGCACACCAATACTCGCATCTTTCTCAATGGTGCATGGATTGGTATGATTGATACAGACAAGACTCTAGAGACCCTGGCTAAACTCCGAAAGGCCAAGCAGTGCGGTCTGATTCATGTTCACACAGGAATCATCTGGAAACCTGCTCTGCGTGAACTCTGGATGACGACAGAGGCTGGTCGCATGCTTCGTCCTCTGTATAGTGCAGAGGCTCTCCGTGAAGTGATGGAGGACAAGTCAGGAACTCTCCTGAAGGAGATTATGTCCCACAAGTTCTGGGAGACTTTGATGCTCTGGGAGACTCCGAAGGGGAACTTTCTGATTGAGTATGTGGATCCTGGTGAGACGGAGGGAATCTATATCTCCATGTTCCCTGAAAAAGTCATGGAGGATCTGTCCTACACTCATGCGGAGATCCATCCATCTACCATTTTGGGAACCCTCGCGAGCAACATTCCTTTCCCTGATCACAATCAATCTCCCAGAAACTCCTATCAGGCAGCCATGGGAAAACAGGCCATGGGTATGTATGCTCTGAACTTTCAGGAGCGATTTGATGCCATGGCACATCTTCTCTGCTACCCACAACTTCCCTTTGTCAGTCCATTCATGAGCAAGTTCTATGGTTCTCAGACGATGCCTTCGGGTCAGAATATTGTAGTAGCGATTATGACCTACACAGGGTATAACCAGGAAGACTCCATTATGATCAACCGCGGCTCTTTGGAGAGGGGTCTGTTCCGTTCCATCTTCTACCGCACCTATAAGGACGAAGAGCGGAAGAATCAGAGTTCAGGAGAAGAGGAGCGCTTTGACCGACCCGATCCTTCCACCACGAAGCAGATGAAGAATGCTAACTACAGCAAACTTGGCCCAGATGGATTTGTTCCAGAAAATGTCTATGTGGGAAATGAAGATATTCTGATTGGCAAGGTGGTGCCTCTGCGTGTTCCAACAGGTATGGTGATTCCTGCGGGCACGAAGCGTTTCCGCGATGTGAGTCGCACGATGCGCAACAACGAGGTCGGCTATATTGATCGTATCTTCCGCAATCGCAATGGTGAAGGCTACAGTCTTGCGAAGGTGCGTGTGCGCCAGGATCGCATCCCTGAGATTGGAGACAAGTTCTCCTCTCGCCACGGTCAGAAAGGCACTGTGGGAATGATTCTGAATGCGGAGGATATGCCACAGACTGCATCGGGTCTCATTCCAGACATTATCATCAATCCTCACTGTATTCCTTCTCGTATGACGATTGCTCAGTTGATGGAGACGCTGCTCGGAAAGATTTGCTGTGAACTGGGAACTCTTGGAGATGGAACTCCTTTCAATGAGGTCACGATTGAAAATTTGGAACATATTCTTCGCGATACACTAGGTCTAGAGCCGCATGGCAACGAGATTCTGTATAATGGGTATACGGGCCGACAGATGGAGACGAGTATTTACGTCGGCCCCTGCTATTATCAGCGCCTACGTCACTGCTCAGCAGACAAGTTACACTCCCGGTCATCAGGCCCCTTGGTCATGCTCACCAGGCAACCTGCAGAAGGGCGGGCGCGTGAAGGAGGTCTGCGATTTGGTGAGATGGAGCGTGACTGCGTGATTGCACATGGCATCACAGAGTTCACCAAGGAGCGCTTCATGGAGTGTTCTGATCTGTTCCGCTGTTGGTCGTGTCGTGACTGTGGTCTCTTAGCAGTGGCAAATCAGAAGGAGGGTATCTGGCAGTGCCGAGGATGTGGCAATACCACCAACTTCTCTGCCATTGAGATTCCCTATGCCTACAAACTTCTGCTCCAAGAGTTGGAAACCATGAATATCTCTTCACGTATCCTGACACAAGGCAAGATCCTGAAGACACTGAAAAATACATAAAAGACCAATAGGAATGGCCTATATAGGGTTTGATTTAGATGAAACACTTGGACGATTTGTTGTTGCTGAATACCATACCTATTTTTTTCAACCTCATAATGCAGTGTATCGTTGTCAATGGTCAGGCAGGTATGAAACTCGCAAAGTAGAGGAACCTGTTTTATCAGATAGATTGCTAGAAAAGCTTAACAATGCTTTTGATGGTTTCATTGACTGTGTTGCAAAAAAAGAAGAAGAAGGGTTGGGTCTGATTCGTCCCGGTATTGTAGAAATAGCCAAACGATTGTATGAACACAAACAGTTAGGCAATGTGAAATCTGTTGTGATATATTCCAACAATGGAAATCTTTCTTCTTTGCATCTTGCGGGAAAACTTATAGAAAAACTTGCAAAAGCACCAGGTCTTTTCTGTAATTATGTTCATTGGTATCACCCGTCTAGAGAAAATGAAGTCACAAAAGGAAAGCCAGGACATGCACGAAAAACCATCCAAGTTCTTCTAGAAGCCTTTGAGGGAGGAAACTGTCAACCAGGTGATATTGATCTGGATCAGGTCTATTTTTTTGATGATCTTAATCATCCAGATATAGCAGACCTCTTGGGAGATAGATACATTCAGGTTCCTGCCTATCAATATGATGCTGATGTCAGTGTCCTGAATGGTTGCTTTGTAGAAGCCTTTGAAGCATCAGGTTTAGGAGAGGATCCTGAATATATTTCTTACATGAGACCTATTTTACAAGGAAACATGGAACTCCAAGCCATGCTGGGCATGATCAAACAATTTCAAGATACGCTGAATAGAAAAACAAACAAACCTAATAATACAAACTTTCATAGACGATTTTATGAACGATTTCCTAACCATTCTGCTACCTCAGGTGGGAAACGACATCGCAAAACAAAGAAACAAAAGCGCAGATCTAAAAATTGAGTTTTCCCTTCGCTTCCTTTTCACCAAGGAAAGTCAAAATGCCCTATAGTATGCAAGTTCTCAAGCGAAATGGTTCTAAGGAAACCGTCTCCTTTGATAAGGTTCTCACACGTGTTCGCAAGTCAGCCAAAGGTCTCTCTGTCAACCCTGATGCTCTGGCGCAACAGGTTCTCTCACAAATCTATGATGGTGTGAAGACTTCCGAGTTGGATGAGTTGACTGCGCAGTTGGCCGCAGGTCTCAGCACACTGCACCCCGACTACGGAACTCTTGCCGCGCGTATTTCTGTGAGCAACCATCACAAGAATACATCACCATCTTTCTCTGATGTTGTGAATACATTGGCGAATCAAGTGATGCCTGCAACCAAAGAGGAAACAAGTCTTCTGAATCTGGACTTTGTTCGGTTTGTCCGTCTCCATGGTCCTGAACTTGACAAGTATATCCAATATGATCGTGATTATCTCTTTGATTACTTTGGATTCAAAACTCTAGAAAAGTCCTACCTGCTCCGAAACACAAAGATGGAAGTGGTGGAACGACCTCAGCACATGTGGATGCGTGTAGCAGTTGCTCTGTGGCAGGGCTCTGGAGATCTAAAGCGAATCTTTGAGACCTATGATCTGCTCTCCCAGAAGTATCTCACTCACGCGACTCCCACTCTCTTTAATGCAGGAACACCCAGACAGCAACTCTCCTCTTGCTTCCTCCTTTCCATGTCTGATGATAGCATTGCAGGAATCTACAAGACTCTGGGTGATTGTGCTGCGATTAGTAAATATGCGGGAGGCATCGGTCTCCACATCCATAATATCCGTGCTCGTGGTTCTCTGATCAAGGGAACAAACGGAACTTCCAATGGTCTTGTTCCTATGCTCCGTGTCTTCAACAATACGGCTCGCTATGTGGATCAGGGAGGTGGCAAGCGGAATGGTTCCTTTGCCATGTATCTGGAACCCTGGCACGCCGATGTAGAGGATTTCCTGAAGATGAAGTTGAATACAGGAGCAGAGGAGGAACGTGCTCGTGATCTCTTCTATGCTCTCTGGATTCCTGATCTCTTCATGAAGCGCGTGGAGGCAGATGGTGATTGGACGCTCTTCTGTCCAAACGAGGCTCCAGGATTGGCCGATGTCTGGGGCTCTCAGTTTGAAACTCTCTATGAAAAATACGAGAAAGAGGGTCGTGGTCGCAAGACTGTAAAAGCCCAGAAACTCTGGTTTCAGATCCTGGATTCCCAGATGGAAACCGGCACTCCTTATCTTCTCTACAAGGATGCTGCGAACAAAAAGTCCAATCAACAGCATGTTGGAACGATTAAGTCATCCAATCTCTGCACAGAAATCATTGAATATTCAGACAAAGATGAAACGGCTGTCTGTAACCTCGCCTCCATTGCGCTACCCGCCTTTGTGGAAGATGGCACCTTCAATCTTACAAAACTCAGAGATGTTACCAAAGTTGCGATTCGCAACCTCAATCGCGTGATTGATATTAACTTCTATCCCACTCCTGAGACAGAGCGGAGTAACAAACGCCATCGTCCTGTAGGTCTAGGATGTCAGGGTCTTGCGGATGTCTTTGCTCTTCTTAAACTCAGTTGGGAAGATGAAGAGGCTACAAAACTCAATCAACTGATCTTTGAACATATGTATTATGCTGCTGTGGAGGAATCCTGTGAACTGGCCAAGGTAGAAGGTAGTTATCCTGCCTATGACAAATCTCCAACGTCTGTGGGGATTCTTCAACCTGATCTCTGGTCTATTCAACCCATCTCCAGTAAAAAGGAGGAAGATCTCACTTGTTATGGTGGATATCTAGATTGGGACGCTCTGCGTGAGAAGGTTCAAAAGGGACTCCGCAACAGTCTTCTGATTGCTCCCATGCCTACTGCTTCTACCTCCCAAATCCTAGGGTATAATGAATGCTTTGAGCCATTCACCAGCAACCTCTACACTCGCCGAACACTGGCAGGAGAGTTCATTGTGATTAACAAGTATCTTCTCAAAGATCTTCTGGATCTTGGCCTCTGGTCTGAAGATATGAAACAACAGATTGTAGCGCGAAATGGTTCTGTGCAAGGAATCCCTGGCATTCCTGAAGAGATTCAACAACGCTACAAGACAGCCTGGGAACTCAAGCAACGTTGTCTGATTGATATGGCTGCCCAACGAGGTGCGTTTATCTGCCAGAGCCAGAGTCTGAATCTGTTTGTTGCAGATCCTACCTATGCAAAACTTACATCCATGCATTTCCATGCATGGAAACAAGGTCTCAAGACGGGTTGCTATTATCTCCGAACGAAGGCTCCGGTTACCGCACAGAAGTTTACTGTGGATCCTCGTCTACTCGCTGCGATTCAAGGAAATCAAGCAGTAGCACACTCCGAAACGAACTCTATTGCTGATTCTGATTCTGATTCCGAATCCGAAGATGAAGAGACAAAGAAGCGAATGGCACGCCGAGCATTGGTGGATAAGTTGGCGGCAGAATATGAGGCTTCTGTGGAGCAAATGCGAAAGGCCAAGGAGGCTGGAGAGGAAGTCTGTGAAATGTGTTCTTCCTAAAGAAAATCATGCGGAGAAGACAGATTTACGTTCTTTCGCAAGAAGAGTAGAATGGGTATACCCAGACAAAGTGATGTAACGGTAAAGGATGTGGAAGCCAAGTTAGAAGAGGCTTACCACATTCTTCAAAGTGACAAAGAAGAGATTCCCGATCGTCTTTATCATGCTCTGGAGGGGATTAGTTCTGTTTTTTATGCATGGCGTCACAAACAAGGAGCACCAGGTTGGTCTACATCTCTTGTAGATCCGCAAGGAAAACCTTATTTTACAAAACAGCAACGAAATCTCTTAGAAGATGCATTTGAAACCTATGGTCCTGTTTTTACCGATGTTTTTGAGGGTGCAGTGATGTTAGGGGGTGGTGCTGCATCTATGAGCAATCTTCAACAAGGAGCAACCTCTGAGTTGGTCAAGTTACAACCTGCCATAAACCCTGAGGATGTCAGCATTGATAAACTGTATCAAACAATCACAACAAAAATGGATCAATATGATGAACAATGGAAATCTATTGCAGATAGTCTTGGAATTGTGAGAGCAGTGGAACAACAAGACTACAAAGGAACAATTATCATTCCAATGACTCCCCCGATTCCTGTGCCTTATTATATTTTAGGAAAAACCATTTTTCCTTTTGTAACCACTGTCTTGGACATGATCCGTTTGGCTCTTGGAAACCCTCTTTTGGATATCTTTGCAGTGAGAATCACTCTCTCTTTAGTGCTTGCTGTTATTGATTTATTGCGAGGAGACTGGCAGACAGCCTTGTTGTCCTCTTTGGGGATTTTCTCTTCCAGTGGTGTGATTGTAGGGATTCTTGGAAAAATCATTCGGAATGCATGGCTCTTCATTGCTCCTGATTTACAACGTCAACTTCGTGATGATATTTACAGATCCTCCAAATCTATGGTGATTGGATTTTTGCTCTGGTCTTTTAGTATTTTTAGTCCCGATGCAATCCGATTGGCTGTGAATCAATCGTTTGAAAAGATGAAAGAGATTGTGGACAAGTTTAATCAAAAAGTCACGAATGTAGAAGGACAAGTCCAACAAGTTGCAGAACAAGCAGGTGTGAAAGTAAGTTTCCCACGAATCCCTCTTACAATGATTCCAAGTATGGATGATATCCAAAATCTTCAAACGATCGCTCGTGTTCCTGAAGTGTATTGTTCACCGGAAATCCAGGCAATCTTACAGCCTGTCTTGTTAGTCCCTCCTCTTCGTCTTGTCCTAGAACTCTTGAATATTCCAACACTTCCTGAAATGGTGAAAGAACAGTGTAAGGGTGTTGACACAACATCCTTAGCAAAGGCTATTTCTGAAAAAGTCACTCCTGATGTGGAAGTGATTTCGGGTGGACCTCTGAATCAAGTTCAGGCTGCTGCCAATACTGTAAAAAATACTGGAAACAAAGCCAAAAAAGGTGGCACACGAAAGAAACGTAGAGTTTAACGACTCTTGTCCTCCTCTACTTCCACACCCACCAACTTATGAATATAGATCAAAAACTCCTTTGGAAATCCCCAGAAACATCCAGGCTTCGCATCATCCGCTGGAATACGACGCCCCGATACATTCTTCTTGTGTGAGAATGCTACAATCATTTGCTGAGGAGGAATCTCTAAAAACTCAGATTCACGACCTTTAACAAAATCTTCTCCTTCTGAAATATCCTGCTTGAAAGTGAAATGTCTGTCTTCCCACCATTTCTTGTAGAAACAAAGAGTGGCCTCTGAGATACGTTGCCCTAACGGTAGATTCCAAGGAGGAGTATTCACAGCCGAAACACCTCGCAAAAGATCATAACAGGCAATGGTTGAGCATCCTACACATTGGGGTTGCCAAGGGTGCTTTGTTAACCAAGCCACACGTCTCCGAAAGGAGGTCTCAGGGTAGTGATCATCATCATCCATAAAAAGAATGATATCATTCTTGGCTCGCTTGCAGCCCAGATTTCTCTTTTCAGAAATGGGCGTCTTTTTGTCTAGAGGAACATAGACAACTGTGAGAGGGGCTGCTTTGAGACCCACCTGAATCACACGATCGCTGGCAGATTCCTCAGGATCATCACTGTCTTCTACAATCACCCACTCAATCTTGTTCTTCGGATAATCGGATAACATGATATTGTGACAGGCCAAATCAAAGAACTTACGTCTGTTGTATAAGAGTGTAACAATAGAAATAGGAGGGCAATCTTCTTGGGCTAGCACAGGAGGAAGATGCTTGGGCTTTGTCTTTTTTCTGGCATCCAGCATCTCCTTCACATCTTTCCATACATTCTCAAATGCCCGGAAAAAGCGTTCACGTCGCTTCAAAGAGGCATCCTTTTGATCTCTACGCAAGTTTGTCATTTGATCAGGAGTAAAAGACATAAATGTCTGAAGAGAGGTCTCCAAGGAGGCTGTGTCCAGAGTCTCCAAAGACGCAAACGATGCGATTCCTCGTCTTTCTTTTGCTGTTTCAACCAAACCAACATGGGAATGACCACCATAATCTTTTTGATAGACATCCAGATTGTTTGTGAGAACAAATGCGCCATTGGCTTCGGCCTCGGCAGCAGCATATCCAAAACTCTCGGCTTTGCTAAAACAGAGGTGACCAGGAGAATAGGCTGCGAGTTTCCGTCTCTCCTCCAAATCCAAATCACGCACTTCTAGAGAAACATTCTTTGGTAGGTTCCCAGAAAGATCCAGAGGTGCAGTGGTATACACTTTGAGAACTGGATAGGTGTCTTTCCAGAGAGGAAGAACAACCTGGGCTGCCTCTCGTTTGTTCTTGCTTCCTCCTAAAAACCAGACAAATCCTGTTGCCGCATCCAGACTCTGTGATTGTTTTCCTTTGACTTCAGGACATGCCCAGGGAACAAACCATGTGGCAAGATCTGCAGTTTTTGTATCCTCACAAAAACGAAGCCTATCCTCCTGACAACGAAACAAAATTCCGTCAAAATGCTTCAAATAAGGGTTCCAATTCTCACTTTCATACCACTCATTGTTACAGAGCAAAAGATTCACAGAAGCCCACGGCATCCATCCATAAATCGGAACTTCCAAATGAATGGCAAGATGCACATTGATAGGAGGTTCCAAAGGATCCTTTTCATGAATATGAACAGTGCCTGAGGCTACATTTCGCAGTGCTTCCCGAATCATTTCCACATCTTGGCGTAGACCAAACTGATTGGCCTTGTTGTAGACAATCGCAATCTCCATTTCTTCCAATCTAACAGGGAGAGTGTTTAAGCACTATGAAGAAGAAAAACCTCAAAAGTTTTGCGTTTCAAAATGAGTTGGGATGGATGAATGCTATGAAAGGTCCAAAATGGAGAGATCTTCTGAAAAAATACAAACAAGACTATGAAAACCATCTTTCAGCAGAGCCTGTTCAACAGAGAGCCAAGGAGTTTGAACTAGAATTACAAACACAACCTTCTTATACACAACCCACTCATCTAGATTCTGTTATCTATGAAATGATGGGATCTCAAGCCCTTCGTTGGAGACTAGAAACAGAGGATACAGATAATTTTCATATTGCAGCAGATATTGATGTAGATGGGACTCATGTGTGGTCAGTAGAAGATAAATCCTCAGGATCAGAACAATATACATTACGGTATTTTGAGAACGGATTGCCAAAATGGGAGCATTCAAAGAAGGTGGGACCCTTTGTGGCTTCTGTAGGAGGTCGCTGTTATTGTATTGAGATAAAGAATCACCTTTGGCTTCATCGTGTTGTTTCTGTAGATGCGAAATCAGGGAAGGATAGGCAAGTAGAATTGGAACTCAAAGATCCTCAATGGAACTTGCAACTTGTCAAAGGAGAAAAGGGATGTTTGTTCTTTGTGGCAAACAATGCAGGTCTTCAACACTGTTGGTATAGAACAAAAACAGGCATAATCAAAGAAATCACAGGATATGAAGCCTTTGTGCCAGTGGGATTTACAGGAAACGAAGTTTGTTTTTTTGGACGAAAGACAGGAGATACTGTGTATAGTGTTGTGAACTGTGAAGGCAAGTTCCCTTCCTTTCAAACACAGGTTCCTGAAACATTTATTCCATCCCAGAATCTATTGATTACAAAAAATCATGGAAAACGAACTGTTTGGAATACACGAGTAGGAAAATCTATACTCTCCTTGATTGGAAATATAGACGTAGACAGTCTTCCTTCCTGGAGAGGAAAAGAACCTTCTATGACAGTTGCAAAACCTGGTGCTTACAGACAAACTCTGGATGCTTATATACAAAAAACAACACTGTGTCCCTATGCAAAGGAAATACGACAGTTTACCAAATCTGAGGATGGAACATCTGTCCCATATGTTCTTGTGTCTAGTTGTAAACCCAAACATCTTCTTTGTATTGTCTACGGTGCTTATGGTGTTCCGAGCCGTTTGACAACAGATCGGTGGAAGCCTTTGCTAGATCGCGGATGGGCTTTGTGTTTTGCTCTGGTGCGCGGTGGAGGAGACCATACGGATGCCTGGGCAGATTCAGCAAGGCGGGAGAATAAGACAAGATCTGTAGAAGATTTTGAGGCCTGTATAAAAGCAGCCCAGAAAGAGTTTCATGTGGGTCCTTCCCAGACATTTGTCTACGGCAGGTCTGCAGGAGGCTATACGGTTGGAGCCACACTCACCCGACACGCATCTGGAGACTTGTTCATTGGAGTGTATACGGAAGTTCCCTATGTAGATGTTCTGAATACAAC
>JACCDP010064388.1_pt1 | contig 13821 bp, 11 predicted proteins | sample 7445841 | NCBI WGS metagenome assembly JACCDP01 (sample SAMN15323441, study PRJNA562643) | freshwater metagenome | isolation source: river surface water | place: USA:Blue River Watershed | collected 2017-08-17
AGGTAATCTAATATGATAGACCCAATAAAACTTGCTCAACAAAAAGCTAAGTTGAGTGACACGATAAAAACTGCAGAAACCCTAAAAAATAAAGTAGTTGCTGATAAAGCCAAACAGGCACTTGGTAATTTAAAAGTGCCCGAAAAAATACCAACTTCTCTAGAGGATTTAAAGGGGATGGTACCGGAATTACCGATACAGCCTGACCCTGAATTACTTAAGAAAGAAGCTATGGCTAGAGCACAAACACTTAGAGCGGATGCCGAAAAATTGGTGCAACAGAGAATTGAACAAGAACTCGGTAAAACACGTGATGCAATTGAAACTGCAGGTAAACTTGCAGCACTTGCCGTTGGATTCTATTTCAAGGCACCACTATTAGATCCAAAATATTTAGCATATATTGCATATATGAAAGCAAAGGAGAAACTCCGAGAATTAAAACAGAAGGCTTCAAAGGAAAATCTTAAAAAGTCTAAAGAGGCATTTACATTTCCTATGAAACCGCCAAGAAGAATTGATTTGAGTGAATTGCCAAAAATACCGGACATACCCAAGATACCGGAAATACCTAAAGTAAATTTACCAAAATTACCTAAATTTCCATGAGAGGAAAATTATTATGGACAAGCAATTATTGAAGGCATACATAAAAACTATAGTGGAGGACGAAGTTAAACGACTACTTCCAGAAATGCTGGGCGAAGCAGTTAGTGAAATACGACAGTTGTCGGAATCATCACGCCCGGTAACGGAATCTAGTAAAAAAACGTTTGACCGTAGAAAACTTGCACAATTAGTTGGATACGATGGAGAAACATTGACAGCAACCACACGTGCAGTACCACTTCCAAGTAACACACCACCAGATGCAGACCCAGAGGTGGTGAAGGCAATTACGAAAGATTATTCTGCAATGATGAAAGCATTGAAATTAAGCTGAGATAATTTATGGCACAGGCAATTGGAATCACGTTACCTCTGCAACTTGGAAATACGGGATATTTTGAACAATCGTTTGACACGTTGACGCAAGTGAAATCAAATTTTATTAATTTGATACTTACTAGAAAGGGGGAACGTGTACATCAACCGGAATTTGGATGCTGTATCCATGATTATTTATTTGAACAGTTAACACCACAGAATATAGAGGCAGCACAGACCTGTGTGGTATCTGCCGTTGAACAATGGATGCCATTTCTGGAACTAGCGCAATTTTCGTTGAATGATAACCCAGATGAGATAGACAGAAACAGACTACAGTTGTATGTTGGGTATAGATTGAAAAGAAATCCTAATATTAGAGATTCAATTATTTTGACTTTCTAGGAGATAAATAATGGCAGTAAATCAAAATTTAGTACGAAAGTTTAATCCAAATTTTAAAGACGTTAATTATTTATCAAAGAATTTTGCAGAATTTCGTCAAAATTTAATTGAGTTTGCAAAAGCATATTATCCGAATACATACACGGATTTTAATGAAGCATCTCCTGGTATGATGTTTATAGAAATGGCTTCATACGTTGGCGATGTACTGTCATTTTACATTGATAATCAGTTTAAAGAAAATTTATTACTATTTGCAAAAGAACGTCAAAACGTACTGGCAATATCGCAAGCATTTGGATATAAGCCGAAATTAACTGCAGCAGCCACAGTTGAGGCAACTATCTTACAAATGGTACCTGCATTAGGAACTTCGTTTGGATATGAACCAGATGCTAGGTTTTTTTTAAAGATTGGTAAAAATTCAAAATTTTCTTCAAGTACTTTACCGATTCAAAGTTTTCGTTCGTTAGAAGACGTAAACTTTGCCAACCCATCCAATCGTACAATACGTGTTTTATCTAGGGATGGTTCAAACATTCCCACAATGTACGTTGTCTCAAAAAAAATACGACTTATATCTGCAGACGTTAAAACTGCAACATTTACGTTCGGGTCACCGCAGAAATTTTCAACGATAGAACTTCCGGATACCAACATAATTTCAATTCAGAGCGTTGAGGATTCCGATGGATTTACGTGGAACGAGGTGGATTATTTGGGCCAAGACTTGATTATAGAAGAACGAGAAACAACGAATCGAGCAGAAGATGGTTTCCTGTCACAAGGAGCACTGCCCACTGGTTCATTACCACCAGCAAAACTGGCAGTATTTAGACGTAAAGCCAGAAGATTTGCAACACGAATTAACTCAGACTTGAAATTAGAATTGTGGTTTGGTTCTGGTACGAATGAGGCCGACGAGGATATTTTTACCGTAAATTCTACGGACATTGCAAATACAAAATACAACCAAGGTATTTCAAACAATTCGTTAGACCCGGCCGATTTTATTACAAGCGATACGTTTGGATTGGCACCGGCAAATACAACATTAACTGTTACCTATTTGGTTGGAGGTGGAGTACGTTCAAATGTACCGTCAAATTCAATAGTCACGGTTGATGTAGTTAACGTATTAAATAATAATAACGATTACGCACCAGCAGAACAAAATTTATATAATACTGTAGTGTCCAGTGTTTCTATTAATAATGAAGAACCAGCCAGAGGTGGTGGCGATATAGAAACTGTAGATGAAATGCGTCAAAATGCTTTGGCATTTTTTAATGCACAAAACCGGGTTGTTACAGACAAAGATTATATTGTTCGTTCCCTTGCAATGCCCTCACAGTTTGGTAAACTTTCTAAGGTATTCGTTGTGAGAGATGAACAAATTAATGCAATTGGTCGTCAAGATGAGGCATTATTGACGGTAAACAACGATGTCAATCCATTTAATGATAGACGATTTGTGATTGACCCAGTAGCACCAAATTCAATTAATTTATATGTTCTTGGATATAACGAACAAAAAAAATTAGCAACACTGAATACATTAGTCAAGAAAAATTTGGCAAAATATCTGGAACAATACAGAGTGTTGACTGACGATGTAAAAATTTTGGATGCGTTCGTGGTTAATATCGGGGTAGAGTTTAATATCGTAGTGTACAGAAACTATAATATGAATGATGTCACTGCACGTTGCATTGATGCCATTTCACAATTTTTTGATATAACAAAGTGGCAGATTAATCAACCAATCATAATGAATGATTTACGTTTAACAATTGGTTCGGTGGAAGGGGTACAAACTGTTGGAGATGTTACGATTACTAACAAGTATAGATTTAAAGACGGCCGTGATTATTTTGAATATAGGTATCCTATAGATGAGGCAACGGCCGATGATGTGGGTTATCCATCACTGGACCCTTGTATATTTGAAATTCGATACCCGGAAACCGATATCGTCGGCCACGCTAGACAATAGAATAGAGATAATTAATGAAAATATTCTTATCACCCACCGAAGACGCCACTATATATCAACGATATCCTGACAATAATTCTGGATTAGATGAAATTGTTGAAATTGGTAAAAATATAAAATCTCTGGACGGTACTACGAAATATGCATCTGCGTCGTCTAGAATACTTATGAATTTTGATATACCATCTCAACAACAATATCCATCCACTGCAAAATATTTCTTAAATTTAAAAATTGCAAATGCAACTAATGTAACTAGAACACAGAAATTAAATGTATATCTGACTTCTGGCAGTTGGACCGAGGGTAGTGGATATTTTTATCAAGATATACAAAACTCTCAAGATGGTGTTACTTGGTCTGTAAAAAATACCACCACTTCATGGAGTCTTGCGGGTGGAGATTATTACACTGACATTTCCGCATCATACACACTAACAAAAGTACCAATTCAAGACGTAAAAATTGACGTAACAAATTTAATACAACCTATCGTTTCTGGTACAAATACAAATCCTTGGAACGGATTTTTGATAAAATATCCAGATGCGGATGAAATAAACACAACAAATAAAGGAAATATTAAATTTTTTTCTGTAAATACACATACTGTTTTTGCACCTACATTGGAAGTTAACTACGTTGACCAAGTATTTATTACTGGAAGTTTAAAACGTATAACTAACGGTACGATATCGGTCATACCACGCAATCTGAAAGAAGGGTACACACAAGGTGAGGTGGACAAAGTATATTTGGTGGTACGTGATAAATTTCCTGACAAACGATTTGACTCTACACAACGGTACAAAACACAATATTATCTTCCTTCGGAATCGTATTTTAGAATACGAGATGAAGTCTCGGATGTAGTCTTATATGATTTTGACCAATATTCTGCAATAAGTTGTGACACATCGGGTTCATACTTTCTACTGAATACCACGCAATTGGAACCAAACAGATACTATACTGTAGATTTGAAAGTAAAGTCTGGAAGTTTGGTATTCTTCCCAGAGTTTAAGTATACATTCAGAATAGACGACGATGACTAATATTCTAGATTCATATATACCCAAATTTTTGGTTGATTTAAATCGTAATAATGAAGATATTATAACGGTTTCTACAAATTATTTGTCTCGTGAAGGTGATGTGTACGTACTGGACACGCGAACTGTGTCACCTGTATTAGTGCAAACAACACAATCACTGCAAGAATTACGTCCAGAAATATCAAACGTTTATCCCTTTAAGATTGTAACTCCAGTAGATATAGACGGTTCCGTAATAATACAAAGTCCCACCCCAGACGTAAATCCAACGGCTTCACAGGGATATTATGTACCTGTATATTTTGAACGGTATAAAACTACATTTATGGAAAATGTAGATAAAACTTTTACAGAACTGACGGTATAACATATGCCGAATCAAAATAATTATAGAACTAATTTAACTACAAAAACCGATCCAAGGTTTATCGTATCAAGAATTATTAACATCCCAGATGCAAATATTCTCAATGAAGAAGTTCCTGCAAGTTTTGGTTTTGACAAAGATGATACGATTGAAGTACATTTCTACACTGCAACTACAGACCAACTGATATTAAGTACAGTTGTTACATTAAACGACGACATCATTAAATCTCAGATAGTTAGATATAGTGATACCACGTATAAAAATTATTTACGAATTGATTTTACAAAACTATTTGTAGATAAAGATTTGGTGCTGATACCAGGCGATTATCGAATGGTACTGAACTTTTTTTCAAATGAAATCGGTTCGTATAACCAACGAATATTGAATATTGATACAATTTCCGACTCACGTACAGAAGTGCAAGTATCATTTAATAACACTACCGATGAAGTAATTGCTAGTCAAAACTTGTATTTGATTAAGGAATTCGTGGAAAAAGCATTCAATAAATCTGATGCGGTGGGTGTGGCCCAAAAAATATTTGTAAGTGGAGTAAAATTAGAAGATTCATCGGAAGGTCTTACTACATCAAATATAGAACAGAACATTAATATACCATTGATAAATCAAACACGAGAAAACACTATACAACGCATAGAAAATTTAGGTATCAAACAAACTTTTGATGAACAAGTGAACAACTTTCTGGTAGAGATGTACGATTTTATCAAAGAAGAAATAGTTATTAATGGTGACGAAAGAATCCAAGAAAGTGAATATAAAGAGATATTACAAAAAGTTATAAACGACAAAATAAATCAGTTTGCAAAAGTTGTTGATAGTAGAATACGAGTTAGTTAATTAAAGATAATTTAAATGGAATATACACATGGCTATTGGTGATTTTTGTAGGTCAGATCGAGATTGTAATGCCGACACATTCTTTGACACGGGATTGGTGTGTGTTAATGGGCAGTGTAGAGAGGCTGTAAGTGGTGGCGGATTGCCAGAGACAACACCGACCCCAACCCCAACCGTTACACAATCAACCACTGGTGAGTGTGATATTATCTCACAAAATTGTCCAGCGGGATTCATATGTCAGGTAGTAGAAAGCGGTGGTTCTGGTCTTGGATTTTTTGCGGTACCAACCTTTACCACGAGATGTGTACCCGCACCAACCCCACCGGCTGCTACGTGTCTTAGTTATAAAATACAAAGTACGGAAGCAGTTCTTACACAACTTGGAAATGGTATAGTAAATCCAACGGTATCGGTAAGATACACAGCGTGTGGTCAATTCCCAGAATCGCCAGTCGTGACATTAAGTAGAACTGGTATTCCGGTTGGAAATAGTATAGAATATGCGGCAACTATTTGTTCTACCACTACCCCTGTAGTTTTTAATTCTGGTGTAACCGTATCTCCACCAAGTACAAATATTGCATTATGTACCCAGCCGCCCCCAGTTGAACAAACAACCTTGACCGTACAAAGTGACACCGGTGGCACCGTCAAGATTAATGGGGCAACCGTAACCCAACCTCAAACGGGAACTAAAAGTCGAATTGTAACCGTTACGGCGGAACCTTCATCAACACGTTATAAATTTTCGTATTGGGTTATACGTAACAGTAATCAAGTTGAGCCATTACCACAACGACCAACATCTACGACACTTGATATTGTTATGGATGTGGACAAAACTGTGCAAGCAGTATTTGAACTTGTCAATCAACCACCCATTGCAAATTTCACATTTACAGTAAATAATCAAACAAAGACAGTAAATTTTACGGATACAAGTACTGATTCTGATGGAACAATTGCTTCAAGACGATGGAATTTTGGTGACAGTACAACATCTAACCTTGAACGTCCAACAAAAACGTATACAACTTACGGGTCATATCAAGTACAACTTATTGTAACTGATGATAAAGGTCTTGAAGCAAGTGTAACAAAGACAGTTTCATTAACGCAGTCCAACTTAACAATTAGTGCAACACCAAAAATATTGAGACTTCGAAAAAACAGCAACGTCTCAACAAATATAACAATAGCTCAAGCAAATTTAACTTCGGCAATAACTTTACAAGTTGCAAATTTGCCTCCCGGCGTTACGTCTTCGATACAAAATCAAACAGCTACGGGGGCAACATTACGGTTTAGTAATTCTGGTCAAACTCGTGGAAATACGGATGTTACGGTAACTGCACGTGGAGAAACAATAGACGGAACGCCGATTACATCTATTCCAGAAACCGTTACGATTAAAGGTACATATACAACAACAGTTGTACCGAGTCTTTCTTCACACGGCACGGTGGGTGGTTTTACTGCATTAACACCAACTCCAACTTTACTTGCAAACGGAGCTATTGAATTAGAGGCAGACAATGATGCTCCTACCACAATTACAGCAACGGCAGCAAACGGATATCGGTTCGTAGGCTTCTTTAAGAATCCAGATTTAAATACACGAGTATCACAAGAAGGCCAGACGACCCTTGTAATATCAGATTTTACAAATAATACATACACGGCAAAATTTGAGCAAATACAATCTGGACAATGTACGCCACCTGAGTATGAAAGATTTGTAGACGTATCGTGTCCGCAAGGACAAACAGGGACGGCAAAACAGAAACAAGTTCGTACCTATAATTCACAAGCACCAGGACCTGGAACATGTCCAGTTACCAGTGATTGGCAAAACTCTGGTAATCCAGACTATACAACATGTACAACTATACAACGTTGGAGAAATTGTATAACCGGTCAACTCGTAGATGGTACCCCACCTACAGGATATATACAAGCTACATTTACGGGACCAGCAGGGGGTGTATGTTGGGAACCACCGGGTGAAATAGGATTCTTACCAAGTTTGTCTGAAGCACTTCGATTTACATATCAACGGGGTTCTAGTACATATCCAGCACCGAGAACTCTTCAGATTTCAAACACATCAAACTCATATGCACAACGTGTAACATTGACTACCGACAATCGAGTTAATTTTACACAAGGTACCTCTACAAGTGCAGGAACCGTTGCGGTTGTTATACCACCGAAAGGATACGTTACATTAACCGTGAGTGTCACGCCACAACTATTACAAGATTCCCAAGATGGTAGTTCAGTATTAGCACTCAACGTACAGTACCAACGGGTAACACCATAATGAGTAGTCCGTTTTTAATCAGTTTTACTCCTATACAGACCGATGGATTTGTATGCACATCAATAAATGATATGGTATCCATTGACCTGCAGCAGATAGACGTATCGCAAATTATATACCACGTAGGCACAGATGACAATATTAATATACCTGTATCTATTAAAAATATTACAAACAATACATTATTAAATGTTAAAATTATTTTTAGTACACAATGGTTTAGTATGGATGTTACTAATCCATTTTCGATTGCACCTGGCGAAACTAGAACAATTAATTTCCAATTAAATAAACCTAACGTAGATACGTTGGTGAATGACACTGATGCTAGTATACAATTCGAGATTGAGAATGTTGCTAACGGATCATTGATTACAAAAAATCCAACCGTAAGTCTACTTACCAATAGGTTATTACAACAAACTATACCACTGACGATGTAATTATATGAGTGTTATAACACTTTCGGCATCAATAATAATCGAAATTATACCAGCCGCAATACCGGTAAATTCTGCGGGAAGAATTCAATTAGATATTCTTCCGGCCGGAACTCCTGCGCAGAAAAAATCTGTTGAGTATAAGTTCAAAATAAAACCACAACCAATTAATATTAATTTGTCCAATCCTATAATAGAAACGGCAAATCAATTTTTGGAAGATATTTTAAATGTTTATATTGATGAAGAACGTGAACTAAAGACATTATTGAATTATGGAGAAGATCGTCAATCGGTCGTGTTGGGATATCGCAGGGGTCCAATAGATATAAATGGTATAGACAGTATTCAACTTAAGTTATTACAACCTGTACCGGATGATATTGCAACAAATACACCAATCTTTTTGAGCAGAGAAGTTGCCCAAACGGTAATTGATAAAGTACGCGTAAGATTTACTCAACCAAGAGATAGTACACCGTATCTTCGACCAAAAAATTTAAACATAAAAGTTGATTTAGACACGGGTAAATCATTACGGAATGTTACATTCAATCGACTATCATTACAATCTGGTTCGGTTGGTGCATTAGACCAGTTCAAAAATAAGACATTTGAAGATGAAATTTTTAGACAATGGTATTCTTACGATTTTAATTCTTCGGAATTAAATATAGATTTTACTAATTATGAAAATTTTGTCTTTTATGGTTCTGCAACAATGCGTCTTGCTGCATTTAAACAAAAATTAGAACAGCTAGAACGATTGGAAACTCTACGTAACCAAATATTAACATCATATACGGCAAATACTGCTTCAGCAGGATTTATTTATTTACAAGAGAAATCTGAAGAGTATTCATTACAAAAAGAAAATATTATACGGTCATTTGATAGATACGAACAGTATTTATTTTTCACTCCGTCCGGTTCTACTAGTCCATATAGTGCATCGTTTGCATATACCGATGGTGGTACAGAATACAATCCTATTGGATACTGGCCAAAGTCTGGAAGTGCACTGTATCCTATTGCAAGTAACGTTGCAGTGGAATGGTATGAATCACAGTCATTGATTGCACAACGATTCGATGAATTCAATGAGAATAATCTAGTAAATACGATTCCTACACACATTCGTGAAGATAGTAATAACGGTGCATACATAACGTTCGTAACAATGATAGGGCAATTATTTGATAATATCAAAATTTATATTGACCAATATCAAAATATTTACAGTAGAAATTTAAATCCAAATGAAGAACTATCAAAAGACTTAATTAATGAAATTGCAGAATCTACTGGATTTACACTGCCAACGGTAGAGTCAATATATGATTTAACCGACAACATATTAGGTACAACGAGCCAGACACCTCGTAGAGATTTGGCAGCAGAAACATATAAACGTCTGTTACATAATCTACCGTTTTTCGTAAAAGCAAAGGGAACGAAGACGGCATTACAAGCATTTTTGAATACGTTTGGAATAACCCCACAACTACTTTCTATCAAAGAAACTGGTACACCAGTAACAAGTTCGTTTACTGTATTTGATGAATACACAACGGGACTAGATTTTGACAATACCGTCACATCATTTGTACGATTGCCGGTATCTGCATCAAATAGAACGCCCACAACATTACAATTTAATTTCACTGTTGCTAAAAACCAAGATATGACAATCTTGACCGGTGACGATAAATGGGCACTGAATGTATACAGACATCCAACTATATCAACGTTGGGTAGATTTGAAATAGTTTCAGGTAGTACAAATTCACAAATAGTCACAAGTAGTTACTATAACATATTTGGAGATGAACTGTTAAACATTGCAATGCAAACATACAACAGTACATCATCATTCTATTTTAGGCAAGTGGACGGTGAAGATGTAATTTTCAGTGAAATTGTAAATGATTCTACGACATTTCCTGCACTCTGGCAGTCAACAAACTATGTTTTCTTGGGAGGTGCCGGTGCTCGTGTTGGTAGTAGATATGACGGTACATTAGATGAGGTACGTCTCTGGAACACCTCCTTATCTGATGAAGTACTTTTAAATACGGCGTTTGACCCTGGTTCAAATGCAGGTGACACATATTCTGATGCAGCAAATTATTTATTAACACAATTATCGTTTAATACTATCAGTAGTGCTTCATTAGCTGCAAGTAATATGCCGAACGAAACTCCATATAAAAATATAGCAGTTACACCTTCTTTGGAAGATTTGTTCTGTTTTAATATAACTGAGGCAAGTTTCATACGATACAGTAGAACAGTTAAGCAATTCACGCCACAAGTAGGTACTTCTGCCGCAATTACTAGTAAAATAGTTGTAGCACCAGACCCAGTGTTTGCAAATAAGTCAAATGGATTGCGACTGTATAGAGACAAGAGTATCATGCCTGCTGAACAGAAGAAACTGACACGTGGGCGAAACAAAGTGATACTGGCAATGTCACCAACGGATGTTGTGAATCAAAATATTATACGAAATTATGGTTTAGAAAATATTAATGCAGTGTTGGGCGCACCAACTACACTGTACACCACGTTTGAAAAATCACTTAGTATATTAAAGACACACTATCAGCAATATCATTACGTTGATGTGAACACCAATAAGTTCATTCGAATATTATCAGATCTTGCATCAGTATTAAATCAAGTGGTTGACTATTTTATACCGTCAAAAGCAACGTTGTTGAAAGGTATAGTTATAGAGCCAAATATTTTGGAGCAAGTCAAAGTACCGTCGTTAAAAAATATTAGAGTATATGGTAAAAACACTAGAAAAACTCTAGATGCAGCAAATAGTCTTACCGGTAGCGCGCCAGATTATGGCGCAACTTTCACCGTATCAGACACGATTCCACAATTACCGGATACTATCGGTAAATATTCTACATATAAAAGTCAGTCGAGAACGGATGTTTTGCCGGAGTTGACTAGTAAGTATAATGCCTATGCCAGTGGTAGTGAATTTCAAATTATTGAAAATGCGGCCGTTACTGGAAAATATACATACCATACAAGTAGTATTAATCCCATACCATCGGAAATTAACGGCAACGTAACAAAATACATAAGTGATGTAGATATTCGTGTCACAGAAATACAAGCAATTGTGAATACTATTGCAACACAATCTCACGGTGGTATAGATACACAAATTTATAGTACAAATGGGTCAATAGCAACTATCAGTTCGGAAAGTATTGTAGATAATACTATAAACGTAAATCTACAGCAATCTGGATATGAAAGTTATGTTATACAACACCAATCGGCAGAATATACTGGTCCTAATCAGCCGTCGCATATTGATATGGGGTTGAGTAATCTAAACAAAATACGTTTTAGTAGCGTAAATGCAGGTTCTCCAGGAGCAGAACCATATAATCGTTTGTACACGAGAAAGTTGTTTAAGGAAGAAATTGTAACTACTCGATTGGGTGGAAATACAAGTATATATGTTCCTGCTCTATATGATATACCGCCAACTGCAGATTTTAGAGATTTTGGTGTCTATACGTATTTTAATAAGCCAGAAGGAATTTATTACGTTACTGAAGTGAAACGAACACCTTCGTATACTGCACCTTTGAATGCAACTTGGATTTTTAGTAGTCAGTCGTTCGGTGACACTATCACAACATGGTCATATGGTGCAAAATATAATAGATACGATGTGGTATATCAAGAATTGTCTACGGAAGATTTACGACAGTTTACACCAGAAACTTCGTCAAATTATAAACAGGGCAACAAACGATACTATGTCTTTAAGACAGCCACTTCATACGGTGGTACCGAGTCAGGACAGGCATTTTATTCAGGAAGTATACCATCATATACACCACCTGGACTAGATAGTCGTAATTGGGAGTTGCTAAGATTTAAACCTGTACAAGTTAGAGTTCCAAAACGTGTGGTATTTGATACGTATGTGGTATCAGACCCAGCAAAAAATAATTTTAAAACGACAACAATCTCTGTAGACACGATTATTAATATTCCAGATAGATACGTCGATCAGTTTGATGTGGGAAATTTGTCAAGTAATGCATATATAACAGGTGAGTTTTCTGTACAAAACATAGCATTGTTATTTGCAGTACAAGCAAACGTATCAGATTTGCGTTTACGGTTATACCGAACTGAAACTGCACGTGATTTAGACATTACTAGAACCCAAGAAACGCAACCACAAGGTGCTCACGGCGTGTTGATAGATACGACATTATCGACAACAAATCTGGTGGAAGTTGCAAATCCAATTGCCACATTATTGGCAGGTGAAACACCACCAAGCGGTAAGATATTCTACACGATAGATAATTTGTCAACTTCCAGTAAGTTTGGAATTATTATACAATTATATTATTTTGCAATAGAAATTGAGCCGCGTATCCCACGAGGATATCTACGAAAACATTACAGATTCTTTAGAGATAATGCCACTGGAACCAAACGTAGAAACTATTTGGGGTGTAAAAACACCATTGATACAACTATTGATGGACTACCACCGATTCAGATATTCGTGGGTGAAGGAACTGACATCGGAGTTACACAGGCAACATTAAATGAAGAAATTGTAACTGGTGGCGGTGGTACGCTAGATGTAACATAATGAAAATGTGAACACTATATATTTATATTAGACCTTTTAAAGTTGGAGTTAACTCGTATGGGATATTTAAATAAGGCAACGGTCACCGTTGATGCAATATTGACAAAGAAGGGCCGAGAGTTATTGGCCAAAGGCCGTTCTGCATTTGAGATTACCAAATTTGCAGTTTCGGACGATGAAATAGATTATGGTTTGTTTGATCCAGCACATCCGCTTGGAAGTGAATATTATGGTTCCGCAATAGAAAATATGCCGTTAGTGGAAGCAGTGCCGGATGAAACACAAAATCTTCGATATAAATTGGTAACATTGGACCGCAACGGTACTAACGTAATTCCACGAGTTCAAATTGACAGAACATCAATTGAACTTACCTTTATCGAAGGTGGTGCAGCTAGTTCGACCATCACACCACAGACATCACCAGTTGGATTTAATGAACTGCCATTTGGTTATACTGCAATTTTATACGACCGTGAGGCTGCTTCATTAGAATCGGACGGATTGCCGGGCACACCAACAGTACCAGTGTTCATCGGTGATTCGGTATCGGAAAATGCAATAGTTAAAGTTGGCACGAGATTTACATTGGTTGCAAATAGAGTCAGTGCTATCACCAGTACTCAGTTGGTAATAATTGGTAACGAAACTGGTGCATCGGTCACAATTCCCGTCACAATTTTCCCGGCAACATCCGTTTAATAGGAATTAAATAATATGAGTATATTTTCAACTTTCGACACCGACAATGATATTGTACCGGCAAACCCAACTGTTGTGACGACAG
>JACCDP010936976.1_pt1 | contig 13815 bp, 13 predicted proteins | sample 7445841 | NCBI WGS metagenome assembly JACCDP01 (sample SAMN15323441, study PRJNA562643) | freshwater metagenome | isolation source: river surface water | place: USA:Blue River Watershed | collected 2017-08-17
TGAGAAGTCGGGGATCTTTGTCCTCACATAAATCCAGATCCCCGACTTCTATTGTTAATGATTGGTTTTTTGAAAAAATTAATCTGAGAAGTCGGGGATCTTTTGTCCTACATAAATTCAGATCCCCGACTTCTATTGTTAAGGATTGGTTTTTTGAAAAGGTTGATCTGAGAAGTCGGGGATCTTTGTCCTCACATAAATTCAGATCCCCGACTTCTATTGTTAAGGATTGGTTTTTTGAAAAGGTTGATCTGAGAAGTCGGGGATCTTTTGTCTCACATAAATTCAGATCCCCGACTTCTATTGTTAAGGATTGGTTTTTTGAAAAGGTTGATCTAAACTTGCTGTAGTTCCTGTACAAACTGAAGTCTTGGTAATGGTTCTAATGGAGTAATCACGGGGGAGTAGTGACAGTAACAGATAACTACTAACTCAAAGCCATCCGCAGGTAAGTTGGGTACATATTCCTCAACCCTTGTTACTTCCCAATCTCCTATTCTGCTATGGGTACTTGCACCTGGAAATTGAGGGTCAATAAATTTTTCAACTGTGTGAAAATCTCTCAATCTGTACCCAGGTTGGGGAATTGTTCTTTTAGAACTGTCATAGTGTTCTGCAAGAATATCTGTACAAGCACCTGTATAAGCTAATAGCATTTGCTCCCACTGTTCCGCACTTGCGTCCTCAGCTTTGAAAATAATGTACTTACTCATCTTTATTACCCTCTTGATAATTAGGAAACTGAGTATCACCCTCAAAAATACAATCGAATTTAAGGACTTTAGATTTTGTCGTCTCTACTCGCAGTAGCTTCCATCCATACCTATCTGCTATTTCACGGCATTTTTTAGGGTGGGTTACTGCGTGTTTTGAGATGTTTTCATCATTGGTCATTGGTGATATCGCTCTAACTTGCCTTTTGTTTTTGCTGTTGTCTGTTAGAGATTGCGTCTTTGAGGACGGTTTCTACAAGATTGCTAACGCTCCTGTTTTCTTCCTCGGCCCAATCGTCTAACTGTGTTTTTAGTTCCGGTGGCAAATAAATGCTCACTTTAGGTTTTTTAGTAGCCACAATCATTCTGTTATAACCAGCGTCCTCTAACGTTAGTTATAACCTTTTGTGGTGACTTGCTTCTATAGTGTGGATATTTACCGTTACTTATAGCTACCATACCACTATAGCCAAGTTAATGTAAACCTCTTTCATTGCCACCAATAAGTATTTTGAGATCCCCGACTTCTATTTTTAATGATTGGTTTTTTGAAAAGGTTGATCTCAGAAGTCGGGGATCTTTTTCCTACATAAATTCAGATCCCCGACTTCTATTTTCAATTATTGTTTTTTGAAAAGGTTGATCTCAGAAGTCGGGGATCTTTTTCCTACATAAATTCAGATCCCCGACTTCTATTTTCAATTATTGTTTTTTGAAAAGGTTAATCTCAGAAGTCGGGGATCTTTTTCCTACATAAATCCGGGGATATTTATCTATCTATAAATATTCACAATATCTTCACCAATTTGTTTAATTTTATCCACTAATATCTGTGGTTTAACTACCTTTACCCCTGCCTTAAAACCCAAAATCCAACGCAATAATTCTATATCTTCTAAACACCATTTAGGTAAAATGACTTGAAAACGATTAGGAAAGTTTTTATCTCCTGTGGATTTAAGAGAAAAAATAGATTTTGGTAAATTTAATTTATTTCCTGTAACTGGTGGTGACATTTTCATTTGTGGTGCAGGAAACCGTTTAGTTCCTTCAGCAACAAAGCGAAACATGGCATCATTAAACCACAATTCAATGGTAACACAAATCTGAGAACGTTGTTTTTTATCTCCTTCTAGAAATTGTTTTTGATCTTCTGGTTTATATCCTAAAAAAATTCCGCTACTGACTTGAGATAGTTTTTGTAATTTGCTTAATGCTTGTTCTTGTTCTGGTTGGGAACGGGTTGTTATTTGGGGGTTTCCTATAAATAATCTATCTAATCTTTCAAATCTGAGTAAACCCGAATCTTTACCGCTCACCAGTTCATAACCTAAGTACCAAGCAGAGTTAGAAAAAACAATTTGCAGGGGGAATGCTAAAAAGAATCCTTCTTGATCTTGTGCAAATTTACCACCACCGGGAAAGCGATTTAATTCTAATATTTTTCCGGTGATGATTGCTTCTTCAATTTGTTGAATATTTCTGGTTAAAGATTCCGGTGGTAAATATTCTGAATCTATCATACTCCGATTGGCGATCGCTCGCACAGGATAAACTTCACTCACCCCTAATTTACTTTTTTCCATACGGGTAGCGAACTTTTCATAAATCTCTAAAGCAATGGGATCATCAAGACTTTTCGCTTGAGATTGTAACACCTGGAAAACTTGGGTTAATTCCAACTTTGATAAAATCGCAGTTCCTGCAAAATAACCATCACGCATAGGAAAATCCGGTAAAATTTTATAGGGTTTGAGGACTTTTTCAATATCTTTACGTACAGAATCTAAAACATTACCATCAATTATTTTTTGTTTTACCATTACAGATACTAAAGTTGCTAAAATGCCTTTACCACTATTAGCTAAGAATGGATGATGTAATATCAATCTGATGGTATGTATTAATCTTTGAAAAGCTGGTAAGTCGGAATAGGGATGAGTTACTAAACTATGGTAAGAATCACCCATATAATTACCGCCATTAATGGGAATATCAGCAGATGCAGCAATGGTATTTACACCAATTACAGAATTTTCTTTTAACCATAATAAATCCGCCGTAATTGCTTTTTCATCAGCATATATCTTACCATGTAATTGAGCCATTAAAGCTGTAATTTCTGCTAAGGAAGTTTGAAAAGTGGGAACATTACCAAAAATTTTTATTAATAAATGAGGGTGACTAGCTTGTAAATTACCTATTCCTGGATAGCGAATAATTAAAGATATTAAATACATCAAGCGTTCAAAATCCAGTAATTTACTATAACTATGCAGGGTAATATAACGATTGCGATTAGTACGATTAACTAGAGTTCTATTAAGTTGATGAATGTGATCTTCAAGCTGGTAAACATCAAATTTTTCACAAGTAACATCAACATTTTTAATAATAGCAAATCCTTCCGCCGCAACGGGAGGAAAATCTATCAAAGATTCATACATCCTATCAATTACCACATCTGGAACTTGACGAGTGCGTTGTTTATTCCATTGTTTGCAAGTTTCTAGAGGTGTTTGTAAATACCAACCCATCCACAGTACAGGGGAAGTCATAGCTAAATTTAGCTTTTCTAATAACTCTAATCTCCATACACGTCTGGTGTTAGTAGCATCATAAATTACATTAACACCTTGAGTAATAGCATCTACAACAGCAGAGATCGCCTGAGTTTCTATTTCTCTCCACTCACCTTGAATAGTCGCGTCACCATAGAGTTGCTGACGAATAGTATCAGTGGAAATAACGCGATGATTGCCTAATTTAGCCAAATTAGCCGCAAAAGTGGATTTTCCGCTACCGGGAACACCGATGAGAAAATGACAGATAAGGGGAGTAGACATAGTTTTTCATACTTAATATAAGTTGTCTTATATCTTTTAGCTTTCATTAGGGTGAATGTCTAGTATTTTCAAGCGAATAAGGAATTTATAATAATTTCAGGGAAGCAATATTGAAAACCCGCACATCTAGGTTTGTTCTGTGTTCATGCAGTTTATAACCGCCTATTTAAAAATATCGTTACTAATTTCTCCTAAAACAAGAATGATTTGGTTTTTCATCTGTGATAGTGAAATACCAAATCATTTTGTTTAGTTAGAACGTTTTCAATTCAAACGTCTAAGAAACTGCACCAATTTCGTTTTGTTTCCAACAATGCGACTTTACCCAGTCGTCGGGAATTACATTTTACAATTATAGCATCATTGTTAGATTAGATAATGATGAGCTATTGTAAAAGGCATTTGAGCAATGAAAAATAATCTCCCATAATTTAATTTGCTCGAATACTGACAAATTATTGAATTTAAGTAACATTTATGACTAATCAGCAAATAAATATTGATGACACAAATATTAAATCGTTTATAGATAAGATTGCTATTGAAGGAGGACGTATTGTTATACATCAAAATGGGAAACCTATGGCCGCTTTAGTTCCCATTGAAGAACTAGAGATATTGGAGGAGTTAGAAGGGTTAGAAGATCAGCTTGATATTCAAGCAGCAGAGGAAGCGATGAAAGAACCAGGATCAGTGTCTTGGGAAGATGTTAAGCTACAGTTTGGGCTGTAATTGCTTTTGATCTCATTTTGATGTAATTTTTTTATTTCTATTGACAGGCTATTTTTTCTGTGTTAGACCGGATTGATGGACACAAAAAACTAAGGATTTTCAACCATGAACAGGATACGCGATCGCAACATAGGGGCTAATACAGGGCAAAACCCTAATTATTCAAACGTCTAAGTAACTGCACTAGAAAAGTTAATCAAAAAATATGGAATACCAAATTGGTCTGAAGCCTTGTGCTGCGAGAGATTTTAGTAAACTTGCACAAGCTGTTAGAGAGGCTGTAGGCGTTGTTATAGACTCCTTGAAAAAAAATCCTCGGCCTTTAGGAGTCAGAAGGCTTTGCCACAATAAAGACTTGTATAGAGTGCGTATAAGAGATCATCGAATCATTTACAATATTGATGATAGATCTCACATATTATTAATCGTGGCAGTGGGACCTAGAAGCAAGGTTTATCGAAAAATTTGATACTTGTGATGCTTTTGGCATAGGTGTAAACAACTATTTCACCTATGCCAGTTCAGCAATTCTATCAAATCTTAATCTGCATTGAAATTATTGGTTAGGGATTATTGCCAGAAGAAGATGCGATCGCGCAAAAGATCACATATTCTTCAACATCAGAATTTGTGTTTTATTTCCATTAAACTATGTTTGAATTTCTCATCATTATCGAACCTTTAGGATTTTTATATGGTAGTGCAGGGCGTTCTATTGAAGATGAAAATTTTGTTAGCTTATCAAATAGAAAATTTCCCCCCAGTGCAGCAACAATATCAGGAATATATGCAGCTAACCTAGAAACAGAATTAATTACTTCACTGCAAATAGCTGGACCATTTTGGGCATATACAGAAGAACCACAAAATTTTTATGTCCCATTGCCATTTAACTATTTAGTAGAAAATGGAGAAATTAAAGATATATTTTATTGGGATTTTCAAACTCAAGCATGGCAACTAGAAACAGGTGATTTATTAACAGATGAATTGATAAAAACTGAACAATGGCTACCCATTAGCTCTTGGTATAATCCAAAAGAAATACATCAAAATCCTTGGAAATACATACCACATTTACATCCCCGATTTTCTCTAGAACAACGTCACCTTGATGGTGATAGCAGTCAAGGAAATTTATTTTTAGAAAATGCTGTACAAATAGATCCTGATACCTGTTTGATCTATCTCAGCAACATACCTTTAAATGATGGTTGCTATCGTTTAGGTGGTGAAGGACACATAGTAGATATACATTGTTTAGAAATTGCTAACTCAACTCAAGAGTTATTTAACGAACCTGTTGGTAAACAATTTGCCATCATTACTCCTGCTGTATGGGGTTCTACTCGCTTATCTTATATTCAACCTATGATTTACAAAAATCATGAATTTCAACCTGTATGGGAAATTGAAGCAATTCTCACGGAAAAACCTCAACCTTTTCGCTATCGGTTAGGTGGTACTGGTAACACCAAACGCTTATCTCGCGGACGTTATGCTGTTTCTTCAGGTAGTGTATATGTTCTCAAAAAAGCGATAAAACAACCCTGGTATAAATGGTCAAAGCAATGGTTTCCTACAGAGGGTTATAACTTTAAACGTTGGGGATGTAGTCTAGCACTCCCCTTAAAACCAGTAAATTTTCTCATTCGCATGAGTAGCAGTTTACAACCATTTTTTTACCGCTAAGATAAAAACACAACACAAATCCGTGAATCTTCACAGATTGCAAAAAACAGTCAAATTTGTTGATATATCTTCAGATATGGCAACACAAGCTTAAACTTACTAGCCAAAACTTAGTAATTTGTGACAAAACCTGTTGAGTTTTCTAACTAATTCTTACAAACTATCTTTTTTTGAACACAGTATAAGTTTTAGCGTGTATGTTGAAAACTAAGCATCACAAGGAGATACAGAACCCGTGACTAAATATACTGCTATCACCTTCGCACCTGTCCAAGGGTTTATAGAAAAATCCCGTAAACTTCGAGACTTGTATGGTGCATCTCTGATACTTTCTTATTTGAGTCAACAGATAGTTTCCTATGTTGAACATAAAGACGGATTAAAATTAATTTCTCCTGCGCTTCCTAGCGTCCAAAAAGGAATGCCAAACCGCATTTTAATTAAAGGAGAAATGAAAAAAGAAGATGCTGAAAAAATCATTCTTTCTGCATGGAAAAATATTTTAAAAGTCTGTCGAGAATGGATAGAGAATAAACTACCAGAATTTCATTATGAATGGGAAAGAGAATGGAGTTTATGGGGTTGTCACACTTGGGAGATATTTCAAGGATGTGGTGATAGTATTACCGAGGCAATGAATAATTTAGAAACTAATAAATTATCCCGTGATTGGACTGCGGTAAATTGGATTGGTGAAAGTTCTAGTTTAACGGGGACTGATGGGATTGCATTTCCTGGTTTGGGTTCTGACTATCGTAATCCTAAAACATTGAATTATGGATTAGAAGATAAAAAAATTAAAGAGTTTTATGAAAAATTAGCACGAAAATTAGATAATTGTCCACCAGACAAACAACCAGAAGGTAAATTTATTGCACCTAATGAAAAGTTAAGTATTCCTGAGTTAGTGAAAAGGTTAATTACCTTACCAGAAATTGCTAAAAAATTAGGGATGCCAGAAGTCAAAGGATTTCAAGAAATTGACAGAAAACCAGAACCTAGTAAAAATATTCCTGGACAATGGACAGGATGGTTTATGGGAGATGGTGACAAAGTGGGAGACCATTTGAAGAAATTAGCCAATGACAAGAATGGTGATGATAAAATTCACCAATTTAGTGATAGTATAAGAAGTTGGGGTAAAAAGTTTGAACAAACATTTCCTCAGGATTTAGGAAGAATTGTTTATGCTGGTGGTGATGATTTTTTAGGAATTATTTACAGTAAAAATTCCCATGAACCAATTCAAGCATTAGAAGCATATCACTGGTTACTAACATTAAAAGATAAATGGCAAGAACATCAACAAGGAATTAATGTTAGTGTGGGTTTTGTGTGGGTTGCGGGTAGTGTACCTCAGCGAGATGTTTTACAACATTGTCGGGAAGCGGAAAAGGTAGCGAAATCTTTAGGGAGAGATAGAGTTACTATTCGGGTGGTTTTTAATACTGGTCAATATGTCCAGTGGACTTGTCCTTGGGATTATTTGGGGATTTTGAAAAAGTATCAAGATCGGGATGGTAAGACATTTACACAATGGGAAGAAAACGGAAAAAAGAAAGAAGATTTTCCTAACTGGGGTCATGTTTATAGTGATTTAGCTACCTTAAAAGCTCGTCATGCAATAAACCTAGATGCAACAGCAAATAATGTTAATGAAATAATAGCATTAGAACTGTTTAATATCTACTTTGTCCAACAAAAAGAATATCTAGAAAATCATCAAGAAAAACTTGTTGGTAATGCAAATAATTTAGAACTCATGAAATGGATTGATGGTTTAATTAATATAGGATGGTATCTATGTTCAAATATCTAATTTGTATTAATCCTTTAGGGTTTATATATGGTAGTGCAGGGGCATTTTTATCACCAGAAAATTTAGTTGGTCGTTCCGGTGCTAAATTTCCTCCTGAAGCTGCGACATTATCAGGATTATTCTTTAGCGTTAACCAAGTTCAGAAAATATGGGAGCAAAAAGAATTAAGTAATGATTTATATATTGCTGGCCCATTTTGGGCAAAAAATGACAATCCAGAATATTTTTATGTACCAATTCCGTGGACTAAAATCATAGCCGAAAATGAATCTAGCGAATGGGAATTTAAAAACAAAAAATGGCACTGTGAGAACTCAGAACTAACACCTGATTATCAATGGCAAAGAATCAATTTTTGGGACTATTCAGCAGAACAAATTCGTAGTAATGGCTATGCTGAAAAAGTACCTTGGCACTTTGTTCCCGTGTTACATCCCCACTTAAAAAATGATGAAAGATGTACTTTAAAAACTGACGATAATACAAAAGGGGGATTATTTCTAGAAAATTCTGTACATCTAGACTCAGAATATTGCTTAGTTTATCTATCTACTGAAGCTTTACCTGATGGTTGCTATAGATTTGGAGGTGAAAATCATATTGTAGAAATCAATAGTTTTAAACTAGATGATGATAGTCCAATTTTAGAGCTTTTACGTCAACCAATAAAAGATACATTTGCATTAATAACACCGGGAGTCTGGGGTTCAAATCGTATTTCTAAAAGGTGTCCAGAAAATGCCTTTTCCCCTAACCCTGACAATATCAAAATGTTGACAGATAAACCGGTTCCCTATCGTTTCCGTTCCCAAGGAACATTAGGAAGAGGACGTTACGCTGTTCCTGCGGGTAGTGTTTACGTCCTCGACGAACCCATTAATAAACCTTGGTGGGAATGGGATGAAAAATGGTTTCCCGATGAAGGTTACAGTCTGAAAAAAGTCGGTTGTGGTTTGTGTTTACCAGTAGAAATTCAAGGAGTCAACTAAAATGTACACTAAAGCTTATGGAATTATTGAAACTTTAGCACCTCTCCATGTTGGTGCAACCGCAGGAGAAGAAAGCGGAAATTTAAACCTCATTTTCCGTGATCAATTTACCCAAACTGGGATCATTCCTGGTAGTTCTATACGTGGTCGGTTACGTTCAGAAATGCGTAATGATCAAAGTGAAGAAGACGCAAATTATTGGTATGGTAACGGTGCTGATGATGATAAAAATAACGAATCTATCGTTAAATTTGAATATGCTTCTATTATTTGGATTCCCGTTTTTTGTCCTGGTCAACCTATAGTATGGGTAACTTGTCCCCGGTTATTAAAACGTTATCAAAGAATAGCTGGTGATACTATTGCTAAAGTAGATGGAAAAGATACACCTCTCAAAGAAATCAAAATTCCTGATGTTTATACAGGTTCAACTAATATCAAAACTAAACCAGGAGTAGGAAATACAAGAACTATTTTCTTTAACTTGGGTTTCTTAGAAGTTCAAAGAACCAAAGATTTATCACCCTGGTTTCCTGACCTCAAACAAAAACCAGCAGTGATAGTTGATGATGGTGATATTGGTATGATTCATGATATGGCATTATATCGCCAAAGTCGTGTCCGGTTAAAATCAGATCAAAAAGTGGTTGAAGTTGGTGGGTTTTTCAACACTGAAGCATTACCCGAAGGAACTATTTTAGTATTTCCTGTGGCACTGAGAAAAGATAAATCTGATCAAGCTAATGATAAAAAATGGCAACCTTTTAAAACTGGAGATACCGCAGATATTTATTTAGGTGGTTTAGAATCTATCGGTTTAGGTCATTGTGAATTAACGGTTAAAGGAGTGTAAAAAATGAGTTGGAAATCCTATAATTTAGACCAAAAAGCACAGAAATTAGTCCTCATGTACCGGGATAAAAAAGGTGTAATTGGTCAATCTCATAAAATGAGAAGTACGGTAGCTTATGGTTTAGAAAGATTTTGGGGAGAACATTTACGACTGTTAGGTAAAAATAATAGTGATGATCAAGAAAAAGGTAAATATTGGCGGGAAACTTGGAAAACATTTGTCAGTATTATGAAAGAAGCAGGAATTAAATTACCTGAAGATCAAGTAGATGGCAATAATACCCGACAGGTACAAGATTATGCAGCGAGATTATGGGAATTAAACATTGAAGATCAACGAATTTGTTTAGCGGTTTTAACTCAATTTTGTGACAGTTTGGTTTGGTGGACTCAACGTTATAAAAAAGCAGGTGATAGTGATGCCGAACAGTAATGAAGTACCCTTAATGTTTCAAGCCCAAATTAGCGGACGGGGACAAATTCAATATATTCAACAACCTCAACAGTCTGAAAGATGGGTTGATGAATGGTTAGAAGCTACCGCTATCAAGCCACCTAATTTTAGTGATGATGTAAGAAAAAAAGAATATCAAATTAGTTGGCGGTTACTTTCTAATAGTGGTCAAGATGATGATTTTATCCGTCCTGTAATTGCTGCTAATGGGTTTCCCTATTATCCCGGTGCGAGTATGAAGGGGGCATTTTTAAGACATTGTAAACCACAGCAAGCCATTAGGTATTGTGGATATCAAAATAATAGTGAAACCCAACCGGGAATATTACGTTTTCATGGTGCATTTCCTAACAATGCAGAATGGAAAGAAGAACCTTTAATTGATGTGGTTCACCCTCAACAAGATTGGCAAGTTAAAAATAATGCTAGTCATGCTGCTTTCTTACAAATATCCCTCCATGCACCGACTTTAATTTTTGGTATTTCTAGCACCATCGAATTAGATGATAGTGAATGGGAAACTATTTGGAGTATTTGGGATAAAGCGATAGAAAGGGGTATTGGTTCTCGGGTAAGTGCGGGTTATGGTCAACCCATTAACCACCCAGAAACAAAGTTATTTTCTGTGAGTTTAAAAGGACAAGGTTTAGCATCCACATTAATAGGAGGAATTGAAGAATTTCGCCCCAATATGTTTAAAGCTGCTTTACGGGGTTACACTTTGCGGTTATTCAGTGCGGTGACAGATGAGAGGACAGCAGAAGAATTAACTAAGGAACTATGGGGAGGTTTTGCAGGTGCGAAAGGTGCAATAGTTGGAGATTTGGGTATAGCTTTTCATGCTGAAAATTTAGTCATAGGTGAGTTTAAATATAATAGAAATCAAATGCCCACCTATGACTTAAAGAAAGGGACTTTAACTATTCTCTGTATGAAAAATTCTTCAGAGGAATATAGGAAGCAATTGAGACTTTTAGCTAAAGCAATTTTGAAATTTTCTCTTTTAATAGGTGGCTTTGGTAAATCATGCCGTAGGGTAGATCATAGAATATTTTTCCCTGAATATTTCGACTATGAAGATAAGCCTATGATTGGTTGTCAATGGGGATTTACTAAAGACTCAGAACAATATTATTTTCCGGTCAATAATATTAACCACATCAAAAATATTATTGATAGTGTTTATAAAGCTGTTAATAATTGGTTAGTTTTTAAAGGTAAAACACAGAACTATCAAAGAATTGCTTGGCGTGAATGTTTTCATCCTGAAAATGTCCAAGTTTGGGGACGAATAGCGGAAGATGAAGATAATAGTTTAGCTATACGCTGGTTTCATGGCAATTATAAAGGCAGTCAATCAATTAAAAGTTCTAAATTGACTGGTAAAATGAGTAATATTGGCAGAATTTACCACCGAATGTATCCCAGATATATAAAAACAAATGATGGAGAAATTAAAAAAAAGGGGAAAGAATACGTTGAATTATTAACTATCTTTCCAGATAAAACAGATGAAACTACTAAACAGTTTTTAGCCTTTTTACCTACCAGTGGGTTTGAAAAATTGTGGGGTGTTTAAGTAACAAGATACCCTAAGATCCCCGACTTCTTTGTTTAATCTTAAGCTGTTAGGCGGCTAAATTGTATAATCATAAATTTCTAAACTCTTGTGGCACAGGCATCTTGCCTGTCTCATTTATACAAATTAAATGCACAACAGCTTATCAATTAACCGATAATTAATCATAGAAATCGGGGATCTGAAACAGATACCCTAAGATCCCCGACTTCTTTGTTTAATCCTATCAACCAACCAATAATTAGTCATAGAAGTCGGGGATCTGAAACAACATTTTGATTAAATAAATTTTGAGGAGTTGAAAAAATGAGTATTTGGATTGTAACAACCGGTAATAGTGATGTACAATTAAAGCATAATTATAATGCTAATAAATGGCAGAAATTTTATAGAAATATCAGAAGTGAATTATCTAATCATCTGTTTGAACCATCTAGATTAAGAAACGCTCTTGCTGATGAACCTTATACTGTTCCCGCAAGGGTGATGGGCATGGTTTATAGTTCTCAATTAAATGATGAAAGTGTTTTTAATGATTTACATTTTCCCTTGCTAGATACTTTTACTGATTTTTTAACAAAATTAGACAAAAAAGAAAAACCCAATCAAATAATTGTAATTACAACAAATCAGGAAAAGGCTTTTGATGATGATGATAAGAAAAATAATAAATGTCCTTATTGGCAAGATACTTGTAAACTTAGACCTATTTTAGAAAAGTATTTTGAGCAAAAATTTCCGCGTTTACAAATAAATCAAGATATTCACTATTTAGAATTAGATCCTAATTCTAAAGCAGAAGGTCTTGATAATTGGAATCAGTGTTTAATTTTGGTTAACAAGTTATTTAAAGAAAAAATATCTAACTTGGAAATCAGAAAATATACAAAAATTTTTGTAAGTCATCAAGCTGGTACTCCAGCTATTTCTTCGGCAGTTCAGTTTACCAGTTTAGCTAATTTTGAAAAGCAAGTACAATTTTTAGTTAGCAATGAATATGACCAAGGAAATACAATTTCTATTCCTAGTTCTAGTTATTTACAAGGTATGAAATTACAAGAAGCTAAGGAGTTATTAGAAAGATATGATTACTCTGGTGTTGAAAAAATATTGAATGAACTTTGGAAAAATCAATCTTTAACAGAACAAGAACAGAAAATTAAAGATTTATTAGCAATGGCTATTCAATGGAATAATGCTAATTTTGATGATTTTGCGAAAGCAAGAAGTCCTATAAATAAAGAGGCAGAAAAACGTACTCAAGAATGGTGGTGGACAGGTTACGAAGCTGGTTATTTAGCCGTGATCAGATTCAGACAAGGTAACTATGTGGAAGCATTGTTTCATAGTTTCCGTGCATTAGAAGGAATAACTAATGAATGGGCTATATTAAATTACAAAAAGCATCTTTACAAAAATCAAAAAGGAACTTATTATTTTAAAGATTCCATTCTTACAGAACTTTCAAATTTTCATAAAGACGATTTTCAGCGTAGACAACGAGTAGGTCTTTACGGTAAAACACTATATGATCTACTTAAAGAATCACGTCCTGAATTTCGTCAAAATTCTGGTATATCTGATATTTCGGTTTGGGAAGATGTAGCAGACTGGAGAAATGACTTATTTCATAAATTGCTAGGATTACAAGAACAGGAAGTATTTCAAGCATGGAATACTAAAGGTTATATCGAATGGCAAAATCGGGTGAGAGGATGTTTAAATTTTGTAACTCAACAAGAATTTAATGCTCTAGAAAAAGCCAGTCTGATGTCATCTGTACATGAAGAACTAAAAACAGCAATTAATAATTATGAATTGCAAACCCCTAGAAATAATCCATCAGATCCCCGACTTCTATGATTAATTATGGGTTTATTGACAAGATGATCCTGAGAAGTCGGGGATCTTTTTTTCCCACAAACAACCCAGAACCCGGACTTCTATGATCAATTATCGGTTTATTGACAAGATGATCCTCAGAAGTCGGGGATCTTTTTTCCCACAAACAACCCAGAACCCGGACTTCTATGCTCTTCCAACTTTATTGACAAGATGATCCTCAGAAGTCGGGGATCTTTTTTCCCACAAACAACCCAGATCCCCGACTTCTATGATCAATTATCGGTTTATTGACAA
>JACCDP010088654.1_pt1 | contig 13813 bp, 15 predicted proteins | sample 7445841 | NCBI WGS metagenome assembly JACCDP01 (sample SAMN15323441, study PRJNA562643) | freshwater metagenome | isolation source: river surface water | place: USA:Blue River Watershed | collected 2017-08-17
AGTAAAGAGCTGTGGAGTAGTTCTTTCATTGAAGGCGTATATGCGGTTGCAGTTGGTGCACCATCCGTACCAGAAGTTCAACAAACAAGGCTAGGCAGAGCTAAGTCAAGGGATGTTGCCGTTCTCTTCACTACTACCGAATTACCAAACTACTGCTATCCAGAAGAATGTGTCTGGATAGCTGAAAAGATTCCGATCAAAGTCGTAAATATAATACCGACCAAAAACGCTCTAAAATATTTGAATGGAGAAACACCTTCAATCGGTAGCAATTTTGCTCAAAGATTAGCTATTCCAACAAAAGAAATACCAGAACCAGAAAATCCACCTGATTGGCTGTTTAAAGAAAATGTTAAAAATCTGTTAAATTATTTGCTTATTGGCTAAATTCTTCATTTTTCGCATCACGATAGTAACGCTTAAGAGAAGACAAGACAATCGATAATTGTTTTGAATTAAGTGTTGTAAGTTCTCTCACATATAGTAATATAGCTCGCTTACTTAAAAGATCAACATCTTCGAGGTTATTAACTAAAACTTTAATAGCGTTAATGACAGTTTTTTCATTTTCGGTTTTGACTTTATATTCTATAGCAGTTACCATTTTTGTTAATTGATCACGAGGATTTATTGCAAATAATGATTCTTCGAAACCGGCATCAAAATGATAGTTCTCAATCTGCTCTTGTTCTTCTTTTGTAAGATTTTCTTGATCATCTATAGAAACATAATTTTGAACACGTTTCATGTTCTGTTTGCTTTTAATAGTTAACCAATTTTTAGCTACAACGTTGAAATATGAAAAAGCTTTGCTTCCTTTTTCGGCATTAAACTTATCTACGGCAGTATATAAAAATTGAAGACATTCGTGTTTAAGATCCTGCTTACTCTCATACATAACAGTAAATCCATAAACGTTAATTAAATTTTCAACAAGATTATCAAAAGCAGGAAGGATTTCTTTTACATATATCTTTTTCTTTTTATTAACATCAACTTCTTGTTGATATATTATAATCTGCTCTTGAGTTTTATCACTAAAATAATTAACAAGAGTCGGTCCAGACTTACGTTTTATTTTTCTTCTATTTTTTTTCTTTTCTATGTATGCAATAGGTGGAATAGAATCAGATACAGCAACTTCAACCGTTACTAGATTACCCATTTCTTCCAACTCATTTGATATATCAACGATTGATTTCTTGCGGTATTTCATCCATCATTTCTCCACGTCGGAAACGTTCTCTCATTAAACGCTCTTGTATTTCACGAATATCCGGTTCTTCCTCAACGATAACCGTATATTTTTGTTTGCTACGTTCTACAAATTTTAATGCAACACGATTAATAGACATCTTATTGTTTTTTACTTCTGCCATCGCTTCTTTTACAACTAGTTGAACTTCTTTGCTGTCAAAGAATAATCGCATTCCTAATATCTTTTCTAATGTCTTTTCTGTATCTTCTAAAGCCTCAATAGCATCAGAAAAATCATCTTCAATAATCATAATAATACGTGCAAAACGAATTAGATAAAATATTGATGTTGCCAACAATAAAAAGAGTATTAAAGATAATACGCTAATAAATATAATCATGCCAAAATATCCTTAAGAGCTTCAGTATATTTAACAGATACAGCTTCGTATGAATATTCATTCTTTAAAGTTTCAGCAAGTTCTTTTGCCCATTGCTGTGGAACACTAGTGCTACTAACAAACTTCTTAACTCTTTGTTTAAAATCGTCTTCTTTGACATTTGCCCAGCGAGCATTAGGCATCCATATTTGATTATCTACACGACTCTGATGTATTGTTTCTAAACGATAATCAAATTTTACATATTTGCCTTTATTAAGAAATTCTGTATGAGCACTCCAACCGGTCGCCATAACTGGAAGTCCAGAAGCAGCAGCTTCTAATAAAGGAAGCCCAAATCCTTCCCCTCGTGTTGCGCTAACAATAGCTTTAATCTTTGGATGACGATACAATCCAGCAACTTCCTCATCTGTCATATCTCCATGAAGAAGATGAAACTTTGGAAATGCAGAACCTTTTTTTGTTTCCATTGTAAGTTGAGCCAACAAGTTTGTTGTTCTAATGCGATCAACCACTGTATTACGTCCTGTATTTGTTTTAACAATAACACCAATATCGGGATTATCTTTGAACTGTTCACTCAACCACTTAATAGTATAAAATAAGTTCTTACGATCATTTTCAGGATTATTACCAGTTAATTGGCCAAATACCAAGAAGTTAAAATTGGTTGAGACATCTAAATCAAGTTGTGGTAGGTCTGATTTAGCAATAGCATCAATAAAAGCTTCCGGAATAACAACGATCTTTGTTTTTACTTCTCCAGTATTTGTAAATACAGACTTAACAAATTCTGATGGAACAATAACAAGATCCATACGATTAATCGCTGAAATCCATGCCGGATTACAAACATCACTTTCAACACCGGCTGTCAGACCAACATTATAATCTGCCAGAAAAGGATTCCATTCATTTGGAAGTTGCAACTGTAGAGAAACATCATATTTGTCTCTTTTACCAGCAGCTTGAAGTAGGCGACCAACAAGCCCATCTTGTGCATAAACATCTACAAGCCATGGTGTAGCACCCCAAGGAAGTGGCTCGGTGACCACATCAATATTACCGGTCTTATCAGCCAAATCAAATAACCAGCGAGCAATCTGACGGGCGTGCACTCCATAACCAGCTTGACAAAGTGTCGGTCCTCTTAATATAACTGTTTTACGTTTATCTGTCATTGTTTACCTTTTCTTTTTTAATAAAAAAATCTATCGGCACAGTAATAAATGTTTTATTACGTTTTGTTATAACCGTAAATTGTTTATTTACATTGTTATAATATGCATTAGCTGCTATAAGTTTCAATAAAGCAGTTTCTCCAAAAAGGCCGCCTTTAATTTCCTCAACAACAATACTTCCATTGTTGTAATGTATTTCAAAATCCGGATTATAATGTCTGACTTGACCATTTATATCTGTGTATTGAATTATATCTTTGCACCTATCCCAATGTTTGATGCTTTTATCGGAATCATATTGTTTCATTCTGTCTAACTCCCAACTGCTATCATAATACATGGAGCGTAAATCAGATGTAACATATATTCCTTTTTTAATCCCACCGACTTTAAGCTTAAATTTAATCTTATTAAACAATTTTTCTATATACGCCAAATCTGTTGAGCATTTGTTCCATGGAACCAAACCTTTACTAAAGGTGCTATTCCTCCACGTATTAGATTGCATCATTTTTTCTGTTCGCAAACCTACAGTTAGATCATTTTCCTTTGTTTTTCCACGATAATTATGACCGGTCACATACCCCTTATAATATCCTTCACGGGGTTCCCATGTTGTTTCCTCACCGCAACCACACAGACAATTTCTCCATTTATCGCCATATACTTGAAGATAATAAGCGGAAGTGGTAAGTTGATGAATAGATTGTAGATGGCGAGTGAAGCTTCCACCTTTCCATTTCTTTTCTTGATTGCATAACTGACATTTCAGAAAATTATTAACCATATTTTGCGTCAACGCTGGTCTATTATCGACTCTTTTTTTAACTTTATTACTCATAGTATGAACTCCATAGCTATAAGTTAAATAGTTGGCGGATATGGAGTTCATACAAATATTATTAAGTTAGAACAGGACCACGAAGTATAACTGTTTTTTTTGTCATCTCTTTATCCCTTATCACTTAATGTTGATTAACTTGTTAGCAAGAGCAGGATTAATGGTCGTCAATGTCCAACGTTTATTTTTTCCAGCTTCTTTATTTGCCTTAAAATCTTCTACACACTTTAACATAGTTTCGTGCCATTGTTGAACCATATTTTCATATTTAAATTCATGTTCAAGATATTCTGCCGCTTTCTCACGAAATTCTGTTTTCTTTTCTGGGGTCCATGAATATATTTCCATAAAAGCATCTGCCAGTTGTTTCTCTGTACAAAAGTCTTCAAAAATATATGGAACCATTTGTGAACCAACCAATGAACGTTTGGCTGGTTCTATACCAACGCCATATTGATATCCATTACGATAATCTTCCACTTGACGTGTTTCTCCACCGGTCTTTAAAGCAATTATTGGCTTACCAACTTGTAAAGAAATAAGAGTAGAAAGACCGAAACCTTCATTCTTAGAGATATTAACAGTGACATCTGCAATGTTGTGCATAACGTTCATTTGTTCAAATTGAAGGCGATCATTTGAGAACCAAACGTTATCATTTAATCCAAGCATATCGGACACTGCAAGAATATTTGGTCCTTCTACATCAGCAGGATCTGTATGCATGATTAGAACAGCCTTACGATGACCCTCTTTTTTTTCTAATGCATCAAGAAATTGTTTCCAAGCATATAAAACGTCATTTGGCATTTTACGAGTGGCATTACGATTAACCCAAAGAGCTTTGAACCAATCTGCTTTAGAACCAAAATTCTGTTGTTTTAATTGAGTAATTTTTTCCTCTGGTAACGTATTGTATACAGCTTTTGGAAAAGTGTGAGGAATGTAATTTGTTTTATTTGGGAAATGCGGTTTTACTAGCTCGAATGTCTTATAAGAGAGACAGTTAATAAGATCGGTGCTTTCATACCATGGATAGTTAAATGCTGGATATGGATCATTATCCCAAACGTGCCAATAAACGATTGGACAAACCTGATGGATTTCATCTTCCATTTCCCAAAGCCAAATGAACTGACGAGGATCGGTAAATAGGAAGATAGCATCTGGTTGTTCCGTAACAAGAAGCTGGCGTATCAATTCTTTGCTTCCAAAGCCGTCTACAGGCTTTACAATGAAGTCAGGGTTAACAGCTATCGTGTCATACTTTGCGTGCTTCATAGCGCCACCTAAGCAGCGGAATGACCATTGACCGGTCTTTACTAGTCCATCAATAAGAAATCGAGCTTGAACACCAACACCTGATGGTGCAAGTGGATGATCTGAAAGTGTTATAACCTTATATTTCTTTTTGAAATTGAAAGCGGTAAGAAACGTATTCTCTTCTGACATTCTACAATACTCCTATATGATATGGTATTCTTGCGAATATCAGAGCATATGTTTAGAATGTTATTAATAAGATTAACCTTGATTAATCACCATTTCATGAATCCAATTATATGTGTTAGTCAATCCAACATTTAATGGTTGTGATACCTTCCAACCAATTTTTTCTTCATATAATCTGTTATCTGAATTTCTACCACGAACTCCAGTTGGTCCCGATATATGCTTAATATTAATCTTCTTACCTGCAATCTCGGATATCATATGTACAAATTGATTAATGCTGACCATCTCTTCTGAACCAATATTAACCGGTCCAATAAAATCTGAAGCCATTAGACGCAACATAGCTTCTATACATTCATCAATATATAAAAAGCTTCTTGTCTGTTCGCCGTCGCCCCAAACTTCTATAGTGCCACCATTTTCAACAGCGGCAACCTTTCTACAAAGAGCAGCGGGGGCCTTTTCTTTTCCATTGTTCCATGAACCATATGGTCCAAAGATATTATGAAATCTTGCTATTCTTACGTCTAGTCCATAGTTTCGATTAAAAGCAAGATATAAGCGTTCACTAAACAACTTCTCCCAACCATACTCACTATCTGGAGCAGCAGGATATGCGCTATCTTCCGAGCATTTAGGATTTTCTGGATCTTCCTGATTGTAGGCTGGATACATGCAAGCCGATGATGAATAGAAAACCTTTGGACGCTTTTTAAACTTTACTGCGGTGTCAACAATATTAAGATTGATAGTGGCAGAGTTATGCATGACATTAGCATCGTTTTCACCAGTAAAGATATAACCTGCGCCTCCCATATCTGCTGCCAACTGATACACTTCATCAAAACCTTCATCCCAGACTTTATTTAAATGCATTACAGTTTTTACAACATTTGGGTCACGAAGATCACCTATTACGAATTCATCTGCAATAGAACGGATATCTAAATATTCATGTTCTTTTATATCAACGCCACGAACCCAATATCCAAGTTGTTTAAGACGTTTGACTAAATGACCACCGATAAATCCACCTGCTCCACATACTAATGCTTTTTTCATTTTGATATCCTAAATATTTGTGATTAAATTGACCAAACCATTCCCCATGTTTCTTTTCGCTCTGGTTTCATATCCATTTGTTTCAAGCATTCTTGTCCTGTTAACCATGTTTTCGGTTCAATAAGATACTCATCACCATATATAAAACCAAATTGTTCATAACCAAGATTTTCTAAATACTCAATAACAGAACGAACATTGTGTTCTTGTTCTTCAGCCCATTCAAAACATATTTTATTCTGCTTTTTTGTTAGACCTTGTATGGCTTCAAATTCATATCCTTCAACATCAATTTTTATAATTTGTGGCGATGGAAATTTCTCTAGTATTTTATCAATTGTTATTGTTTTTTTGATAGTACGGTGCCAATTATATTTCCCTGTAAATCTAGAGTTTGTCACCCATTCTGTTGAAGCAGTAGATATTGTGTTGGCATTAGAGATATAAAAATCTACTTCAACATCAGAAACTTTTGACACAACACGTTCAATTACTGTGGCTGCTTTGTTTTGAAACTTAGTTGCTAAATGTTGCGCTATATGTTCATTTGGCTCAACCATAACTACATGAGCTTCTGGGTATAACTGAAATGCTACTTCTGCAAATTTTCCAATATTAGCTCCTATATCATATATGTACATATATTTTAATCCTTATTTTTGATATATAGGGCATCGCCCCATCCTCGGCCAGTATCAATTAATTTAACTCTTTTAAAAAAGTAAGAGCTTAATATTGTATCAATATCATTTAGTAAACTACACTCTTTATACATTTCTCTAAAGTTAACTTCCAAATATATTGCTTCGCATTTTTTAAGATATTTTGTTGCGCCCATCAAAGCCATGGCCTCGGCACCTTGAATGTCCATATTTAAAACGTTATAACTTTGTTCTAGCAAATTATTGTCTGTAAATAATGCATCAATCGTAGTAGTATTAATTTTAATATTTTTTACAACATTTATATCTGGATATTCAAACATATGTTCTTTAAGTTTTAGAATAGAAGAAGAAGCGGAATCGTTGTTTGTTACATAAAAAATTACATCATCTTGTTTTTTATTCGAAATCCCAACGTTGTACGTATGAGTTAAAACTTGCGTCTGAGATTGACATCTATTGACTAATCTTTCATATATAACAGGATTTGCTTCAACAAAAATAACATTGTCAATATTATTTTTTATATACGTATTCAGTTCTTCTCCATCATGAGCTCCTATATGAAGAATACCATTAATCACAATATTGTTTTTTTTAATGTCTTCAATGAAATTATAAAGCATCAGCAGTATCCTCTTTTTGTTCCTTCAATGTTGAATTCTCTAAATAAACGTTTAAGTTCTTCTGGATATTCGGAAACGTTCCATTTTCCTTTTATTATTGCAGTTGCTATGTAAGGAAAGACGGCGGTGTCATAGTGGCCACCACGTTTATTTTCTCCTGCATAATGATATAACCCATTCATATTCAATACATTCATCGAATTTGTATATTCATATTTCTCTCCAAATCGATCTGCACCGGTCATTTTATATAGATTAATAAAGTCTTTTTTTCTCCAAACAGTTGGCTGCATAGAAAAACTATTAATGCTGAAATTTTCTGTACCACTTGGAGACACGTAATACAAATCAGATGCACGTGTATATGGTGTTTCAGTAACATCACCGCATTTAATCATGCGAACATATGATATCGATTTGTCATTTTTCAATATATCAATGTAACTGTTGATCTTTTCCAAGTCGATATCATTGTAGAGTATAAAATCTTCTTGCATATAAATGATATATTCATACGGAACTGCTTCCAAAGATTTTATAAATTCTAGAGAATATGATGCATTATCATCATATATCAAAAATTTATGTTCAGGAAATTCCTGAGAAGGAACATTCGAAAGAATATAGCTAGCAATCTTATTCTGACTATGTTTTTCAAGCCTTGTAATGTAAGATTTCCAAACATCAGAACAATTAGAGTGTGTATATGTAAAAAAGCATACGTTATTTAGATTCTTCATGACAATAACCTTTTTATATATTAATCATCCCCAATTGCAAACTCGCTGCCCTAAAGCTTTGCCCATGTAATAATCTCTCTTGTGACCTTCAGCTTTTAACCAAGGATTAAGAGTTGAGCCAATGTCAAGATAAGTGTTATTCTTATTCGCTTCCCAAAGTTGATGAGCCAACATATTGCCAAGAGGACCAGCACTAAACAAAAAAACATGATCCCTAGTATTGATATGTTCTGACTTTATTTTTTCAATCAAGTCATAATTGTTTTTATAGGCGTGCTGATCAATGACATATATTTGCTCGGGTTTAAATGGAAGATTTTCTACTTTGCCGTTTCTATTGCATACCAATACTATTTTCACGGTTGAATAAAAAGGAACTATATTTTCTACATAATATTCATAATTCGCATTGACGAAAAGATTAGCATATGTAATGTGTTCATCTGGTTGCTTCGAAACTCGAATCATCATTTTGTGAGTTTCTATTCCTTGGCAACATGGGCAACTTATGCCGATGTAATAGCCGGGATCTCTAAATCGATATGATTCTAAAAGCTTATCAGAATAGAAATAGTCTATCGCAGGATTATATACAAATTCTCCCATGGATTCAATTGGCTTATTGTTTAACATTGCCCATTCACCATCTGCATATTTTGAGAAGGCAAATTTCTCTCCAGATAAAAGACGATTGTGGAAGTTTTTAATCTCTTGTTGAAATACTTTTGTCATAAATTCTTTAATATATTTGCTATTTTGATTGACGAAGTGCCATCGCCATAAATATTATTTGGTTCGATTATGTAATTGTCTCTAAGACTTAATTCATGCATTTTCAAATCTTGTGGTTCTAAACACATGATTGTATTAATGCCAATTGTCTCTGGCCGCTCAGTTACTTTACGGCAAACAATTACTTTCTTTCCTAAGAAACTAGCTTCCTCTTGTATGCCGCCGCTGTCAGATATCAGATACTTAGATTTAACTAATCTTTCTAAGAACTGCTCATAAGGAATTGGATCAGCTACATTAACTCCTTTAAGAAGGCTTTTATGTTTTTGTACATTTGGATTTGGATGAATTGGTAATGTATACGTAGTGCCTGGATTGCTTAGAGCTATTTCTGAAATAACAGAAAACCATTCGTCCATTCTTTCATGGTTCTCTCTGCGATGTAATGTAATAAGAACTTCATCACCATATGATATCTTATCTCGATATGAAACAAGATTATCTAATACTGTATTTCCAACCTTAAAATATCTTCCTAATACATGTTCTCCGTCTAAATTTGAAACGTTTTGATTTGTAGGAGCTAAATGAATATCTGCAATTCTCGATATGAGTTGCCGATATGTTTCTTCTGGATATGGGTTTTCTTTATCTCTTGTTCGTAATCCAGCTTCTAAATGTATTACCGTTATCTTTCTATGAAATGCAGCTAATGCACATGTAAATGCTGTAGCTGTATCTCCCTGTACCAATACGTGAGTTATGTCTATAAAAGTTTCTGCTGGAATATTGACAATATTTGCTACGATATTATCTAAACGATTTGTGTTTGAGTCGTTACTAACAATATCTAAAAAGTAATTTACGTATTGATTATCTTCTAAAAGAGTTGAATGCTGTCTTACTTGCAGAACTCGATATTTTATATCTTGAGTTTTAAATGCAGAAATTAGCGGCTTAATTTTAATCCACTCTGGACGTGTGCCATAGCATACTAATATGTTCATGTTCTCTCTCTAACAAATTTATATCCGTTTTTACGAGCAAGCATAACATACTCATTCATAGATAATCCACCATTTGTTTGAGGATTGGATACAGCAACCAATTCTGTTCCATATCTCATTGCCTTATCAGGTTGAGAGCCCCACAAACTTAAATCATCTTTTGGATGGGGAGGAACATAGGTTTCTAATCCCATATATTTCTGTAGCGCATATGAGAAATGAATGTCTTCGCCACAACGAACAAACTTAGGATCTGGCAATTCTCTCCAGAATGCTGTTAAAAGCTCTCTTTCAAAAAACCATGAATGCCCTACTATATCTGCTCGCTCAAGCTCTCTGTTGGCATTTGGCCAGCCTACACGAGCATATGGTCCATCATAGCCGTTAACGCTATTAAATATAATTCCAACCGTCCCATAAAGTCCACGATTTCCTTTATTATATTTATAACAGTTTTCTAACCAGCGATTGCCTGGAATAGTGTCGTCGTCAAATATGCAAACGTATTTTGTTTTAGCCATTAGAGCATATGCAAAACGTGCCCAAACACCAAGGTTGGCATTTCCTTGAAATGCCACCGTGTTGCTAATAACTTGTTTATCAAATTGATCAGCCACCTCTGAATGATTGTGCCAAAACATAATCTCTTTCGGCTTTTTTGTTTGAGCCATAACAGCTTGATATTGTTCTTGCAATACATGCGGTCTTTTATAGCCATTTAATATTACCGTTATATCTTCACTCATTTCTTTGCCTCAATCCACTCTTTTACAATATTTGGATGACCCATATGAACTACGTAAGAGTTGTTTTTGCTTCCATCCCAAGGGCGATGAAACACGTGACCTCCAGTACCCTGCTCTAACTCTAATGCCTTCTGTTTAATCATCTCATCAGTAATCTCTGCCCATCTAAGACCTGGAAAGAATGGATTGCCTCTTTCGTCCCTGTCTTCATTATACAAACTCTTCCAAGAAGCGTTCCAGAACGTTCTGAAGTTTCTTATCTTTCGCTCTATATTAAACCAAGAATAATGATGAACGCCAGGCAACTGAGAATATGTTTCGTTTAAAAATTTTTCTACTTTTGGCACTAGTTTTTCGTCTCTAATCGACGCCTGTTTCATTTGTTCAAATCCAGGCGGAAGATATCCAACACATGGTATCACATTTCCTGTTGCTTGAGATATATAATCGCAACCATCTGTACCATTTTGTGCATATAATAAACCATTTTCATACTTTCTAAGTTGTAATGGTATACCATGAATAATGTCAGGCTTATTTTTGGATAGCCGCCATTTCCAAACAGTTACATCTAATCTTGCCTTTCCTTCTCGTCCCCAATAGTCAATAACAGGCAAAGCCATTAAATCATATGCGTTTTGTTTTATGAACGTTTCAGCTAATGGTCTGACTAGTGGTGCATGATTTTCATGCACTACTTCATCTATATCAAACTGCCAAAGAATGTCTCCTGTGCATTGTTTTCTTGAGAGGGTTTTACAATAACCATCAAAAATACCATGATTAGGTGCCTTCCAATCGATCTTATTACTATGAACAACTTTTAATTTTGGCTCTTTTTCTGCCAAAACAAGTAAAGTTTTTAATGTATTATCTTTTTCATCGCTCGTATCAAATACCACAACTTCGTCTGCAAAAGATAAATGACTACGGATGGATTCTAAATAAGGATACTCCATCTCTTCTGCATTTCTACAAGTTGTATAGGCACTTATTTTCATATATCACCTCGTATAAAGAACATCGCCCCACCCATTCTCACCGAGACTCTTACATATTTGTTTAAAACCAAATCCAGAAAGATACCGGTCCATATCACCAAGACCTCGGACCTTAGTATGAATGTTTTTAATAAATGATGGAGAACGACTCAGATTCTTTTCAAATCCTTGTAGGACTCTAATTTCGCTACCATCTTCAACATCAACCACTAAAGTATCATAATTTTCTATAGGTAAACGAGCGATATTTTCTTTCTGAAAACTATCAAAGGTCTTTGAAACATTATGAATATCCCTATCTAAAAAGACTTCAGTAATGTATTGCTGTATTAGAGGATACTGCTTTGTTTTATTATAAAGTTCCGAGAGATTTCCACGATTTCTATCTAGCCATAGCACATGATGCACATAGCTATCTGAATATATTCTTGCTTGATCACCAAGATTAGTTCCAACATGAATAACACCAGTGACAGGGCGTCCTAATTCTTTTAATAATGTTCTAAATGTAATGTTCATTTCTTTCCTAACCTTATTGTTGCTACAAATATTAAAACTGCTACAAGAACCACGGCGGCGTTTAAAAATAACATAAACATAAAAAATCCTGTGGCTAGCAGCTCACAGGATAGTTTATCTCACAACGGTTTCTTTGGTTATATCAGGTGCAATGTTCGGTACCATTATATTCACAATATCTACAACTATTACGATTTTTGATTGCTCTACCACTTGCTACTTGATTAATCATATTGTTCAAAACTTCAAGTGCCCTGGCTTCTGTCTTTGGTCCAACACTAACCGGTACCAGTTCACAGCGGCTCTTATCACTCTTTCGAGGAGTTCGCTTAAGCAATACAAATCCACATTTAACTTGATCTAAACGAAGATTTGATATGCGGCAAAAGTAATGTTTATATAGAGCTAACTGTAATTGTTTATGAAAATCACGCTTCTTTGCTGCGTCCCAACCCCACGAACAGCTTTTCCAATCTATAATGTAATATTCATAACCATCACCAAACTCTATATCTGTTTCAGATTTAGTTTGTTTTACTAGTTCAGAAAGTCGCATGATCGAATTATTATCATTTGTTTCTGATGAACGTTTCTTACGAGCATTCTTCGGCATTCGAATAACTGTATCAATAAAACCTTTAAAATATTTGTTTGTTTGTCCAGCAACACTTTCATATAGGGCATGTTCGGCAGCAAAGCCGGTCCAACCAGGAAATGTCTCATTCATAAACTCAGGAACAGATTTAAGAATCTCTGGAATTGATGCTGCAAAATCTTCAAAATCTTTATCTGTAATATCGATATCATGGTCAGACTTCAGTTTATCACAATGATCACGAAACTGAACCTTTGCAGCGGCTGCTGTTTCAGCATTAAGTTCATGCTTACCAAGAATGTAATTCTCTAAAACATCGTGAATCACTTGTCCATATTCGGTATGGATACTTGGTTTACCAAGATTAATTTTTTCAATATGTTTTAGACGATGTTTGTAGCTGCATGTTTCAAAATCTGCAATTTCTGAATACGAAACATGAGATTTTCCAGTTGGAAGAAGACTCTTGTCTTCAAAGATTGGTAATTGATATTTGGTCATAAATTTATGATAACATAATATTTTTCATAATTCAACAAGAAATATTTAAATATTAAAGATATTTTATAGCAAATTAATTATTTCATTTGAGTATGACGGACGCCAAACTTTGCATTCATTTGAAATTCACAGAGATTACGAGCATTAGAATAAGAGAAGGAACTCTGCAATCCTCCCTTGATTTGATTTATAATATCAATTGCGCTATGTTCACTTGCGTCAATCAATGTTGAAACTCCTTCTGCTGTTGGTAGCGAAGAAGCATTACGAATGGTTAGCATTGCATCCTTGCTTGCCATACCACGATAAACCTTCTTACCGCCAACACGCTCACCAGGAGCTTCTCGTGCACCGGCAAACAATCGTCCACACATGACAAGATCAGCACCAGCAGCAAGAGCCTTGGCAATATCACCAATCTCAGTAATACCACCATCAGCTACAATAAGAGGTTTATTGCCATACATACCATGTAAAACACTAGCACATTCCATTACGGCACTGAACTGAGGAACAGTAACTCCAGTAACATTCTTTGTACTGCAAG
>JACCDP010519514.1_pt1 | contig 13813 bp, 12 predicted proteins | sample 7445841 | NCBI WGS metagenome assembly JACCDP01 (sample SAMN15323441, study PRJNA562643) | freshwater metagenome | isolation source: river surface water | place: USA:Blue River Watershed | collected 2017-08-17
CCACGGATGGCGTCACTATTGACGATGGCGACTCTTTGAACAAGTTAACAATGCCGCCTACTGAGTTGCCACCTGTAACCACGACCACCTCTGAGGTGGCTGTGACTCTGGACGCAAGAACAAACGCATTCTTGACCTCGGGAAGCGTGCAGTTTAATCCTCTCGTGCCGACTACGTATCACCATAAGGTATCTCAAACCGTATTTAGTCGTGAAGATAACGGTGGGGATCACACGTTGACACTCTATTATCGTCGTGTCCAGGATCAAGAGATGTTAGTACGATACGACGCCGATAGTGAAAAGTTCTACTATTCCGCAAGTCAGGTTGGCCAGCAAAATAGTAGTACAGACGCGAATAATGTCTACATGACGGAAGATACATCGGCGGGAATTTCATTTGTTACTAGCCCATCAAGAAAAACACAGCTTGATGCAGATACTGTAGCCGCTGCTTCAGCCATTAATGTAGAAACTTACGCGAATATTGAAAAATACGCGCGAGTGGTTATAGACGGTCGCGACACCAGTAGACTGGTCTCGGCGGCGCCAACCACCTCCTCCGTAGCAATTACTGCTACCCCAGCGGCTACATTTACCGATGCATTTGACGAAGGCACCGAGGTATCATTTTTTAATCCTGCAGGGGTTCTAGATGTAACTCCTAACACCTACTCTGTAAGTGTCTCGACTTCTACAATTAATTCGCTTGGGGAATACGACGCGAGTGGTACATCTGCGACGGTAATCACAATTTCAACGAATAATGCAACATTTCCTTCATATATTGCAGAGGGCCAATATCTTTGGGTTGACGAGGCCGGGACTATTCGTAAGGCCGCCGATACGACCGCATCCTCAGATTCTGCCTTCCGAATTGTTAAGGTAGATTCGACGACCGGAAAGGTCACTCTTGAAGGGGAAGTTCATGCCGATGTGAAGACAGCTCTAGCTAACACGAATAGTTTTTTGCTGTTTTATGATCCGGTTTCCTATAATTTGACAAGCCAGGATGGATCAAAAGTCGTAATGAAGGGCGATCTATTTAATGAGTCCGATAACCAGGCTTTTTACGCCGTAACAACGCAGTACGAGGTTTATGGACAGTTAGATAACCATTATTACAATTGGCAGGACCCATCGTTTAATTCGCGCAACCCAGAAGGTTTGGATGCCACGATCTCTGGTGCGTATGATCCGATTGCGATTATGGGTTTTTGGGGCGGAAAAAACATCGACTCGCTGGTGTATGACCCCGAGACCGGCGATCCGGCTTTCAAGTCCCAGGTCACATTAAATGCGGTAATTACGACTACCGGAACAGCGGATCCGCAAAATGAGCAAGGTTTGAGCTTTGACCTCGATCTTACCGGGACTAGGAACTACGCTACCCCGTTTTCTGTAGATCTCAGCAAGCAGGATGGCAGTTCAGTTGCTCAGATCAATGCCGTGACGGTGGATAAGGAAGGCAAAATCATCGGCTCTTACGGTGACGGACGTCAATACACGTCGGGGCAGCTTGCGTTAGTTCAGTTCCACGCGGTCAATGACCTCGTTGCGGTGGGCGGGAACGTGTTTATGGCCAAAGCCCAGGAGAACCCCGGCATTGAGGGATTCATCGTGGGTAAGCCTGGCACGAAAGGCTTGGGAGAGATCCGCGCCAGCGCTGTGGAGGCCTCGAACGTCGACTTAACAAATGAGCTAGTGAAGTTGATGCAAATGCAGCGGATGTATTCGGCGAACTCCCAGTCCGTTCGCGCGTTTGATGATACGTTAACTACCACGATTCGGATGACCGGAGGCTAATCCAGACGGCGTTAGCGTAGTCGTTCGGAGCTAGATCATGATTGATCGTATCGCCTACACCGCAATGACGGGTGCCAAGCACACCATGGGTCAGTTGGCCAATACGGCTCACAATATGGCCAATGTGCATACCCCCGGCTTTCGTGAAGTCGTAACGGCGTTTCGGGCTGTTCCCCTGGAGGGGGAGCAGTCCGATTCTCGCGCTTTCGTGGTGGATTCCACTCCGACTGCGATGTTCAATCCAGGTCCCATTGAGTCGACCGACAACCCATTCGACTTTGCGATACAAGGCCAAGGTTTTTTCGCGGTGCGGCGTGCCGATGGCAGTGAAGCCTACACCCGTAATGGGCGATTTTTTCGTGACGAAAATGGCGTTCTGAAAATCGGACGTGATATTGCAGTGATTGGTGATGGGGGCAACATTACGATTCCCGCCGGCGCCGAGCTGGAGATGAATCGCGACGGCACGGTATGGATTCGTGAAAACGGCGAGCAGACGTTAAATCAGGTGGGACAGCTCAAACTTGTTAACCCAAATATTCGTGATCTGATCCGTACAGAAGACGGGTTATTTGAACTACCCAAAGATCAGCCGGCAGCACAGCCCGATCCGTCGGTGCGTGTGATTCAGGGCTCGTACGAGACCAGTAATGTTAGTGCTGCCAACGCCATGGTGCAAATGATTAACCAGCAGCGCATGTTTGAACTGAACATGCGCCTGATTCAAACGTCTGAGCAAAACGCCCGCCAAGCCAACTCGCTCATGACCGCGTCTAACTTTTAATGTATCGCCTTGACTAAGGAAAGCTCGCTATGATTCGCTCGCTCTGGATTGCTAAGACAGGACTCGATGTCCAGCAGACACATTTGGACACGATCTCGAATAACTTAGCCAACGGCACTACCGCCGGCTATAAGCGTGTTAAACCGATGTTCGAGGATCTGATTTACCAGACGATTCGTCAGCCCGGTGGACCGACCACCGGTGACGCGCAATCACCATCGGGTCTTCAGGTAGGCGCCGGAGCGCGCGTGGCGGCAACGGAACGCGTGCATATCCAAGGCGCTCTGAACCGGACGGAAAATCCGTTGGATGTAGCCATTTACGGTAACGGATTTCTGCAGGTAAACCTGCCCGACGGTACGGTGGCCTATACCCGAGACGGAAACCTCACGCGTAGCGCAACGGGTCAGATTGTTACCCAGGCGGGCTACACCATCGCCCCCGGCATCACTATTCCAGTGGAAGCCACGGCAATTTCTATTTCTGAAAGTGGCGTCGTAACGTATACCAGTCAAGGCCAAGCGGCCGCACAGAACGCCGGCGAAATTCAGTTGGCAACCTTCGCAAACCCGGCGGGCCTTACCTCGATCGGTGGAAATCTCTATCTCGAAACGGCCGCTTCTGGCAATCCTCAACAAGGTGCACCCGGAGCAAATGGTATTGGATCGTTAAAGCAGTACTTCGTGGAGGCATCAAATGTCAACCTGGCAGAAGAGCTTGTCAGTTTGATTGTGGCGCAGCGTGCCTATGAGGTGAACACGCGTGCCATTAGCGCATCGGACGACATGTTAGGTCGCCTGTCACAGGTGTAATCATCATGACAATTAGAAATTTTGGAATTATCTTTCTAATGTCCTTGGCCACCGCAATGTTGATGGGGTGTGCGACGGCCGATAAGGAGCCCCTGGTGAAGGGGACGACCACGATTCGGCCGCCTGCTGTAAATGCACAGCCTGCAAATGCGGGTAGCCTATTCCCGACCTCTGCGGCATCCGCCTCGCAATTTCGCCCTTTATTCGAAGATCCGCGTGCCCGTAACGTTGGAGATACGTTGACCATTACGCTCAACGAGCGTACCAGTGCCAATCGATCGAGTAACGCATCGGCTGAGAAGACAGCCACCGCGGATGTGACGGCGGATATGGCGTCCTTATCCAATATTTCAGGTGTGGTCAATGGTCTGCCCGGCGCAGCCATTGCGCGGAACATTGCCGGACGTGCCAAGGCAGCGGGCGACACCGTCAATGGGCTCTCAGCCGACAGTACCTTGGAGTTTGAGGGTAAAGGGTCGTCGAGTGCTCAGAACGCATTCACCGGCACGATTACAGCGACGGTGCTGGAAGTGCTGCCCAATGGTAATTTGATTGTGGCGGGCGAGAAGCAAGTGGCCGTGAGTTCCGAAGAGGAGGTGATTCGGGTGAGTGGGGTTGTAAACCCATCCGATCTCGTTCGTAACGCGGTCACGTCCTCCAAAATTGCTGACCTCCGATTGGAGTACCGCGGTCGTGGATTCGGGGATGATGTAAATGCGCCGGGATGGTTATCACGTGCGTTTATGAAGCTCTCACCATTCTGAGGATAGAGACATGATAGTAGGCTTTCCCAACATAAAAACGCGCCTTGGAATGGTCGCGTTTTTCGCCATTTTGTTAACGGCCCAGTTCCTGAGTGCTCCCGATGTCAAGGCCCAGCAGCGCATCAAAGAGATCGCGAATGTCGCCGGAGAGCGTTCGAATCAGCTGATTGGATACGGGTTGGTCGTAGGCCTCGATGGATCGGGCGATCAAACCACCCAAAGCCCATTCACTTTGCAAAGCACGTTGGCGATGCTGCAGTCGTTAGGGGTGGCGATCCCTCCCGGAGTCTCCGCACAGACAAGGAATATTGCAGCGGTGATGGTCACGGCGGATCTGCCGCCTTTGGCGCGTCCCGGTCAAAAGATTGACCTTACCGTATCCTCGATCGGTAATGCCAAGAGTCTCCGTGGCGGCACGCTCTTGATGACACCGCTGCGTGGGGCAGATGGGCAGATTTATGCGCTTGCTCAAGGCAGTATATTTGTGGGTGGTGCGGGTGCTGCCGCAGGTGGCTCGAGTGCCACTATTAATCATTTGTCGGTGGGTCGCATTTCCGGTGGTGGGCTCGTAGAGCGATCGCTGCCAACCCAGACGCCGAGTGAGTTTGTCCAGCTCGATCTCCATCAAAGTGATTACTCTTTGATGCGTCGCGTTGCCGAGGCCGTTGCTAAACGTTTTGGTGCGGGCGTGGCGATGCCCCAAGACGCCCGTTCGATGCGGGTTTCTGTCCCGTCGGAGCCACTTGCCCGTGTAGCCTTCATGTCGGAGCTCGAGAATTTGACCGTGATGGGCGGTGGTGAGCGAGCCAAAGTCGTGGTGAATGCCCGGACGGGGTCGGTGGTGATGAATCAGGCCGTTAAGCTCCAACCATCCGCGGTTGCCCATGGAAACCTGTCGGTCAAGATACAAAACGAGGCGTCGGTGAGTCAGCCGGAGCCCTTTAGCCGCGGCCAGACCGCCGTGACTAACGATGCTCAGGTGCAGATCGAACAGGGTGGCACGGAAGGCGGCCTGGTGAAGGTTCCCGCAGGAGCGTCTCTTGATGATGTAGTGCGCGCTTTGAATATCCTTGGCGCCAAGCCCTCCGACTTAATGGCAATCCTGCAGGCATTGAAGGCATCGGGTGCCTTGCAAGCGGATCTTGAGGTGATCTAACTCACCTAACACCTCTCGACAAAACGCATATGAAACCCGTAAATGTCCTCTCACCCTGGGATCTGTCGGCACAGCAGGCGCAGGCTGAGCGGCTAAAAGCATCCGGCGACACCCGTGCCCAGTTGGAGCATGCGGCGCGCGGGTTCGAGACGATTATGGTGCGCAAGTGGATAGAGTTGGCACGCAAGTCAAGCCTGGATCCTCAAGAGGGTGCCATGGCAGGCTACGCGTCGATGGTCGATGATCAGCTGGCATTCTTAATCAGCAAGCAAGGCGGCATTGGTTTTGCCAAACCCATGGTCGATCAGATGATGGCCCAGATTAAACAACGTGACTGGGTGACCGCTGAACAGCGTAATGCGATCATGGTGGAGACGCAGCAATGAGCTCCATAATCAGTACTGCACAGTCCGGACTGCGTATCGCCCAGGCGGGGTTGCTGGTGACGTCCCAGAACGTCTCGGGCGCGTCGGTGGACGGATTTAGTCGACGCGATGCGAACGCAGTCGTAAATGGTCTTGCGGGAAACTCCCGCTTATTAAACGGCACTAGTTTTTCGATCGAGGGATTTACCCGGGATTATTCACGACTTCTGGAATCCCAACGTCTGGTCCAGCAGGGTAAGACATCATTTTCAGAAACCATCGTGCAGGCCACCGAATTACTGGATGTGGTGGTAGCCGACGAAAATAATTCCCTTGCGGCCGCAATGTCAAAGTTCTTTGATGCGGCGGGCCAGATGGTGGCAAGTCCGGAGAGCATTGCTTATCGCACTGGGCTAACCCATACGGCGGAAGTAGTGGTACAGCGAATTATTGGAACCGCTGAATCGATCCGCCAGGTTGAGGAAGACGCACGACTCGCGCTGCGCGGGAAGCTTACGGAAGTCAATCAGGTCAGTGAAAAGTTAGCCATGATCAACGTGAAGATTATGGCCGGAACATCCACTGGAAACTTCACGCCATCGGCCGACCTCTTAGATGAGCGGGATCGCCTGCTCATGAGCATTCAAAAGCTTGTCGGTGGACAGTCGGTGATCAACGCCAATCAAACGGCGACCCACTACCTTCAGGGTATTCCCCTGGTAGAGGAGGAGTTCGCCCATGAATTCATCACTAGCAACCTCGAAGGCAGTGTGGATCAAATCCAACTGCGGTATAGAAGCTATAAAAATGATATGCCGATCCCGGGTGTCGACCGGGAACGAAATACAACAACGCCTGTTATTGCAACATCGTTTATTTCTGGCGGAGAGGTAGGCGCTTACCTTACGGTGATTCGCGACTTTCTACCGGATTTAAACCGTCGACTTGACGCGGTATCGATCGGATTAGTCAAAACGGTGAACGACATCAGTTCAACGCCGATTTTCGGCTTCCGTGTGGCCAGCGGCGAGATTGTGACCGACTCCTCGCGGGACGACTATCTTAAAGACGTGCCGGACATGAACTCTGTCCTGGATATCTATAAGATTCGTGACATGCTCAATCCAGCATCGGGTGAGTATACAAGTAGCCTTACATTTCTCCTGTCAAAGAATCTGATATCTCTTGCCCCTCACAATGCCAATGAATGGAATATTGATGCCGATGAGGTGTACGCGATAGAGGCGTTACGATCCCGATTTAGCGATCCCATCGCGGACATCATCTCTACTGTCGGCAATTCGATCGCGACTTGGCTCAATGATGACGCTGCCAACAAATCTGTGATGCAGGTTCTTAATGACCGTCGAGAGTCAATCTCCGGCGTAAATCTAGATGAAGAAGCTGCAAATATGGTGAAATTTCAACAGCTCTATGCGGCATCGAGCAAATTGATTCAAGCGGGTAACCAGATGTTCGACACCCTTTTATCGATGTTGATGTAAAGGCGAATGATTATGCGCGTCAGTAGCAATCAAATGCTAAATGTGGGTGTCAGTTCGATGCAGCGACATGCATCGGATGCCATCAACTATCAGCAGCAGATTTCGACGGGCAATAAATACTCGAAGGCATCCCAGGATGCGACTGCACTTACCCGTGGGGTAGAGATTCAGTTTGATAAGTCACGTTATGAGATGTTGAAAAAGAATCAGGATTTCATTTCGACACGAATGGCGCTTGCGGATGCCCAGTTGGGCAGCATTCACGATGTGCTGACGAGTATGCAGGAGATTGCAGTCCGCGCCCGTGGCCCCGCACTGGGTGTGCCTGGACTCACGGCCATCGCACAACAAGCGCGGCAAAATTATGAGCACTTAAAGAATCTGTCCACGGCGATGGATACGAATGACGATCGCTATCTGCTTCGGATGACGTCGGAGGCGCAGTTAAGTGTCCCCAAAACATCGGTGACCGCAGTTGCTGGCGCTACTAGCACCGCGGATATTTCAGATGGTTCAGTATTTCGGCGGTCGGGTGATTACGTCATCGAATCCACGGGCAACCCTCGCGAAATGACTCTTCAGATCGGTGGCGTGGGTCCGGATGGTACTGATTCGAGTTATTACGTCGGCACAATTTCTGGTACGGGTGCGGTAGGGTCACCCTACGTGTTGTCATTCCGGCAGGAAATGAATGGTCGATTTACCCATACTGAGGCCAATCTGGCCGGAGACGAGGTTGATCGATATACCTACCCACGACAGCCAGACGCCTTCTTAAATTTCGATGTTACGCTGGATGCGTTACCTAAGCTTGGAACAGAGATTAATTTTACTGTCGCGCCGGTGACGGTGGCCCTTGACAAGAGTGCGCGTATTTATTCGAGTGGTAACTATGAAGTAAAACTGATCCGCAATGGCCCGACCTATCAGGCGCAGCTTTATTCAGACGGCAGTCCGGTTGTGGGCAAGGTGGTCGACGTGAAAGATCAAGAGGGAAATGTGATCACCACTGCGACGAGTCCTGTACCTCAGACGGTGACTCTTGATTTTGGTGATTTCGGCACAGGAACCACTTCTCATATCGTGTTCGATGATCTCTCCCTTACGTTGACGGGCGATTGGGCAGCACTTCAGTGGTCGGCGGATGTCGATGATGCTGATTCCGTCACCTTTAATGTGCAGGATAATGTTAAGCAGATCGAGATCGAGCCGGGGGTCTGGGTGCCAGAGGGCATCAGCTTTCGGGAAGCCTTCGGGAATGCCTATAACTTTAACGACGAGCGCTCGCGAAATGTGTTGCGAGACGCGCTTTTATTTGTCGAGTCGCTGGAGCGATCCGCCTTAAAGGGAGCTTTAGAAGAGGGGTTTGTCGATCGCCAAAATGACGTGATTCAGTCGACGGATCAGATTATGCAGTACCGGATGCGTGCAGGCGCAATTGACGCGCAAAATGACCTTGCGAAAGCGGCGCTAGAGACTAAAATGACCGAGCTTCAGGCGCACCGCGCTCGATTGCTGGACACAGACGTTGCGGAGGCCTCCGCGGGACTGGTGCGTGCACAATCCCTGCTGGAGGCGGCACGCTCAATATTCTCCCGACTAGAATCGTCGAACTTATTTAATCGGTTAGGTTGACCGGGCGGACCGGTTTGTATCATGAAACGAGGTAACTGAACATGACATGGCTGATAGGTGTAGTGGTGGGTTTAGGGTGTGCGTTGCTGGGTTATTCCCTCCACGGCGGCAATGTGGCGGTGCTCTGGCAGCCCACAGAGGTCTTGAGTATTGTCGGTCTGGCGGTGGGTTATCTGATCGCGGGTAATTCGGGTCGAAATCTTAAGGCCACTATGGCGGCATTGCCGCGTGCGTTTAAGTCGCCATCGACCAACAAGCGCAAGTGTCTCGATTTGTTATGTTTGTTATTCGAAGTCCTTCAAAAGATTCGTCGAGATGGCCTGATGTCGCTCGAGGCGGATATTGAAGAGCCGGATGCTAGTCCTTTGTTTGAAAAGTACCCGAGTATCGCTAAGGATCATCACCTTACGGAATTTATCTGCGACTACCTTCGCATGATGTTGGGGGGCTCGTTGAATATTCAGCAGGTCGAAGCACTGATGGAACAGGAGCTGGAGACGCATCACCAGGAAGCGCACGTGCCGGTTACCGTGATTGCCAAAATGGCCGATGCGTTTCCGGCCTTCGGTATTGTGGCGGCGGTGATGGGGGTGGTGATGGTGATGGGCTCGATCGGTTTGCCGCCGGCCGAGCTGGGCAAATTGATTGGTGCGGCCCTCGTGGGTACCTTTCTGGGTATTTTGATGAGCTACTCGGTCACCGGACCGATTTCCAGTGCCCTAGAGCAAAACGAAGAAGTGGATGGAAAAGCCTTCTTGGCGGTGAAAGCGGTGCTGTTGGCGAGCCTAAATGGTTTCCCTCCGCAGGCTGCGGTGGAGTTCGGTCGTAAAGTGCTGTTCTCCGATATGCGTCCGAGCTTCAAGGAGTTAGACGAGGAAACCAAGGCCGTAAAAGGCAAGTGATCCATTAGTTACGGGAATTGAAAGATAGATAATGGCCGAAAAGGGCGCTCCAGAACCAATTATCGTCAAGCGCGTCAAGAAGGTAGTGGGCGGGCACGGCGGCGGTGTGTGGAAAATTGCCTACGCCGACTTTGTGACGGCGATGATGGCCTTCTTTTTGTTGATGTGGGTGTTGGGCTCCACGACGAGTGGTGACCTGGCAGGTATCTCTGCGTACTTTCAAAATCCGTTACGTTTAACTTTGGAGGGTGGTCAAGGTTCTGGGGATCAGAATAGTGTGATTAAGGGCGGTGGCCCACAGATCTTCCGAACCATGGGCTCTGAGGCCAAGGCCGATGCGGATACCGAGCAGCGCCGTATTAGTGATTCCCGCGTTGAGGAACATGAATACATGAGTAAGCGCCTCTGGGTCTACGAGGAGGCGAAAGGCACGATACAGCAGGCTTTGTTATCGGATCCTGAACTCTCGCAAACCCGCAATCAGGTGTTTATGGATGTCTCGGCAGAGGGCCTGCGTATCCAAATTGTTGACGATCGTAAGCGCCCGATGTTTAGCGTGGGCGGAGCCGATATGGCCGCCTATGCACGTAACCTGCTGCGGCTCATCGGCAGTGCGATCAAGGACCTACCCAACATGGTACGAATTGAAGGGCACACGGATGGTTTGAAGTATGGCAATGGCCCTGCAGGCTACAGTAATTGGGAGCTGTCGACGGAGCGGGCCAATGCCGCCCGTCGTGAGCTTGTTTTAGGTGGACTGGAAGAAAAGCGAATTTCGCAGGTGGTGGGCTTTGCGGACACGATTCGGCTTAATCCCACGAATCCTAATGATCCGTTGAATCGCCGTATCTCCATTACGGTTCAAAATGCCAAGGTTGGCGATCTGCCCACGGCCAAGCCGACCGGCCCATCCCCGGCACCCAAGGGCTTGGAGCGCTCGGCGGTGTCCGCACCGAACAAGGCGGCTGCGCCCGCCATCGCCCCAGGTGCGCCGCCACCCACCAAAGCACCTTCTCCCCCAGCCAACCGTGCCCCCACGTCTGCACCAAGTAACGCACCGTCGCAGGCGCCGGTGCCCGCTACTGCACCCCCCGCAGAACCTGGCGGTAGAACTCCGGTGCTTGTATTGCCGCCGCGTCCGCAGTTTGGTCCGACCCCGCCGGCGGGAGCGCCGAACCGATAGGGGCATGGCCATGGCGCATCTGATATTTCGGTTACATGGGCTTATTTCAATGACGGGCGTCATCCTGTGGTCGTCGATGCCGGTTTACGCCAGCGCCCCTGCAAAGTCGGTGCCAGTGGCGAATGCGGCTGTTGCTGCTACGCCGTTGTCCAAGCCTCCCACGTCGTCTGCCGCGACGGGCGTTCCCTCTCCTTTGGGGGAGTCCGAGACGCCCCGGACTGAACATTTTGCCTACTGGTATCGTCAGTTTATTGAGCAAAAAGGGTTAGCGGCAAAGGGGGAGATTTGCATACGCAGTGCCACCTGCATTAGCGATGAGGGCGATTATCTGCGTCATGCCGAAATGGCACTAAAGATTCAGCGCGGCATCGAAGCCTGGGCAAATCGCGGTAATCGTGATGCGGCCTATTACGCCGGCCGAATCGCTTTCGAGGAAGCCCAAGGGTTTGACAAAGAATTCCTAATTTATTCCAATCATCAAGACTACAAGTACCGGGAATCTGGTCGCCGCTTTATTGCCTTATCTGATCGCGAACTACAGCGGGCAAAGGCATTCTTACTGCCAGCGGCCTATGATCAGCGCCCAGAGTCGTGCATGCTGATGGGCGATGTCTTGGCCTATGAGAAATTAAGCGGTAAAAATCCAGATGCGTTGGTGTTCTATTATTGCGCCGCCCGTGAATATTTTCAGACCGGGAAACGCGATCTGTCCATGAAAGCCTACGGCGAGATGCTGCGTCATGGAAATGCTAATGACCCGATGGTGGTAGAAGTCCATGCACGATTATTTGATCAACAACCCGCGAATCTGTGGAGGCCAATCACTCCATCGCAACCGAAAAGATAAAACAAGGCGAAGAAAATGGCACCTATCGTGACGAAAATTATTTCCATCCTCAAGAACGTCTTTTTGTTTGGACTGATACCGCTTTTTCTGCTGGTGTTTGCCTTCTTTCTGGGCGAGCAGTTTGAAGTCGGGCGTCTTGGGGCGGTCGCCTCATGTGAGGATTCGGATAACAAGGGCACCTGTATTCGTTCAAAGGGTTATCTGCCACAGTCTCCCTATTACCCTGATCTCGGGCGCCGCTACCTAGGCGGCTTCGCACGTGCCCTCGGGGGCGATCTGGGTGCGAGTTATCGCGAGCCGTTACCGCCGCCTGCGGCAGCCCCTGCGCCTGCGGAACCCCAAGCCGTTGAGCCTGCCGTACCTTTGGTGCCACCCGCGCCGCCCCCGCTGCCCAACGCGAAGGGGCAGCCAGCACCGGTGGCCCCGGGTGGTCCGTCTGCGCAGCCTAAGAAGTAAGTCGTGAGACATCACGCGGTGAGAATGGTGGCGCTGGTGCTACTTGTGAGCACCATGGCCGTAGGCTGTTCCGACTATCAGACAGCGCGCCGTGCCTACGAGGTTGGGCGTTTTACGGAAGCGCTCGAGATTCTGGAACGACTAGCGGATCAGGGGGATTCCCGGGCCCAGTACGAAGTAGCGTTGATGTACCTGCAAGGTATCGGCACAAAGGTGGACCCCCTACGGGGCGGTCAGTGGATGCTGGCGGCGGCCAATAATGGCAATGCCACTGCCATGGTGGAGATTGGTGGGCGGTTTGAAAACGGCGTTAATGCTGAAAAAAATACTATTTTGGCGTTTACCTGGTATCGACGTGCGGCACTAACCGGAGACTCCATCGGTTGTTATAAGTTGGCCATGATGTATGAGGTGGGTTCCGGTATCCCGCAGGACCTGCCCCGCGCCTATGCTTGGTATCGAATGGCCAGTAGCACTGCCGGCAAGATCGCTGCCCAGCGCGTTTACCAGAACATGGCCATGGCCGATCGAGAGCAGGGCGATCAGATCTATGAGATTTTAAAGAAAAACCCTGAGGGCTAAGTTACACTGCCAAAATGGCAGAAGAGCAGTCGCAAGAAGACAAAAGTCTAGAACCTACCGCGCGGCGTCTAGAAAAAGCCCGCGAGGAAGGACAGTTCGCCACCTCCAGAGACCTCACAACCTTGGTCCTGTTATCGGTGGCGTTTCTATTTATTTTTACGTCTGGCCCACTCATCGTTCAACAGATGGTCGGCATGATGCGTGAAGGGCTGAGTTTTTCGGATGCGGATCGGTGGACAGATGGGTTGGCCCAATGGCTAGCGGGCTCATTTCTGGGCTTGTTGGGCCTGTTAGCCGCCCTGATTATTCCGCTTTTGCTGGTCTCCGTTTTTGCACCCTTAAGCCTCTCGGGATTTCGCCCAGTATTTGCCTTTAAATTCAACTGGAGCCGATTAGATCCTATCAAAGGCATGGGGCGTCTGGTCTCGTTGTCCACCACTGCTGAACTCGTCAAAACAATTCTTAAAGCCTTCCTGATTCTGGGTGTGGGCATGACGTATTTGATCGCTCTGCTGGGCAATGTGTCGACGTTGATTCATCAGGATTTTAGTGTGGCCGTCGTGAATACCAGTCAGTTAGTATTCAATGGAGCATTGCTCTTGCTCGCGCCATTGATACTGATTGCCCTGGGGGATGCCATATTCCAACGCTTTAACTTTATGCGTCAGATGCGCATGAGCCAGGAAGAGGTTAAGCAGGAGATGAAAGATACGGAGGGATCCCCCGAAATCAAAAGTAAGCTGCGCCAGCGTCAGCGCCAAATTGCTCAAAGCCGAATGATGGCGGCGATCGAGCGAGCGGATGTCGTGGTGGCCAACCCTGATCACTATTCAATCGCACTGCGTTATGACCAGTCCACGATGGCAGCACCTGTGGTGGTTGCGAAAGGTCTAGACGCCCTGGCCTTGCGCATTCAGGACGTGGCGCGCGAGCACAGCGTCCCGATTGCCCGCGTGCCGCCTTTAGCCCGGTTGATGCATGCCCGACTTGAAATCGGAGATCCGGTGCCCGAACAGC
>JACCDP010179523.1_pt1 | contig 13812 bp, 15 predicted proteins | sample 7445841 | NCBI WGS metagenome assembly JACCDP01 (sample SAMN15323441, study PRJNA562643) | freshwater metagenome | isolation source: river surface water | place: USA:Blue River Watershed | collected 2017-08-17
GAAGACCCCACGCCCGCCGAGAACCAAGAAGCCTTCAAGCTCATTCGTCATCACACCACCACCCCCTTGGCTGTGGGCGAGATTTTCAACACGGTGTGGGACTGCAAAGATCTGATTGAGCAGCAACTGATTGACTACATCCGCACCACTGTCACGCACGCGGGTGGCATCACGCATCTGCGCGTCATTGCCAACTTAGCCAGCTTGTACCAAGTGCGTACTGGTTGCCACGGCGCTACCGACATGTCGCCGGTTTGTATGGGGGCTGCTTTGCATTTTGATACATGGGTACCTAACTTTGGCATTCAAGAACACATGGCACACAGCGAAGAAATGCTATCGGTGTTTCCGCACGATTGGCGCTTTGAAAAAGGCATGCTGTATTGCGGTGAGTCGCCTGGCCACGGCGTGGACATCGATGAAAAGCTGGCCGCCAAGTATCCTTACCAGCGTGCGTATTTACCAGTGAACCGCTTACAACACGACGGCACGCTTTGGAGCTGGTAAGAAAAAAAAAGACCTTGCGTTATTGCGATGGGTTTCGCTTGAGGGCGCTTTGGTAAACCTCTTCATGATCTCGTCGACCGATCGCAATCACCATCACGACAAGCCTTTGATCAATCACCTCGTAAACCAGACGATAGCCCACATCGCGTAGCTTAATCTTGTAGGTGTTTTGCAAGTCTCCACGCAATCGAGCGGATGGCACGTGTGGCTCTTGCATCCGCTTAGACAGGACTTTTTGAAACTGCAACTTAACGGTGCCGTCTAATTTTTTCCATTCCTTGAGCGCAAGCTCGTGAAACTCAAGCTGATAAGTCTTCAAGTCTGACCTTGACCGATTTACCACCCTGACGGGACTTGACGATCTTGCTAAGGGCTGCATCCTCTAGCTGCTCCAGCATGTCCTCATAAGCCGCAGCTGAAATCAAATAAGCAGCAGGCTTGTTGTGATTTAAAACAGCCACTGGCTCCAAATTGGCCACTTCAATGACCTCAGATGGGTTTCGACGCAGGTCGGTCATGCTGACCGTATGTCGGGCAAAGATGGTTTGGGTAATAGACATTATTTAGCACTTAAAAAAGCACATTATTTGATGCCTTTTCAAAAAATGTCAAGCCCCCAACGGGTGCGGCGATTGACGTGTTTAAAGCACGCGAGCCAAAGAAGCCTGCAAATTCTCAGAAGGCAAACGCTTAAAACCAGAACGTGCAAAACGCTGCATACGCCCCATCATGAAGGCCACCAACAAAGAGGCCGTGACTTGCGCATCTACGGTGGGCGTGTCGCTTTGAGGGTCGCCCTCGCGCAATGACTGTTTGAATGCGCTCTCGAGTTTGTCAAACAACAAATTCATACGCTCTTGCAAACGCTCGTTTTCAAACACCAGCGCATCACCTGTCATCACTCGCGCCATGCCCGGGTTCTTCTCTGCAAATTGCAAAATGAGCGCCACAGTGCGCGCCACTTGGGCCGGACCTGCGGGTTCGCGATCAGCAATTTGACGCACAAAAGCAAACACCGACTGCTCGACAAAATCGATCAGGCCTTCAAACATTTGCGCTTTGCTGGCGAAGTGACGGTACAAAGCCGCCTCACTCACACCCAACTTGGCAGACAAGGCCGCTGTGGTGATGCGCTCAGCACCAGGCTGCTCCAGCATGCCCGCCAGGGTTTGCAAAATTTGCAAGCGACGCTCGCCGGGCTTGGGGCGCTTGCGTGTGGGTGCAGCACCCGCCTCTTCGTTATCGGGCATGTTGTCTTCGTGACTTGTCTCTGTGGTCATGAAATAGTCCTTGCTCAGTGGCTGCGAATCATGGTGCCGAAGGCTTGGTCGGTCAAAATCTCTAACAACATGGCGTGCGGTACACGGCCATCGATGATGTGCACAGCGTTCACACCACTCTTCGCGGCATCCAAGGCGCCACTGATTTTGGGCAGCATGCCACCACTGATGGTGCCATCGGCAAACAACTCGTCAATGCGGCGTGCGCTGAGGTCGGTCAACAAATTGCCTGCTTTGTCCAACACGCCAGGCGTGTTGGTGAGCAGCACCAACTTCTCGGCTTTGAGCACACTGGCCAATTTGCCGGCCACCACATCGGCATTGATGTTGTAGCTTTCGTTGTTTTCACCAAAGCCAATGGGGCTGATCACTGGAATGAACGCATCGTCTTGCAAGGCTTTGACCACACTGGGGTCAATCGATTCAATGTCGCCCACTTGACCCACGTCGTACTCTTTGTTGGGGTCTGCGTTGTCTAGCATTTTTAATTTTTTGGCACGAATCAGACCACCATCACGCCCCGTCAAACCCACGGCCTTGCCACCTGCTTGGTTGATCAAGCCCACAATGTCTTGCTGCACTTCACCGGCCAAGACCCACTCCACCACTTCCATGGTTTCGGCATCGGTCACGCGCATGCCTTGAATGAACTCGCCTTTTTTGCCCAAACGCTTCAAGGCGGTTTCAATTTGCGGACCACCGCCGTGAACCACCACAGGGTTCATGCCCACCAACTTGAGGAGCACCACGTCTTCGGCAAAGTCGGCTTGCAAAGCAGGGTCGGTCATGGCGTTGCCACCGTATTTGATGACCAAGGTCTTGCCGTGAAATTTGCGAATGTAGGGCAAAGCCTGCGCCAAGATTTCTGCTTTGTCGCGGGGGGCAATGTGGGCCAAAGAATCAATGTCTGTCATGACTTCTCCGTCAAAGAAAAAACATGCAAGTCAGCACTTGCTCATGTGAAGGAAGGCTATTAGAGCCGTATTGTGAACACTTTTAAGGCGCTTGGGCCGTAGCCCAAGGCTCAATTCACAAAATTTTTGCCAGCAACTGGTCTACGCCCTTTTGCCAAGGGGGCAACTGCATCTGCAGCGCCTGCGATAAGCGCGCGCAATTCAGCCTAGAGTTCAGCGGGCGTTGCGCTGGGGTGGGAAATTCAGACGTGGGCACAGGCAGAACTTCTTTGACCACATAGTTCAAACTGGGCTTGATGCGTTTGGCCTGGGCCAATACGTAGTTGGCATATTCAAACCATGAGGTTTGGCCAGCGGCGGCCAAGTGATAGATGCCAGACAAGGGCTGCGAAGCTTGGAGGGCCATTGCTGTGATATCAGCCAACAGACTGGCACCGGTAGGCGCGCCAAACTGATCGTTGATGACGGTCATTTTGTCGCGCTCTTGCGCCAAGCGCAGCATGGTCTTGGCAAAGTTACCGCCTTCCGTGCCATACACCCAGCTGGTTCTAAAGATGATGTGTTTGGCCCCTTGCTTGGCAATGCCTTGCTCACCGGCCAACTTGCTGTGGCCATAAACATTGCGCGGCCCTGTTGGATCGGTTTCAGTCCAAGGCAGATGTCCGCTGCCATCAAATACATAGTCTGTGGAATAGTGGATCAAGCTTGCGCCAATGGCAGCGCAAGCGCGCGCCAACACTTCTGGTGCCAGCGCATTGACCAAGTGGGCCGTCTGCTGATCGGATTCAGCTTTGTCAACTGCGGTGTAAGCCGCCGCATTGACCACCACATCTGGCCGGTACAGTCGAACGGTGTTGGCCAAGCCTTCTAAATTGGACAGGTCTCCGCAATGCGGTGTGCTGTGTCGGTCTAAGGCCAGCAATTCGCCCAAGGGCGCCAAGCTGCGCTGCAACTCCCAACCCACTTGACCATTTTTACCGAACAATAAAATTTTCATGCCGCTCAAGCCGTGTATTGCTTTGAAACCCACTCGCGGTAAGCGCCGCTTTGCACATGCGCCACCCATTCTGTGTTTTGCAAATACCAAGCCACTGTTTTGCGAATGCCGGTTTCAAAGGTCTCGGCTGGTTTCCATCCCAACTCTTTTTCCAGTTTGCGCGCATCGATGGCATAACGACGGTCGTGACCAGGCCGATCTTTTACATAGCTAATTTGCGATTGATAAGACTTGCCATCCGCACGGGGCCGCATTTCGTCAAGCAAAGCACACACCGTGTTCACAATCTCAATGTTGGGCTTCTCGTTCCAGCCACCCACGTTGTAGGTTTCACCCAAACGGCCGCCCTCTAATACACGTCGAATGGCACTGCAATGGTCTTTGACATACAGCCAATCGCGCACTTGCATGCCATCACCATACACGGGCAGCGGCTTGCCAGCCAGCGCATTCACAATCATCAATGGAATGAGCTTTTCAGGAAAGTGCAAAGGCCCATAGTTGTTGCTGCAATTGGTGGTGAGCACTGGCAAGCCATACGTGTGGTGCCACGCGCGCACCAAGTGGTCGCTGGCCGCCTTGCTGGCACTGTACGGGCTGTTGGGCTCGTACTTGTTGTCTTCACGGAAGGCCGGATCTTGTGGCGTGAGGCTGCCGTACACCTCATCGGTGGACACATGCAAAAAGCGAAATTGTTGTTGCGCCTCTGCACTCAAGCCTTGCCAATAACCGCGTACCGACTCTAACAAACGGAAGGTGCCCACAATGTTGGTTTCAATGAAATCACCGGGGCCATGAATGGAGCGGTCCACATGGCTTTCTGCCGCAAAGTTCAAGACGGCACGGGGCTGATGGTCTGCCAACAAGGCCGGCAACAATTTGTCATCGCCAATATCGCCTTGCACAAAGACATGTTGCGGGTTGTTCTGTAGCGATGCCAAGGACTCCAAATTGCCTGCATAGGTCAACTTGTCCAAGTTGATGATTTTTTCATCTGTGTGTGCCACCCAGTCCAACACAAAGTTGGCACCAATGAAGCCCGCCCCGCCAGTTATCAGAACAGCCATGCTTTTTCTTTCAAAAACTGTATTTTAGAAGCCTTGGCAGTCACTTCGACTGCGGTTAAAGTGAGGTTTTGCTGAACCAACCCAGAAGTACGGAGTTCTCATGGCCACCAAAGCCGCATCCAAACCAAGTGCCAAGACGGCATCGAAGTCTGCCAAGTCCCAGGCCAACACCAAGTCAAACGACCCTTTGCACAGCACCGCTTCCAAAGACATTTGGCTGGCAGGTCTCGGCGCCATGGCCCAAGCACAAGCACAGGCGCGGGCTCAAGGCAGCAAAGCTTTTGAAGCATTGGTGGCCGACGGCTTGGCCTTTCAGCGCAAGTCGCAAGCGGCAGCCCAAGAAAAACTGCACGAGGCTACGGCTCACTTCAACCAATTGGCACAAGGCATCACTTCTGGCATCAACACCACCCTTGTGCAGCCGGTTGGGGTCAAGGTTGACCGCTTGGAGCACATGTTTGAAGACCGTGTTGCACGCGCCCTCAAAAGCTTAGGCCTGCCCACCGCACAAGACGTAACTGAACTGCAAGAGCGGGTAGCGGCATTAGAAGCGGCACTCAAAGACAAGCAGCCCCAAACTGCGCCGCGCAAACGCGCCAGCTCAACAGCAGCCAAAGCCAAACGATAAAACCTGGCATGGCAAAAAAAGCACCTCGCCGCACCGCAGAGCGCATCGCCACCGTGGCATTTGACTTGTTCAATCGCTATGGCGAGCCCAATGTGTCGACCACGCTTATTTCCTCGGAGCTGAGCATCAGTCCGGGCAATTTGTACTATCACTTTCCGGCCAAAGATCAGTTGGTCAGCCACCTGTTTGACGATTACAAAGAGCGCATCTTGAAGTTGTTAGACGCCGGTCAAGATGTGAAAGATGTCGAAGACGCTTGGTTCTTCTTGCATTCCTTGTTTGAACTCATTTGGGACCATCGGTTTTTGTACCGCGACCTGAACGATTTGCTGTCTAAAAACAGACACTTGGAAATGCACTTCAAAAACATCTTAGAAGCCAAAACCGCGTCACTGAATGCGTTGTTGCAGGCCTTGGCCAGACAGGGACACATTCGCAATGAGCCGGCCACCTTCAGCACCTTGTCGGCCAGCATGTCGGTGGTGGTGACCTATTGGCTCAGCTACGAATATGTGCGCAACCCGCGCCATGCCATGGAGCCCGAAAGTGCTGGCGATGCCTTAGCCCGTGGGGCGCGTCATGTGCTTTTGTTGTTGGCACCTTATTTAGAAAACGCCGAAGAGCGCGCACACCTCATGCAATTGACACAAGCCTACGAGGCCAGCGCCAAGTAAATGGCCCAATTAGGTGCTAAGTTGATGTTCATGTTGATTTGAGGCTTAGGCAAAGCGCGTCTGCGCCAGCTTCAGCAAGCCGTCAAAAATAAGGCTGTCGACCAACTCAAATTGAATGGCCATGCTGGGCGCCATTTTCCAGCCCGCGCCACCGGTCATGACACAAGCAGGCATCATGCCTGTGTGATCTTTCAAGTGCTGCACCATGCGCTCACAGGCGCCGGCAATGGCGTAGGTTCCGCCACTGGTCAAGGCATCACTGGTGTTGGTAGGAAAGGGGCGCACTTCGCCAGTGGGCACATGCAAACCAGCAGTACCAGATTCCAATGCACGCAGCATGATGCCGTGGCCGGGCAAGATCAAGCCCCCCAAGAATTTGCCATGCTGGTCTAAGGCTTCTACAGTCACGGCCGTGCCCACCATGACAACCACCAAGGGCTTCTGTAGGCCTTGAAGCAACATGCGGTGCCTTGCACCAATCATGGCCACCCATCGATCGGAGCCTAAACGTGTAGGGTGGTCGTAACCATTGGTCACGCCAGCCTCTTCGCTAGAAGACACCACCCACTGAGGTGCCACATCCCACAATTCCATTTGTTCCTGTACGCGGCGCTTGACGGCGTCGCCAGCCACCACGCAACCGAGCATCTGATCGGGCACCGGCAATTGTGACCAGGGGCCTTCGGCCAAGGTCTCGATGTTTTCTAAGAATTCTGCGCCCTGTGCCAGCACAGTGGCTTGGGTGTGGGGACGATCGTAAAGTGCCCACTTCAAGCGGGTGTTGCCGACGTCGATGGCCAAAAAAGTCATAGGGGGAATGATAATGACTTTTTGACAGCATCGCGCCTAGAACTTCAAGAGAAAGCTTCGCATGGTTATCCCAAATATGTCTGCCCTCGATTTGTCGCAGGCCATTCACAACAAGGCGGTGTCTTGCCGTGAAGTAGCGCTGGCTTATTTGAAACAAATCGAAACCCACAACCCTGCCAGCAATGCCATCGTCAGCCTTGCATCGCCCGAACTCGTTTTACAACAAGCAGACGAGAAAGATGCGCAACTGGCGCGCGGTAAATCGATGGGATGGCTGCACGGCATTCCACAGGCCGTCAAAGACTTGGTCGATGTAGCGGGCTTCCCGACGCGCCATGGCTCACCCCTCACCGACGCCTTGCCTGCCACCACAGACAACCTGATGTCAGCCCGCATGCGTGCAGCAGGTTGCATCTTTGTTGGGAAAACCAACACACCCGAATTTGGTTTGGGCTCGCACACCTTCAACGAAGTGTTTGGCGCTACGCACAATGCTTGGAACCGCACCAAAAGTGCTGGCGGCAGCAGTGGCGGTGCGGCAGTGGCTTTGGCGCAGCGTATGTTGCCTGTGGCCGATGGCTCTGACTTCATGGGCAGTTTGCGCAACCCTGCGGGCTGGAACCATGTGTTTGGCATGCGGCCCTCACAAGGCCGACTGCCGCGATACCCGGTGCCCGATGCCTTCATTGCACAGTTGAGCACCGAAGGGGCCATGGCCAGAACCGTCCGTGACTTGGCCATGCTCTTGTCAACACAAGCGGGTTATGACGCACGTTCGCCCTTGTCAATTGCAGAATCAGGCCATGCATTCACACAAAATTTAGACGCTTCAGTGAAGCATCGGCGCATCGGTTGGTTGGGCAATCTCAATGCATACTTAGCCGTGGAAGACGGCATTTTGCCGGTCTGTGAAAGTGCCTTAAAAACATTCGAGACTATTGGCGCTGATGTGGACACTGCGCAACTGGGCATGGCCCCTGAAGAAATTTGGGAGGCCTGGCTGGTTTGGCGCAAAGCATTGGCTGGTCGCAACATCAGCACCTACACGCACCATGCCAATTGGCGAGGCAAAGTCAAAGCCGAGGGTCAGTGGGAATACGATCAATCGCTTGGCCTCACAGGCAGTCAACTGATGCAAGCCAGTGTGACGCGCACGCGCTACTACCACAGCATGCTCAAGCTGTTTGAATCCTTTGATGTGCTGGCTTTACCTGTGGCGCAAGTCTGGCCTTTTGATGTCACTGAACGCTGGCCAAAGCACATCAACGGACAAGCCATGGACACTTATCACCGCTGGATGGAGGTGGTGATCTACGCTACTTTTGCAGGCTTGCCCGCCATCAGCGTTCCCGCAGGATTCAATGCGAAAGGCCTGCCCATGGGTCTGCAATTGATTGGCAAACCTCAAGGCGATTTTGAGTTGCTACAAATTGCGCACGCTTATGAACAGGCTGCGCAAGACCTGATTCAAAAACGGCCGCCAGGCATTTAATTCTTGAATCAGCGCATGGCGCCTGTCAACGTGAGGCTGGCCAAAGCCATCACTTTGGCCGAATCCACCAACTCTTGAATGCCCACATACTCATTGGGTTGGTGCGCCAAATCAAGAATACCTGGACCGTAGGCAATGCAGTCCTTCAGCTTGCCAGTGCGCACAATGTGCTTTTGATCGTAGGTACCTGGACTGGCAATGTAGGAAGGCTCACGGCCAAGTACACGCGCAATGGCGCGCGCTGTGGCATCTACCACCGGTGCATCGCGCGGTGTGGCCGTAGGCACAAAACTCATGATCTCGCGAATGCCGTAATCAAAACCAGGTCGCGTGCGTTTCAGTTCATCAAGCATGTCGATGATTTCTTGTTTCACTGCTTCTAAATTTTCTTCGGCAATGAAACGTCTGTCGAGCACTGTGCGGCAACTGTGCGCCACCACAGGCGAAGGCGTATCGGCCGTGGGCCAACCGCGCTCGTCATTGGCATACCGTTGCTCTACCTGACCCCCATGAATGCTGTTGATATTCAAAGTGCTGACGCGCGCACCCGGTGGCTCAACGGGTTCTGAAGTTCGTCGTTGGTTCAACTGCGGTTGCAATTGTGTTTCGAGCAAATGAATGAACGCGCTCATGTGGTTGATGGCGCTGTCGCCTAAAAACGGCATGGAGCCATGCGCAATGCGCCCTTTGGTTTCAACCTCACCCCACCACACACCACGGTGCCCCAAGCAAATGCGGTCTACACCCAAGGGCTCAGGAATGATCACGTGGTGCACGCGCGGTTTGCTGAAGTAACCGCGTTCGGCCAAATAGCCCACACCCGCAAACCCGCCTGATTCTTCGTCGACAGTGCCACTGATTTCAAGCGCTCCGGGAATGGGCAAGCCCGATTCAATCAGCGCCTCGCACGCAATGATGCTGGCAGCCAAACCACCCTTCATGTCACAGGTACCGCGGCCATAAATTTTGCCATCGCGAATTTCTGCGCCAAAGGGATCAGAGGCCCAACCACTGCCCGCTTCCACCACGTCGATGTGGCTGTTGAAGTGAACACACTCACCGCCTGCTGCGCCTTGCCAGCGTGCCACCACATTGACCCGTGGTTTGGCATCGGAGTCGCCTGGCGCGCCGTGTGCGCGAACATATTCAACTGCAAAGCCGCGGGGCTTGAGACGTTCACCAATGAAACGTGCACACGCTTCATAAGCATCGCCTGGTGGATTGACCGTGGGGATGCGCACCAAAGCTTGTGTGAGCGCCACCACCTCATCTTGCTTGGCCTCGATGCGCGCCAACAAAGCTTGCACTTGGGGGCTGAGGTCGGGCGAGGTGGTTTTTGAATTCATCAGTTTTGCCTCCAAGGCAAGCCCCGTTTGCGCCAGCCACCCAACATACCGCGGTGAGCGTTGGCATCGGGATCGCCTTCAAAGCCTTCCAAAATGTTGTAAGCCTCAAGACCCAATTGCGTTGCGCGCTGCGCAGCCGCTACCGATCGAACACCACTGCGGCACAACAACACAATCTTTTTACCTTCTGCGCCAATGGCTTGAATGCTGGCATCAAACGCCGGATTGACATCGACCACAGGCCATTGCTTCCAAGCCAGCGGCTTGGCTTCGGGCACAAAGCCCACCCATGCACGCTCAGCATCTGAACGTACATCGACCAGCACCGCCTCACCCGATTGCACCCAATGCCATGCCAACTCGGGCAAAACATCACCGGCATAGCCTTGTGCGGCCTTCACACTTAAAACATCCTTGGTCACAACTTCTCCTCCTGCGTCGTGGCGCAAGCCCGACGTTAAATTTGCAGGAACTGCTTCATCGATTCGCTTGGGTTTGGGTAAATTCAAATTCAGCATGATGGCTTCAAACTGCGCCAAAGATTTGCCCGCCACGCGCTGGTTGTGCTGCATTTCATGGCCAATGCTGGAATGCGTTCGGCCTTGGTAATCATGGCCTGGCCACACTGTGGTGCTGGCGGGCAACTTGAACAAAATGTTTGTCAGGCTGTTGAACATGTCTTTGGCACTGCCCGACTGAAAATCAGTGCGGCCACACCCCCCAATCAGCAAGGTATCGCCGGTGAAGACATGACTGGCTTGGTCTGCATTCAGATAAAAGCTCATGCTGCCGCCCGTGTGTCCTGGCGTGTGAAGTGCCTTCAAAACAAAGGCACCAAACGGAATCATTTGCCCATCGATCAACTGCACAGCCGCTGTGCCAATGTGGCAGCCTTCGGGTGCTGCAGTTTGCGCACCCAAGTGCTCAGCCAACAAACCAGCGCTGGTAATGTGGTCGGCATGGGCATGTGTTTCCAATGCCCACTTGAGTTTCAAGCCCAAGCTTTGAATTGTTTTTTGATCACGTTCAAGCTGGGTGTCGACAGGATCGATGATGACGGCCTCCAGACTTTGTGCGTCGTACACCACATAGGTGTAGGTGCTGGACGCTGTGTCAAACAGCTGAACAATTTGGGGGGCGTTGGAAGTCATGCAAAGTTCAGTGTTTAAGCAAACTTGGTCAGCATTTCGGCGACGTGTTCTGCCGATTGATCGCCTTGTTCAATCATGCAGCCCACCATGGAGAAAAAGGCTTTGTCCAAGGCTTTGCGCGAGGCAGCCATTTGCTGGGCAATCTTTTCACAATCGGCATCGGTGTCGATGAGTTTTTGCAAGCCTCGAAGTTGGCCTTCGATACGGGCCAAACGGGCACAAAGGGCTTTCTTTTTTTCAGGATCTGCTAGGCGGCTCATGCTGTTCTTTCTAGGGGTATGCAAATTATGATAACTTTTGCCACCTTTTGAGAACATATTTCAGGAACTCTTTTTGATGTTTGCCAATTTGCATCCTTATTTCATTGCCGCCATTGGTGGCGTTCTGATTGGCTTGGCCAGCTGGCTGCTTTGGTGGGGCTTGGGCCGCATTGCCGGCATCAGCAGCATCACATCGGAGGTCTTGTCGGCACCCGCCAACCCAGACAACTGGCGTTGGGCCTTTTTAGCGGGGCTGATCATTGGCGGCTGCCTGTTGGGCCAGGGCTTGGAAATTCCCAGTTTGCCCACTCGGCCTTTGTATTTGCTCATTCCGGCTGGCTTGTTGGTGGGCTTTGGCACCGTCTGGGGAAGTGGTTGTACCAGCGGTCACGGCGTCTGCGGCTTGGGGCGGCTGTCTGTGCGCTCCTTGGTGGCCGTTGGCACATTCATGGCCACCGGCATGATCGCGGTCACTTTGATGCGAGGTTCAGCATGAGTACGCCCGGTCAAGCTAGCCCCTACCGCGCCGGCCGTCTTGGTTTGGCGTTTTCGGCAGGCCTCGTCTTTGCGGCCGGCCTTGTTTTGTCAGGCATGACACAACCTCTTAAAGTGATGGGCTTCCTCGACATCACCGCCGTCAACAAAGGCGTATTTCCCGGCCTTTGGGACCCAACTTTGGCCTTTGTCATGGGCGGTGCGGTTTGCGTCACGCTGTTGGCGTTTGCCTGGACACCGCGCTTGGCCCCATCACCCCTGTTTGCCAATCAATTTCATGAGCCTCTTCAAAGCCAAATCGACGTGCCCTTGGTTGGCGGCGCCGTCTTGTTTGGGGCTGGATGGGGCTTAGTAGGCTATTGCCCCGGTCCAGCCCTGGCCTCCGCTCTGCTCAGCTTGGACGCACTCATTTTTACGGGCGCCATGCTGGCTGGCATGTTGATTTGTAAGTCTTTTCTACGCAAAAAAGACGCCACCTGAAAGTTGACGTTTACGTCAACGTCAATTAGACTGAGCCGCTTAGCTTAGCGACTCTATTGATCCTTTACTGGAACCCTGCCATGACCGACTTGTCTGCCGAATTCAAAGCCCTCGCCGAATACCGACCCACGCACAAAGTGCGCTTTGTGACGGCTGCCAGTTTGTTCGACGGCCACGACGCTGCCATCAACATCATGCGCCGTATCTTGCAAAGCATGGGCGCTGAGGTGATTCACTTGGGCCACAACCGTTCGGTCGATGAAGTGGTCACAGCAGCTTTGCAAGAAGACGCACAAGGCATCGCGATCAGCTCTTATCAGGGCGGGCACGTTGAGTATTTCAAGTACATGGTGGACCTGCTGCGCCAGCGCGGCGGCGAACACATTCAAGTCTTTGGCGGCGGCGGCGGTGTGATTGTTCCTGCCGAAATTCGCGAGTTGCATGCCTATGGCGTGGGCCGCATTTACTCGCCAGAAGACGGTCAGCGCATGGGCTTGGCCGGCATGATTGGTGAAATGGTGATGCGCTGCGACAAAGACATCAGCGCTTACGCCCCCAAAGATTTAAAAGCCATTCAGGGTGGCACTGAGGCCAACTGGCGCTCCTTGTCACAACTCATCACCGTGTTGGAAAACGGCAATGCATCTGCCGACATGGTGGCCGCATTGCGCACCGAAGCCGCCAAGCACAAAGTGCCCGTGTTGGGCATTACCGGCACAGGTGGTGCGGGTAAATCTTCACTCACTGACGAACTGATTCGCCGTTTGCGTTTGGACCAAGGCGACGACCTGCGCATTGCCGTGGTGTCGATCGATCCTTCACGCCGCAAGAGCGGTGGCGCGTTGCTGGGCGACCGCATTCGCATGAATGCCATCAACCCTTGGCGCAACGGCGCGCGGGTGTTCATGCGCAGTTTGGCCACACGCGATTTTGGCAGCGAAATTTCTGCGGCTTTGCCCGATGTGGTGGCCGCTTGCAAGGTGGCGGGCTTTGATGTGGTGGTGGTGGAAACGTCTGGCATTGGCCAAGGCGATGCCGCCATCGTGCCGCATGTGGATGTGCCCATGTACGTCATGACGCCCGAATTTGGCGCTGCTAGCCAATTAGAAAAAATCGACATGCTCGACTTTGCCGAGTTTGTGGCCATCAACAAGTTTGACCGCAAAGGCGCCAGCGATGCCCTGCGCGATGTGGCCAAACAAGTTCAGCGCAACAAAGAAGCTTGGACCGTGCCCACCGAGCAAATGCCGGTGTTTGGCACCATGGCCGCACGCTTCAACGACGATGGCGTGACGGCTTTGTACCAAGCCCTCAAAGTTCGCTTGGGCGAATTGGGACTGAAACTGAAAGAAGGCTTGCTGCCAGCTGTCGATGTGCGTCACAGCACCAACCAAACACCTGTAGTGCCTGCAGCCCGAACCCGTTATTTGGCCGAAATTACAGACACTGTTCGCGGCTACAAAAAACAAGCGCGTGCACAAGCCAAATTGGCGCGTGAAATTCAACAACTGCGGGCCGCTGCAGTCATGCTGGAAGTAGACAAACCAGGTCGCGCCAAAGCTTCAGAAGCTGCCATCGACTTGGCCACGCGACGCGAAGAAACGCAAGACCCTGCAGCAAAGAAACTCTTGGCCCAATGGCCCGAGATGCAAAAAGCCTACGCTGGCGATGAGTACGTGGTCAAAATTCGCGACAAAGAAATTCGCACAGC
>JACCDP010059570.1_pt1 | contig 13810 bp, 14 predicted proteins | sample 7445841 | NCBI WGS metagenome assembly JACCDP01 (sample SAMN15323441, study PRJNA562643) | freshwater metagenome | isolation source: river surface water | place: USA:Blue River Watershed | collected 2017-08-17
ACGCTCGCTTGGGAAACCCGTTGAATTACCGCTCTCATGTATGACTGTTTTGCACCATGAAGATAAACAAAACTATTTTCACTAATTTAGCTGTAATTTCAAGCCCTTGAGTAGTATTAAAAAATTAGTAAGTCAAACCGCCTGGTATGGACTTAGCTCTATTGCAGCTAGGTTTATCAGTTATTTGCTGGTACCTTATCTTACTTATAAGTTTACTGAATCGGCTTATGGTGAAATGTCGATAGTTTATTCCTTCATCCCCTTTTTAAATGTCATCGTTACGCATGGCATGGAAACAGCTTATTTCAGATTTGGTACAAAAGAGAATGAAGAACAGATTTACCACACCAGTAGTTTATCTATGCTGATGGTGACTGCTGTTGTATTAATGGGACTAATTTACTGGAGCACTCCTATCGCACAACTTTTGCAAATCACTGCACATCCCGAATACATTACATTAATGGCATGGGTTGTAGGATTAGATGCACTTACCACCATTCCTTTTTCAAGATTGCGATTACAAGAAAAACCTAAAAAGTTTGCATTTGTTAAAATAGGCGGCATTGTTTTGAACATAGCAGCTACTTATTTTTTAATTAGTGTTTTACCGCAATATGTTCAAACGAATGCGACTAGTTTTATAGCCAGTTTGTATAAACCGGAATGGTCTGTGGGTTATATTTTAGTAGCTGGTATCGTTCAAAATGTTTTTGTTTTGTTTTTATTGAAGAAAGAAATTAGTGCACTTCGCTTTTCATTCGATTTTATTTTGTGGAAGCAAATGATGATTTACGCACTGCCCCTAATTTTAGTGGGCTTGGGTGGTATGGTCAATGAGACTTTAGACAGAATTATGTTAGGCTGGTGGGCACCAGGAGGCTCCCCGGATGCGAACAAAGCCATTGTTGGTATTTACAGTGCCTGTTATAAACTATCTATATTAATTACAATTTCAGTGCAAGCATTTAGAATGGGCGCTGAACCTTTTTTCTTTAAACAAGCAGGCACGGACAATGCACCAAAAACCTATGCACGGGTGATGAAATTTTTTGTCATCACTTTATGTGTTATGTTTTTAATGGTTACGCTTTATTTAGATATTTGGAAAGAATTTATACGAAATCCGGCCATGTACGTAGGATTAAAAGTGGTGCCTATTTTACTTTTAGCAAATGTTTTTTTGGGCATTTACTATAACCTAAGTATTTGGTATAAATTAAGTAATAAAACAATGGCAGGTGCTTGGATAACCATTATTGGTGCTATTATCACCATTACCATCAATTATTTAGCCATCCCCTATTTTGGATTTATGGCAAGTGCATGGGCAACCTTTTTCTGTTATGGCACCATGATGGTGATCAGTTATAAGTGGGGACAAAAAGTGTACCCAATCCCTTATGCTACAAAAAAATTAATTGCTTATTTTGTCATTACTCTAATCCTTTTTGCAATTAACACTGGGGTGCATCAAATATCAAATAATGCCCCATTTAATTATTTATTTGCAACCGTTTTACTTATTGCATTTATTTTATTTGTAGCAAGAATTGAAAAAAAGGAATTGAAATCTATTTTTAACAGTAACACCAACTAGCATTCAAAATTTGAAGTTTATTATGGCCGAAGATTTAAATATACATTTAGGAACAAAACAAGAACAATACGAAGCATTAATTCCACAAATACAAGGATTACTTCAGGGTGAAAATAATTTAGTTGCCAACCTCGCTAATATTAGCGCTGCTTTAAAAGAACAGTTTAATTGGTGGTGGGTTGGTTTTTATTGGATTCATGAAGATGAATTAGTGTTAGGTCCTTTCCAAGGTCCAGTAGCTTGTACTAGAATTAAAAAAGGGCGCGGTGTTTGTGGTGGTGCATGGGAACAAGAAAAAACATTGATCGTGGCAGATGTTGAAAAATTTCCAGGGCATATTGCATGTAGCAGTGCGTCTAAATCGGAAATAGTTGTGCCAGTTTATCAGCATAATAACATTGTAGGCGTATTAGATGTAGATAGCGAACATTTATCCCATTTTGATGAAATTGATCAATTATACCTTGAAAAAATAGTGGCTTTACTCCCAAGCCTATAAGTAGTCTTAAAAAGTCCCTGAAAAATTAAAAAAATCAATTAAGTTTGCAACCCCTAAGCGGATGTGGCGAAATTGGCAGACGCACTAGACTTAGGATCTAGCGCCGCGAGGCGTGTGGGTTCGACCCCCTCCATCCGCACCATACCAAAAAAGCCCTTTCAGATTGAATTTTGAAGGGCTTTTTTTATATAATTAGCTGTTTTTTAGGCGCAAAAACCTACCTTTGCCCCCCTTAAACCCTAGAATTTACTAGAAAAAAGAAAAGTATATGGCAAGCATAAAAAGAGAAAACATTGGACTTTTAAATGACAAACTAACCGTTAATTTAACTCCTGCCGATTATTTGGGTGGATTTGAAACTGTTTTAAAGAAGCATGCTAAAACAGCAAATATCCCTGGTTTTAGAAAAGGGATGGTGCCTGTAGGTATGATTAAAAAAATGTACGGACAATCGGTTTTTACTGATGAGGTACTTAAAAAAGTAGAAGGCGAACTAAATCAATATTTGGCTGCAGAAAACATTGAAATTTTTGCACAACCGCTTCCTATGGATTCACAATTAGCGAATATGGATTTTAACAATCCTGGCATATATGATTTTACTTTTGAAATTGGATTAAAACCCAGCTTCGAAATTAAAACAAAGGAAATTAAAGTGAAACGCTACCAAGTAAAAGTCACTGACGAGATGATTCAAAATGAAGTGGATCGTATTCAAACACGCAATGGTAAAATGACCGAGCCTGAAACTGCAGATTCTGAAGAAAATGTTTTGAATGTTACTTTTATTGAATCAGACAAAGAAGGTAATGAAGTAGAAGGTGGAATTAAAAAAGACAACTCTTTATTGATTAAATATTTTACAGCAGCCACTCGAAAAAAATTATTAGGCAGCAAAACCAATGATACCCATACTATTCAATTAAAGAAAGCCTTTGAGGACAAAGAGCTTGAAGTAATTGTGGGCGATCTTGGTATTACGAAGGAGGAGACTGATAAGTATTTTAAACTAGTTGTAACTAAAGTTGGTTTAATAGAAAAAGCGGCCATTGACGAAACTTTATTTTTAGCCACTTATCCAAATGAGGCGATCAAAACAGAAGAAGAATTTCGCGCAGCGCTTAAAAAAGATATCGAAGGATATTATGAGCAACAAGCACGCAATCAAATTCACGACCAAATTTATCATGGCTTGATTGAAGATACAAAAATGGAATTCCCTACTGCATTTTTGAAGCGTTGGTTACAACAAGGTGGTGAAAAGCAAAGAACAAGTGAAGAAGCAGAAAAAGAATACCCTGTTTTCCAAGACCAATTAAAATGGACTTTAATTAGTGGTCAGTTAATGACGCAAAATAAAGTAGAAGTAGTAGCAGAGGATTTAAAGAATTTTGCAAAGCAACAATTGATGAGTTATATGGGCAACCAAATGGGCGCCATGGGTGATAATGACAAATGGTTAGAAGACTATGCGGTTAGAATGATGCAAGACAAGAAATTCGTAGAAGATAGCTACCATAGAATTAGTACTGACAAATTATTCAAAGCCATCGAAACTGAGGTGCAAGCAAAAGATGAACCAATTGATGCTGAAAAATTTGCAGACATGTTAAAACATCACCACCACTAGGCAAATGGCTTGTAGCCAACTAAAAATGGTGTAGTAATAAATAAATCATTGAAAGCCAAGGCCTTCTATTTTAAATAGAAGGCCTTTTTTGTGTCATATTCTGAAACTTTGGCATTCTTTTTGTAGTTCCTTTGAATACAAGGTTTTACCTTTAACCACTGAAAACAGACAATATGAATTTAGGAAAAGAATTTGAGCAATTTGCCATCAAAGGAAGAGGGATCAGCAGCAATAGTTTACATCAATATAAAAATAGTGTCACTAACCTGACACCCTATATTATTGAGGAACGCCCTATGAATGTGGCAAGCATGGATGTATTTAGCCGCTTAATGATGGATAGAATCATCTTTCTTGGCGAAGGCATTAATGACTATGTCGCAAACATTGTTACTGCTCAGTTATTATTTTTAGAAAGTACGGATCGTACCAAGGATATTCAAATGTATATCAATAGCCCTGGGGGAAGCGTATATGCTGGATTGGGCATTTATGATACGATGCAATTTATTAGTCCCGATGTCGCAACTATTTGTACTGGAATGGCAGCGAGTATGGGTGCCATTTTATTATGCGCTGGCGTGGAAGGAAAGCGAACCGCTTTAAAACATAGCCGTATTATGTTACACCAACCAAGTGGTGCTATTGGTGGTCAAGCAACTGATATTGAAATCACTGCTAGAGAAATAAAAAAATTAAGAACCGAGTTATACGAGGTGATTGCACACCATACCCATAAGGATTTAGCAACGGTGAGCAAGGATTGCGACAGAGATTTTTGGATGACTGCCGCTGAAGGAAAAGAATATGGATTAGTGGATGAAGTTTTATTAACCAACCCACGCAAGATTAAAAAATAAAGAAGAAAAATAATTGTATGATACTTACCAATCAATATTTAATGGCAGAGGACGACGAGCCAAAAGAAAATAAGAAAGAAGAAACAGGACCTAGTTTTTTGAATAAAAAAATGGAGCAAATCTTTTTTGAAAAAAGATCCATTTACTTATGGGGTCAGGTGGATGACAAATCTGCGAAAGATATTGTAACAAAATTATTATTGTTAGATGCGGACAAACCAGGTGAAGAAATCAATTTTTATATCAATAGTCCAGGTGGCGTTGTTACAAGTGGCATGGTCATGTTTGATACCATGAACTTAATTAAAAGCCCGGTGCATACCATTTGCATGGGATTGGCTGCTAGCATGGGTTCCATCCTTTTAAGTATGGGCGAAAAAGGAAAGCGTACCATTTTCCCGCATGGGGAAGTTATGATACACCAACCTAGCCTAGGTGGATATTACCAAGCAACGAGTGCCGATATTGAAATTCAAGCTGAGCAAATTAGAAAGACCAAAGAATTAGGCGCTAAAATATTAGCGAAGAATTGTGGTAAAACGGTGGAACAAATTATGGCCGATTTTGATAGAGATTATTGGATGGATGCCAAAGAAGCTGTGGCATATGGTATTGTTGATAAAATAGCGAAATCGCTTTAATAAATAAATGATCATGAATAAAGTTGAAGCAATACAATGTTCCTTTTGTGGACGCAAGCGAGAAGAAGTTAAAATTTTAATCGCTGGTCAAGAAGGACATATATGCGAGCATTGTATTGAACATGCCCATGAAATTATTGTGAAAGAATTTCACCAAAAAAAAGCGGATGGAAAAGCAGGAAACTTGAAAGTCCAAAAACCAACAGCCATCAAAGCTTTTCTAGATCAATACATCATTGGACAGGATGAAGCTAAAAAAATATTATGTGTTGCCGTTTATAATCACTTTAAGAGAATCAATTTACCTGTCACTACTAAGAATGAAGTTGAAATTGAAAAGAGTAATGTGATCATGATTGGTGAAACTGGTACTGGTAAAACATTGCTTGCTAAAACCATTGCGAAGCTATTGAATGTCCCTTTTGCAATTGTGGATGCAACCGTATTTACAGAAGCAGGTTATGTAGGCGAGGATGTCGAAAGTATGTTAACCCGTTTGTTACAAAACTGCGACTACGATGTAGAAGCTGCACAAAGAGGCATTGTATATATAGATGAAATTGATAAAATTGCACGCAAAAGCGATAACGCTTCTATCACAAGAGATGTGAGCGGCGAAGGTGTACAACAGGGCTTATTGAAAATGCTGGAAGGAACAGAGGTTTTAGTACCGCCACAAGGTGGTCGTAAGCACCCTGACCAAAAAATGATTAAGGTGGATACTAAAAATATATTATTTATTTGCGGCGGCGCGTTTGACGGTATTGATAAAATTATTGCCCGTCGTATTAACACCAACGCCATTGGATTTAGTGTCAATAAGGATGAACAAGAATTACAGAGAAAAAATTTATTACGCTTTGTAAATGCACAGGATATTAAAACCTTTGGGTTAATTCCCGAAATGTTAGGTCGTCTGCCTATTGTCACCCATTTGGAACCATTGGATGCCGAAACCTTAAGAAGCATTTTAACTGAACCTAAGAATGCATTAATCAAACAATACACCCAATTGTTTGCGATTGAAAAAATAAAACTCAGTATTGATAATGACGTTTTTGATTATATCGTAAACAAAGCAATGGAGTATAAATTAGGCGCCAGAGGATTAAGAAGTATTTGTGAAAGCTTGTTTACACAAGCCATGTTTGAAATGCCTGGAACTAATGTGACTGAATTTAATGTGTCATTAGACTACGCCAAAAATATGTTTGACAAGAGTAAATTAAGCACTTTAAAAGTTGCTTAACCCAATTATAAATAAATTATTAAATCAAATTTTATGCAAGAACTAATTGATCGTTTAGTAAAAGAAACAGGCGTTACACCAGAGCAAGCAAAACAATCTATTGAAACCATCGCGGCATTTGTAAAAGAAAAATTTCCGATGTTAGGTGGTGCTGTAAATCAAATATTTAAAGCAGGCGGGAAATAGTCAGGAACTTGGATTGGGAACTTGCTAAAAAGTAAAATCCTCCCGAAGGAGGATTTTCAAGCAAGCAATCGAAAACAAGGAAATTAATCCTAACTCAAACTAATACTTTTTTGTTGAGTCTTTGCTTTTTTTTAACAGTATTTATTCAGACTACAACAACTCCAATTCTAGTGTATTGTTTTTCAATCACTTATAATAATTCTGCCTTTAAGCCAAAGCGCTTGTTTTTCAGGCAAATCAAATAAAACAACCAGTTCCCGCCAGGAAATTTGGCCACGCTGTTGCTTTCTCAATTTCAAAATTTCAAATATCTGCTGATCTTCAAAAATCCCCAATGATTTCCACTGGGAAAAGTTCATGTTACTGCTATTAAGTAAGGGTTTAAAGTTTTTTTGAACCAACAAATGGGGACGCAAATTTTGAAAAGCAGTATCAGCTAAGCCATATACCTTTTTTAGTTGGAGGGGATGCGTAAACCCGCCCAAATGATTTTTATAATTGATAATTTGATGAACAATATTCATAGGCAAATTGGTTTTATCATGCCATTCATTTGCGTCCGCTTCATTAACATCAATGGTCCAACTAGCAGCGCCTTTTTTCATTTTTAGCCAAGGACCATTATTACTTTCTCTATCCTTATTTGATTTATACCTTGACACATTGTCATAATTTGATTTATAATTATTTCCCTTATCATAATTGGTATAACGGCCCCACTTGTTATTACTTTCAGTTGACTTTAATTCAATAAATGGAATTAACTGATTTGCAATAACTGGATCTAACCCATACAACTTAAGAATATCTTCTTTTTTGTAAAAGCGCCCGCCCTTTTCACGATAATGAATTAAGGTGTTGACTTGCTTTATTGGAATACCTAAATGAATGGCATTTGCACTATCAATGGTATTGGGATCAAAAGTAAATAAATGAAGTTTGGGTATAGTTAAGGGTGAGGCCCTCCCTACTGAATCATTATTATGGGGTACTAATAAGGTAAATACAATACTCAAGGTTAATATTATACCAAGTACAATGATTCCTTTTCTTTCCTTTTCTGAAAATGTAAAGTACGCTTCCCAAGAATTTATCATGTTAAATTTTCACACGAAGTAGTGAAAAATACAAAGTAATAAAATGTAATTATTCAACCGCATATAGGTACAAATAACCCTATTCGCTATCAACAGTCAAATTCAAGCCCATCATAGGCCAAATGCATGCCTTTAGGTAAAACGGCTTCCACCTGATCATGCAATCCTATTTGGTGGCTAAAGTGAATAAAATATACGGTGGGTACTTTTAATTCCGTTGCCAAAGCAATGGCTTGGTCCAAATTAAAATGGGTCGGATGATCCTGTTTACGCAAAGCATTTAAAATTAAAATTTTTGATCCCTTTACTTTTTCTTTTTCTTGTGCTGAAATATAGTTTGCATCCGTGATGTAACTTAAATCCCCAATTCTAAAACCAAGTACCGGCATTTCTCGATGCATTACATGAATGGGCAAAAAAGAAATATCTCCAACTTTAAATTCCGCTTGATCAATGGTGTGTATAATCATTTCAGGAAGTCCCACATCTTTCTTTTCCTCAAACGCATAATAAAAATCTCTTTTGATGGCAATTTGTGTCAGCGCATTTGCGTAAATAGGCATGGATTTGTTAGAGAAAAAATTAAAGGGCCGAATATCATCCAATCCTGCATAATGATCCCGGTGTGGATGCGTAAAAACAATGGCATCTAATTTGGTTGTTTTCGTGCGCAGCATTTGATACCTAAAATCGGGCGTGGTATCAATCACAACCGTTGTTGTGGCACTTTGAATTTTTATGCTTGTTCTTAATCTTTGATTAATGGGGTCGGATGATTTGCATACTTCACATTCACAACCTATTAAAGGTACGCCAGTACTTGTTCCTGAACCGAGGATGGTGAAATGTAACAAAATAAATATTTTTACAACAAACAAATAAACCTAGTCCGCCTTTTATTCCACAGCAGTCAAACTCAATTTTTTGACTTCTTCATATACTTTTTGAGATTGGTGCGTCAATTTATCAAATTGAATATCCAATTGTGGAATTAATTCCAACAAGGTATTGATACGCGCCTCTAAATTTAAAAATTTATTCAAAACCACAATTCTTCTTGATTCAAGTAAACACCACCCACTCTGAAAATTCCCGCGCTCATATCTAACTACATATTCAGATTCTCCCAAAATATCTTCCAATTTATCTAAGGTGGTTTGATTTAATTTCATATTAATCATTTGATTTATAGGGTAATAAGTCGGCATACAAATATAGTTTTTTTGCACTCCGGGTATTTAATTATGCACCGCGAGTTATTCACATTTCGTACCTTTGTAAACACAACTCGACTATGGCCATTACCAGTAGAAAAATTATAAACGACCCAGTACACGGATTTATTACCATTAATGATCCAGTGATTGCAGCTATTGTTAACCACCCTTATTATCAAAGATTAAGGCGTATACAGCAAATGGCTTTGGCGCAATTGGTTTATCCAGGTGCAGTACATACCCGTTTACACCACTCCCTGGGTGCCTATCATTTAATGTGCAATGCCATTACCGAACTTAAGGACAAAGGAATTAACATTACCGACGCCGAGGCACAAGCAGCAAAAGCTGCCATCTTATTACACGATATTGGACACGGCCCATTTTCACATGCACTTGAGAATGTTATTTTAAAAGGAGTAACCCACGAGGATTTATCGCTTTTGATTATGCAAGCTTTAAATACCGCAAACGACGAGGCACTCCACGGGAAATTAACCTTAGCCATTCAAATTTTCACCAACCAATATCCTAAAAAATTTTTACACCAATTAATAAGTGGGCAATTAGATGTGGATCGTTTGGATTATTTGTCACGCGATAGTTTTTTCACTGGTGTTAGTGAAGGCGTCATCGGATACCAACGCATTTTAAAAATGTTGACCGTTCACGACAATGAATTAGTAGTGGAGGAAAAAGGCATTACCAGTGTTGAAAAGTTTTTGGTTTCACGCAGATTAATGTACTGGCAAGTGTATATGCATAAATCCGTCGTAGCTGCTGAAAATATGTTGGTTAAAATTATCGAACGTGCACAATGGTTATTAGCACAAAAAGACGATGCTATAAAAACGGGCACCGTACTAGATTATTTTTTAAGCGAGTTCACTGGCAAATTAGCCGATATTGATTTAAACGCTTATTGCCAATTAGATGATACAGACATTTTAAGTGCCATTAAAAAATGGCAGCATCACAAGGACCCTGTGATATCTCTTTTATGTAACCGCTTATTAAATCGAAAGTCCTTTAAGTGTAAGATGCAAGACAAGCCCATTAGCGCAAGCGAATGGGATGCTGCCTATGAATTAGTCAAAGCCAAGTTTCCGATGAATGAGAAGGACCTTTCTTTTCTTTGTTTTAAAGGGGAAGCCACCAACACATTATATAAAAATGATGGAGAAACTATTAAAATTTTGCTAAAAACCGGTCAAATAAGCACTATTTCACAAATTCAAAACGCTTTAATCAACGAAAGTCTTTCCGCCCCGGTTAAAAAATTTTACATTTGCTTGCTTAACGAATAACCCCTCATTCAACCCCTAGCGCATGCTACAATTTACTGCACAACAAATAGCTTTAATGATCCAAGGTCAAGTGGAAGGGGATGCCGCTATAACAGTAAATAATTTTGGGAAAATTGAAGAAGCAAAAAAAGGAGACATTTCCTTTTTAGCCAATCCCAAATACGAGGAATTTTTATACACCACCCAAGCTTCTATCGTAATCATCAATGAATCATTGGTGCTGAAAAAAAGTATTTCTGCTACGCTGATTAAAGTACCTGATGCCTATGCGGCATTTGCAACTTTACTTACTAAGTATCAAGAATTAAAAGCACAACAATTAAACGGAATTGAACAACCTTCCTTTATAGCATCTTCAGCCAAAATGGGTAAGAACCACTATATCGCTGCATTTGCACATATTGGAAATAATGTAAGTATGGGAGATGATGTTAAAGTTTATCCCAATGTAGTGATTGCTGAAAATGTTAGCATTGGTAATAATGTAGTATTACATCCGGGCGTAATTATATATTCCGACTGTGTGATTGGAAACAATGTAACTATACATTCAAATGCAGTGATTGGAAGTGATGGTTTTGGATTTGCACCAACGGCAGATGGCAGTTTTCAAAAAGTCCCTCAGTTGGGAAATGTAGTTATTGAAGATAATGTGGAGATCGGTTCCAACACCACCATTGATCGCGCGACCATGGGTTCTACTTATATCAGAAAGGGGGTGAAATTGGATAACTTAATACAGATTGCACATAATGTAGAGATTGGAGAAAATACAGTTATTGCCGCGCAATGTGGTATTAGTGGCAGCACCAAATTGGGAAAAAGTGTCATGATGGGTGGGCAGGCGGGTGCTTCTGGTCATTTATTAGTGGCAGATGGGGTTAAGATTGCTGCCCGAAGCGGCCTTACCAAAAGCATCAAACAGGCTAATTTAGTGGTCACTGGTTACCCTGCCGGAGAGCATGGTGCCACCCTAAGAAGCCAAATTCAAGTAAAAAACCTGCCTTTATTGGAGAAAAGAGTCAAGGAACTTGAAATATTAGTACAACAACTCGCACAAAAAGGCTAATTCAGCTTAATTTTGCTGAAAATCATCGCTTTACATTAGCGAAGCATTAAACAAGAATAGCATGGATCAAAACTTTAATCCCGATAAGCAACATACCTTAAGCAAAAGTATCAGTATTAGTGGCACCGGTTTGCATACAGGCGTGTTGGTGGATATGACCTTGACTCCGGCCAACCCAGGATACGGGATCCAATTTCAAAGAGTTGATTTACCCAATAAACCGACCATTAAAGCAGATTGCGATTTAGTCACAGATACTAGCCGTGGAACTACCTTACAAGTAGGGGATGTAAAAATCAGTACTGTTGAACATATTTTAGCAGCCCTTGTTGGTATGGGCGTAGATAATTTATTAATTGAAGTGAATGGTCCTGAGATTCCAATTATTGATGGAAGCTCCAGTCCGTTTATTGAAAAAATAGAAGAAGCAGGAATATTAGAACAAGATGCTGCAAAAGCATGGTACAGTATTGATGAAAATATATTTCACTACGATGACGAGAAGCGTGTTGAAATGGTCGCACTCCCTGCGCTGGATTATCAAATTACCACATTGATTGATTTCAATAGTCCCGTTTTAGGTACACAACATGCAGCATTAAAAACCATCAAAGATTTTAAAGCAGAAATTGCGCCTTGTCGCACTTTTTGTTTTTTACATGAATTAGAAACCTTACTTGAAAACGATTTAATCAAAGGCGGCGATATTAATAACGCTATTGTTGTGGTGGATAAGCCAGTATCCAGTGAAGAAATGAGCAGATTGGCTAAAGTTTTTAAGCGTGATAAAATTGAAGTAAAGAGCGAGGGTTATTTAAATAATTTGGAATTAAGATTTCCGAACGAACCTGCAAGACATAAATTATTAGACGTAGTGGGCGACTTAGCATTGATTGGTTACCCAATTAAAGCACGCATCATTGCCAATCGTCCAGGGCATAGTAGCAATGTGGAGTTTGCTAAAAAAATTAAGCAGTACATTAAAAAAAATAAACACGTTAAGGATGTACCAGTATATAATCCCGCGGAAACACCTGTGTTTAATTTAGAACAAATTGAAAAAACTTTACCCCATAGACATCCGTTTTTATTTATTGATAAAATCATTGAATTAACGGATACGATGATTGTAGGGGTGAAGAATGTTACTTACAATGAATGGTTTTTCCCTGGACACTTTCCTGGAAATCCAGTCATGCCAGGTGTTTTACAAATTGAAGCATTAGCCCAAACGGGTGGTATATTATGTATCAATGCAATGCCTAAAGGACAATACGATACTTACTTTTTAAAAATAGATAATTGCAAATTCAAACAAATGGTAAAACCAGGTGATACCATGTTGTTGAAAATGGAATTAACCTCCCCTATTCGTCGTGGTATTTGTGAAATGAGAGGGACGGTATATGTGGGGGGCAAAGTAGCTACCGAAGCTGATTTAGTAGCACAAGTAATCAAAAGAGCAGAATAAAAGAAGAAAAAATTATGACACATCCATTTACCTATATTGATCCTAATGCAAAAATTGCATCCAATGTAAAAATTGATCCATTTACCGTAATTCATGGTGATGTGGTTATTGGAGAAGGTACCTGGATTGGCAGTAGTGTCACCATCATGAATGGCACTAAGATTGGAAAAAACTGCCGCATATTTCCAGGAGCAGTTATTGGTGCCGATCCACAGGATTTGAAATTTAATGGTGAAAAAACGAATGTTGAAATCGGCGACAATACCACCATACGTGAATTTGTAACCATCAACAGAGGTACTTCGGATCGCTGGATTACTAAAGTGGGTAACAACTGTTTGATTATGGCCTATAGTCATATTGCACATGATTGTATTATTGGAAATAACTGTATTTTAAGTAATAGTGTACAAATTGCTGGTCACGTAACATTAGGTGATTACGCATGGATCGCTGGAGTGAGTGCAGTACACCAATTTGTAAACATTGGACAACACGCCTATATTGCCGGAGGTAGCTTGGTAAGCAAGGATGTGCCTCCTTATATTAAAGCGGTGCGTAATCCATTGAGTTATGGCGGCGTGAATAGTGTTGGTTTAAAAAGAAGGGGATTTGATTTGGAAAAAATTAATCACATCTTAGATATCTACAGATACATTTTTAGTAAAGGGATGAATACAACGCAAGCTTTAGAATTTATTGAGGAAGAAATTCCAGCAACAGATGAGCGCGATGAAATTGTAACCTTTATTAGAGAAAGCGGCAGAGGTGTTATAAAAAGATTCGGCAAAGGTGTCGTTGAAGAAGATTAATCTATATGCAAATTAGCTTACAACAAGCCAGCAAGAGATTCAATAAAGAATGGATTTTTAGAAATCTAGATTATACATTTGATCTTGGACAACATTATGCACTTATTGGCAATAATGGTTCTGGAAAAAGCACTTTACTTCAAATTATAGCAGGCTACAGCAGCTTAACCAA
>JACCDP011304694.1_pt1 | contig 13803 bp, 9 predicted proteins | sample 7445841 | NCBI WGS metagenome assembly JACCDP01 (sample SAMN15323441, study PRJNA562643) | freshwater metagenome | isolation source: river surface water | place: USA:Blue River Watershed | collected 2017-08-17
CAGTGCTAATGCTACTGAAGGACCAGTGTTCAGAAGCAGACCTTTTTCTGCAGATTCATTCCGTATTTTCCCTGAATTGGGTGCTATACTTAATGGTTCTAATGCTACACCTTTTGAAGTATTACCAGCGGTTGACCGCACTTTAAATTTTAGGTTCCTGGTTCGGGATAACAGAGCCGGAGGAGGAAACACAAGGGATGACGACATGCGGGTTACTATAGAGGAGAATGCAGGACCCTTTGCAGTTACCGCACCCAATACAGCACTTAATTTAACAGCTGGTTCGGCTTATACCGTAACCTGGACAGTTAATCGCAGCAACCTGGCTCCGGTTAATTGTGCCAATGTAAGAATAAGCCTAAGTACCGATGGTGGCTTAACTTTTCCGGTGGTTTTAGCAGCCAGTACAGCAAATGATGGCTCAGAAGCCATTACTGTTCCCAATAATACCTCTACTACCTGTAGGGTAAAAGTAGAAGCAGTAGGAAATATTTTCTTTGATATAGGAAATACTAATTTTACGATTCAGGCTGCTGCTGCTTCTTGCGGCGCACCTACAGGCCTTGCTTCCTCAGGAATTAGCACCAGCGGAGCCACAGTAAGCTGGAATACCGTAACCGGAGCACAGAGTTATGATGTGGATTATAAATTAAGTACTGCTAGCACCTGGACAAATGCGGCCACAGGAATAAACACAACATCAAGAAGCATCACCGGATTAAGTGCCGGAAGCACTTATGATTACCGGGTAAGAACTAACTGCAACAGTATCAGTAGTTCCTATTCACAGGCTCAGTTCACCACCAGTGCTGCTGTAGCATCTTGTGTTACTGCATTTGAGCCCAATGAAACACGGGCTACTGCTGCGGTTATTACTTCCGGAGTAAGTAATTCAGCGGCTATTAGCTCCTCGACGGATATAGATTTTTACCAAATCACTACAAACTCTTCAGCCAACCTGAGCGTTGTACTTACCGGTCCGGCCGGTATAGTTATTGATCTTGACCTACATATTTACAATAATTCAGGCACCGAAATCGGAAGCGGAACATCTGGTTCATCCAATGAAACAGTAACGTTGAATAATCTTGCCGCTGGCTCTTATTCCATTAGGGTAATTGGATTTAACAATGCTTTTAATCAAAATTGCTACTCATTGGTAGCAACAGCCAGCAATACCGCTGCTTCTTGTGTTACTGCATTTGAATCAAATGAAACACAAGCAACTGCGGCAGACATAAATTCAGATGCCAGTATTTCAGCTGCAATCAGTAGTGCAAGCGATGTAGACTATTACCGTTTAACCAAATCTGCCTCAGGGCCACTCACTGTAAGTATGACCGGGCCTTCCGGAGTAGATCTTGATTTGTATCTTTATAACAGTAATAGCGTAGAAATTGGCAGAGGGTTTACTTCTACTTCCAATGAAACTATAAGTCTGAATAGTGTGGCAGCAGGGACATACTATATTCGGGTGGTTGGCTACAGGAGCCAGTTTAGTCAAAGCTGTTACACCTTAAGTAATAGCAGCTCTGCAGCTTCAGCTTCTGTTGCATCAGCACTATCAGCGAAACAACAGCAGAAAGAAGAAGTTAAAGAAATGCTTGCCGCGGTTATTTATCCCAATCCGGCACAAAATTTAATTCATCTGCAAATTGGAGATAATCTGGAAGCCGGCAGTAGTATTCAGTTGTTTGATTTATTTGGGAAATTAATTTTGCAACAAAATGCCGCGGCGGGTGAAAATTCCATAGGGATAGAAAGCCTGAGCCCCGGCTTGTATATGGCAAAAATAATTTCGCCTTCGGGAGCTTCTTTATTTCATGAGCGATTTATAAAAAATTAAATGGGCTGAATAATGAAGTATAGGTTTTAACAGATAAGTGTGAATTACCCTAAAAGGAGCCTGCAGGCTCCTTTTAGGGTTTTCAGACACCTGGTGAAAAAGCTGTGTTTTTTTGACCAGGTTATTATGGATTTGGTTTTGTTAACTGAGGTAAAACAAGTATTGAAAATCGACGCAGGGAGGGGTTAAAAATTAATGTAATATTCCTTGGTTAATTCTTTGTATTCTTCGGTGTATTCATGTCTTCCATCTTTTTCAATGACAATGGTTTCTTCTGAAAACTCTTCAGGATTAAATTCAAACTGCATGATATGTCTTTTTTCTGTGTCCTGATTTTCTTTGGTACGTACCCTGAGAAGTTTGGATAAGGTTAGTCCTTTAGCCTCTGCCATTTTTCTAAGTAAGGCAGCTTCTTTATTAGGAAGAATAACACAAAACCTCCCTTTTTTGTTTAAGAGGCCAACCACACTGTCTATTAACTCCTGAAAAGACAGCAGGTCATTATGTCTTGCGTGCGTTCTTACTTCTTCTGCAGACTTGGAAGAATCTATAAAATAAGGGGGATTACTTACAATCAGGTCATATTTACGGGGAGTTAATTTAAGAAAGTCTTGAACTGAACTATGATAAACAGTTATTCGTGAATTCCAGTTGCATTGTTCAGCATTTTCTTTGGCTTGCAAATAGGCATTTACCTCAATGTCCAGTGCATCAATGGCAGCAAAACTTTTTTGGGCCAGCATTATCGCTATTACCCCTGTGCCTGTACCTATATCCAGGATGGATTCAGCATTTTTTGTTTTTATCCATGCTCCCAGCAATACAGCATCAGTACCCACTTTCATTGCACATTTATCCTGACGGATGGTAAATTGCTTGAAAATAAATGGTTGATGTACCATATATCACATGAACAATAATTTTTAGATGTATAAATATAAACAAATTTATAGACTATTCTATGAAAACTTTAAAATAGATCCTTTCTGCTGTAATATAGGAAATGAAATGACTTAAAATGCAAATCCAGCATCACTCAATTGATTAAGGTTTGAATCCAGATGTTCTTAATAGTTAAGTCTTTTATTTCCCCGGTTAATTTTAGCGCATCTTGTAATCCGCTTGTTTTATAGAGATAAACATAATAAAATTTAGAAGGCTTATAGTAAATAATACTGGCGTTTTTGAAGCCTTTTTTAATTAATTTTTTAACCTCAGATTTTGCTTGTTCCTTATAATAAGCAGACTTGGCAACAACATAATAGCCTCCGGAAATATTTTTCCGGTGCAAGTTGCAAAAATCCTGGCATTTGTTTTCCAGTACATGAATATCCTTCAAAGCATTGCCATTTTTTTCAGGAAGCAGGGAAGTATTGTTTTTTCCGGTTTCGGAACCTGATTTTCCATTGATGGGAGCTTTAGGTGTTTCTGAATCACTTATATTTTCATTTGTTGCCTTTGCTTTTAAGGGCTTCAGCCGGAAGGCCAGAAAAAACTCATGCGCACCACCGGTAAATGCATAAATGGGACCAACAAGGTAATCGAAATTATAACCAACAGTAATATTGTCGCGGTAGGTATAAGTAAAATTCATACCAAAGGCATAATTACTTCTGTAAAAAATACCAGTATTGACCTGCTTGTTCCAATTGAAGAAAGTACCTATATCATATTGTAGGGGCGCACCTTTGTTATACCTGGTTAATATAAAAGGTTGAAACACCAGGTGTGTAGTAAGCTCCTTTTCATATTGCAAGGACAGCGCCGCATGCCTTGCCTGGGTATAATAACTCCTTGAATTCATATTGTTTTGATAGGCAATTTTTCTGGCTGCTAACTGAGGGAATGATAAGCCCAAACGAAAAGCGTAGGCCTGAACTGCAATACCCGCATTGGCATCAAGCATGGTTTTTTGCTGTTGGTTAGTAAATAAATTTGGGTCAGTCAGGTTTTCAGCCAGTGCGTTTTGGAAATTAAACCCCTGTGATAAAATGCCAATAGAGAAACCGGGTTTTAATAATAGGTTTTCATTGAACTTAATATTATATGCATACGCGGCTAAGATATTGGTATTATTGAGTAAACCCTTCTTTTGGTTGGCAACTATAAAGCCATAATTGTTGTTGCTTCCCTTAATGTTGGCGTCAACACAGATCAGGTTAAAAACCGGTGCCCCTGCGAAACCCGAAAATTGATTACGGTGTAAGGCAAAAATTTCAGCCTCACCTTTATCTCCTGCAAAAGCCGGATTATACAGTAAAGGCTTAAAAAAGTAATGAGAATAAAAAGGTAATTGCTGGGCTGTACTGCTTATAATACAACTAAGCCACACATAAAATATCAAAATTTTTCTCTCTCTCATTGTTGACTAAACAGGGTTACACTGCCTTTAAATATTTTGTTTTTATCCCTGAACCTTAACACATAATAATACACACCGTCTGGTAATGGAGCATTGTTCCAGGTACCCCGCCAGTTATTTAAATAGGGAGAAGCTTGATAAAGCAGTTGTCCGTATTCATTAAAAACCGTCAATTCAGATGTTCTGAAGGCTTCAATGTTTTGTATATAGAGCACATCATTTATACCATCACCGTTAGGAGTTAAGACATTACTGATAGTACCCTCGTATTCTAACTCTATTACTCTGATAAAAACTGAATCTTTATTAAAGCAGCCATCCAACTCACTCGTAAGGTAATAATAAGTTGAAAAGTAAGGAGTGAGAGCAGTGATATACGAATTTACGGATGCAATACCATCTGGCGGAGACCATTGGGCTGAACCACTTCCGGAAGAAAGGAGGGTAAAGGAACTGCCCTGATTAACCGAAGTGTCTTTATTGATGATATCGGCCTTGGGAGTAGGTTTGCTGATTATTTCAAGGATATTGGAGGTATGTGTTGGGCAAAAATTGTTTTTTACCAAAATTTTTATCCATTGCTTATTCATTACTTTCAGTTGCAGGCTGGTATCGCCACTATGAAACAAGGACCAGGTATTACCTGCATCCGTTGATTTTTGCCAGTATATTTCTTTTCCTTTATGCTGTTGAAGAGTGAGCAATATATTGGTACCTTCACATACCTGGGGATGGGCTGTACTCAACTGCCCGGCAAAGGAGGCAGCATGGTATAAAACGGTATCCGTATTACTGAAAACTTCAGGGCAAGCTCCGTTTTTTATTTTCACCCTGCACAGCAATGAATCTAATACATTATTGTAGGCCAAGCTGGTTGAGGGGTTTGTTATGCTTGTCCAGCTTTTGCCCCAATTGCTGGAGACCTGCCATTCCACAATACTTCCCAACTGTCCGCTAAGATGGAAGGCTCCGTTGCCGGGTATTCCGCAAAACTTACCTCCCCCGCTTAGGTTTCCGGCCAGCGAATTCTGGTTAACTTCTACCTCTAATGGAGCAGAAGTGTCTGCCAAACAATAGGTGCTCTTTACAATTAAGCGGTAAAATGTATTGGCCGATAAGTTGGTAAAAGAATAAGTGTTATTAAAAACATTGGTGTTTATCCAGGATGTACCATTGAAGTATTGCCAGTTTTGAACGTCACCTTTAATTATTGTACTCACGATGTTTCCCGAATTTGTTCCGGTACACACAGGTCCGCTATATTGCAAAACTCCTGCATCCGACAAGGGGCTTACTTGTACGGTAACTTTTTTTGTATCGGCCGGACAAACACCGTTTTTACAAATGTACAGGTATTGAGTGGTTTCCTGAATATTGGTATAGGTTTGTGAACTGCCTGTATTATTAAGAGAAGTATAGGTATTGCCTGTAAGGGAATACCAACCTAAGCTGGTGCCGGTTGCTCCGGTACTGATAATATTTCCGGAACCTTTTTCACAAAAGTTACCTCCGCCACTAAGGTTTCCCGCATTACTTTTTTTATCCACTTTAAGGCAACTGGTATGCGAAGTATCCCCGTTAGTTAATATAGCCCTGTAACATAAATTATTCATGGCCATAAAATAGGTATTGGTGTTGCTGGTATTGGCAATGTTGGACCAGCTAATACCATTGTTGGTAGATACCTGCCATAATTTTGGGCTTGAGCTTGCACCTGTTAATTGCATATAACCGCTACTCCCTTCACACACCGTGTCTGGGCCTATAATATCAATGTGTCCGCTTAATGTTAAGGTTACCGGTGGGTGGCTTTGGGCAAGGCATATACTACTCAGCCAAAAAAGCATACAGCAATACACGTATAATTTACCGGTAAGCATTTATCTCAAAGTTAATAAATTGACGTTAGAAAACACTTTTTATACGATAAAACACCAGGAATGTTCTGCGAATATAAAATACGGGCAGCATAAAAATTTAGTACCTTTGCCCTTTCGTTTTATTTATGAATATTACAGCTCTTACTGCAGTTTCGCCAATTGATGGCAGGTATGTTAAGCAGGGTTTAGCCCTTTCCCCTTATTTTTCCGAATTTGCCCTTATACGGAATCGTGTAAAAGTAGAGCTGGAGTATTTTATAGCCTTGTGTACATTGCCTTTGCCCCAGTTAAAACAAATAGATACAGCCAGATTCGCAGACTTACGGGCCATTTACCAGAACTTCTCGGAAAAGGATGCACTTCAAATCAAAGAAATAGAGAAAACCACTAATCATGACGTAAAAGCAGTTGAGTATTTTATAAAAGACAAATTTTTACAGATCGGACTAAATGAGCCTGTAGAATTTATTCATTTTGGTTTAACTTCTCAGGATATTAATAATACCTCTATTCCACTTTCACTTAAAGAAGCTGCTGCTGATGTTATTTTCCCCCTGCTGGAAAAAATTATTGCTGCCCTTGAAATGAAAGCTGAAGCATGGAAAAATATTTCTATGCTGGCCAGAACACACGGTCAGCCAGCTTCTCCTACCAACCTGGGTAAAGAGTGTATGGTGTTTGTAGAGCGCTTGAAAAACCAGTTATTTCAATTAAAGGCGGTTCCCTATTCAGCGAAATTTGGTGGGGCTACAGGTAACTTTAATGCACACCAGGTGGCGTACCCTGAAATTGACTGGAGAGCTTTTGCCAACAACTTTGTGAATGAAACCTTAGGTTTAAGCAGGAGCAAGTATACTACTCAAATTGAACATTATGATAACATGGCGGCATGGTTTGATGCCTTAAAAAGAATTCATACGATACTTATTGATTTCAGCAGGGATATATGGACCTACATTTCCATGGATTACTTTAAGCAGAAATTAAAGGAAGGAGAAATTGGCTCTTCCGCTATGCCGCATAAAGTAAATCCCATTGATTTTGAAAATGCGGAAGGTAACCTGGGAATAGCCAATGCAATTCTGGGACATCTTTCTGAAAAGCTTCCGATTTCCAGGCTTCAGCGTGATTTAACCGACTCTACTGTTCTAAGGAATATTGGAGTACCCCTTGCTCACGGACTTATTGCCTATAATTCACTGCTGAGGGGGATAGACAAATTAATTCTCAATGAACCTGCTTTAATCCATGATCTTGAAAATAACTGGGCGGTTGTTGCTGAGGCCCTTCAAACCATATTAAGACGTGAGGGATATGACAAGCCTTATGAGGCATTAAAAGGACTCACCAGAACAAATAAACTTATTACGGTGAAAGAAATTCATGCATTTATTGATACATTAACTGTAAATGATCTGGTAAAAGCGGAGATGAAGAAAATAAGTCCGCATAATTACACAGGCATTTTTTAAAAGAAGGGAATCAGTCTTAAACTCAAGGCTATAGAGGCTGGTAAAATTAACCTTCTCTGGTTTTAAATAATTTTACTTTAGATTCCTGTTTTTTGAGAAGCCTGTCAATGTTGCGTTTGTGAGTAATAATCAGCATTATGGCAACAACAATGGAAAAGGTACTAAGTGCCAGATTATCTGATTTAAAAACAACTATAAGTAGTATAGGAAAGAATAACCCGGCGGTCATAGAAGCAAGAGACACGTATTGAAAAGCAAATAACATGATAAGGAAAATACCAATGGCAAGGCTGGCTGATTGAGGGTGAATGGCCAAAACTACTCCCAATAAAGTAGCAACACCTTTTCCGCCTCTGAAACCTGCAAAAATGGGGAAGATATGGCCAAAAAGGGAAGAAATACCCAAGGCAATCTGAAAATTGATAAATTCGTTGGAATAAGGAGTATAAGAACTTAAGTGAACGAGCAAAACAGCTGCATAACCTTTTAATACGTCAATAATAAGAACAGGAATTCCGGCTTTTTTACCAAGGACTCTGAAGGTATTGGTGGCTCCGGCATTACCACTTCCAAACTCCCTTACATCAATACCATAAAAAAACTTTCCCAACCAAACAGCCGTAGGGATTGATCCGATCAAATAAGCAAAAAGGAGCAACAGGGTTTGTATTGAATAAAACATTAACACAAATTTAATAAAAAAAAATGGTGAAATTAATACTATTTTCAGGTTTTTAGCTTTTAATATTAACAATACCTGAATTTATCGGGGAAAAAGAACAGTTAATAGCATAAAATACCTGTTGAATATTTTTGACAATATCCATAATAAAGTAAGTCATATATAGTTGATTACAAGAAAATCCAATGTAAATTTGCCCACTATAATTTTTGGAAACCACGCACAAGAAAGTCATTATTTGTCAGAGTCAGCAGCATATAAAAAACATTGGATAGGAGGAATACTTTTCCTATTCCATTCCTTATTTGTGTATCCTCAAAAGGTTGGGCTTGTTTTAAGCGGAGGAGGAGCGGGAGGCCTTAGTCACATTGGAGTACTGAAGGCTTTGGAGGATAATAAAATTCCAATTGATTTTATTACCGGAACCTCTATCGGTTCTTTGGTAGGTGGCTTGTACGCAGCAGGTTACAGTCCGCAGGAAATAGCCAGAATATTTACTACCGAAAGTTTTCAAAACCTAACCAAGGGTGAAATTGAAAATAAGTACCAGTATTATTTTAAGAAATCTGACGATAATAATGCCTCCTGGTTTTCGTATAAACTGGCACTGGATACTTCCATACTCATGAGTATACCAACCCATTTAATCAGTTCCACTGCTATCGATTATTATTTAATGGCTATGCTTTCCCAGGCTTCAGCTAAATCGAATTATTGTTTTGATAGTTTGTTTGTACCATACCGCTGTGTGGCCTCCGATATAGAAACGAAAAGTTCTGTGATTTTTAAAAAAGGCAATTTATCAACAGCTATCAGGGCATCCATGACCTATCCCTTTTATTTCAGTCCTGTTTGGGTAGAAGGGAAGCTCTTATTTGATGGGGGGCTTTACAATAATTTTCCTTCCAATGTGATGCTGAATGATTTTAATCCGGATTTTATTATTGGAAGCGTGGTAACAGATAATTCTCCCATTCCGAACGAAGACAACCTGTATTTACAGCTTAGAAATATGCTGATGACCAAAACAGACTTTAATCCGGCCTGTGAACAGGGTGTGGTTATTAAACCCTGGGGAGATGTGGGTATACTTGAGTTTGATAAGGCTAATGCCCTTATTGACAGCGGTTATCAGGCCGCCATGAAAAGCATAGAACTGATTAAATCCAGAATTACCACTATGCGTGATACACAGGTAGTGAAAGAGAAAAGAATGTTGTTCAGAAACAAAATGCAAAAAATGGTATTTGAGGAAATAGAAATTGAAGGATTAAAAAGATCACAGGCGCAATATGTGAGAAACCTTTTATGGCATAGCCAGCATGACCTTACACTGGAAAAGCTGAAACCACGTTATTTCCGTTTAGCCAAAGATGATAAAATTAAATCCATCTTCCCAACTGCTGTTATGAACCCCCTTACAGGAAAATACAAATTGCATTTAAGGGTAAAAAAACAAAAAAGCTTAGCCATTCAGCTTGGAGGTAATTTTTCTAATTTACCCATCAGTGAAGGTTTTATTGGAGTACAGTACAATTATTTGAGAAAAATTGCCTTAACTGTTTACGGGAATGCCTACTTCGGACGTTTAAACACTTCTGTGTACGGTAAGTTAAGATTAGATTTCCCTTTCCGGCTCCCGTTTTATTTTGAGCCAGCCATTACCTTTTCTAATTGGGACTATTTCAGAAGCAGTGCTTTATTTTTCGACTTTAAAAAACCCGCTTACCTTACCCAAAAAGATTTTTTTGGAGAAATAACAACAGGGTTTCCTATAGGTAATCAGGCTAAATTTATTGTAAACGGGGGAGTTGGTGAATTAACCAATATCTATTATCAGACTGATAATTTTAATGGAAAGGATACAGCCGATAAAACTTTTTTTGATTTTGGATTCCTGAAATCGGAGTTTGAATTAAATTCTTTAAACAAAAAACTATACGCTTCCGAAGGAACCTTATTGAATTTTTCGGCGAAATATAATTATGGATTCGAATATTATGTACCTGGATCCACCTCGCCGGAAAAAGGAATTATTTTTCCGGGTAAGCGTCATGATTGGTTTCTTTTCAAAGCCAAGGTAGATCATTATTTTAAACTCAGCTCAAAATTAAGTTTTGGTGTATTGGGAGAAGGCGCTATTTCTACACAAAGTTTTTTCCGGAATTATAATTCTACCTTGCTAACAAGTCCGGCTTTTATGCCAACGCCACAAAGCCGTACGCTCTTTCTTGCCAATTTCAGGGCACACAAATACCTTGCAGGCGGTGCCAAATTAATATACAGGCCTTATAAAAATATTGATATACGTACAGAGGCTTTTTTGTTTCAACCTATACAATCTATTTTGGAACAGGAACGTAAGCCTTATTACAGCTCCGAATTTTTATACCGTTATATTAATGGTGTAGCGGCCCTGGTTTACCATACTCCTTTAGGACCAGCAAGCTTTTCGGTAAATTATTATTATATGGAAAAGGAGCCTTATTCCTTTCTCTTTCATTTTGGGTATACCATTTTCAATAAAAAATCCATTGATTAAAAGAAAAGTTCATGTTTGAAGGATAAGTGAATTTGCTTATCTGAAGGTTGTTTACGGGTACGTGTGAGCATTCAGCCGTAACAGGAATAGTTGAACAATTCTGTTTACGGATGTTACCCAGAAAAGGATTGAACTAAGCCTGGGTGCCGGATCAAACTTAGCACTTCCCTAATTTTTTACCAACCGGAAGCCAGCACATCCGCTAAATGCATTGTTTTTATAGGTATTTCCTGTTTGTGGGCATAGGATTGTATATGCATAAGGCAGGAAGAATCTGTGGAAATGATTAGTTCCGCCTGTTGTTGTTGTGCGTTCTTAATTTTTCTTTCGGCCATGGCCGAGGCAATGGAAGGATGTTTAATAGAAAAGGTTCCGCCAAAGCCACAGCAAAAATCACCTTCTTCCATTTCAACCAAGTCAAGTCCCTGAATGTTTTTAAGCAGGGTTCTTGCTTCCTGCTTCAGGTGCAATTCGCGTAAAGCGGCACAGGAATCATGGTAAACAGCACGTGTTGTTAATGAAGCTCCTAAATCCGTTTTTTTTAAAACGTTTACTAAAAAATCACTTAATTCAATGATGTTTTTATTCAGGTTTTTATATTCATTGTGCCAAACCGAATTGTGAAATAGTTCGGGATAATAATTCTTAATCATGCCAACACAGGAAGCAGAAGGTGTTACAATATACCGGTTATTGGTAAATTCACGGATGAATTTTTCAGCAACGGCTTTACATTCCTTTTTAAGTCCGGCATTGAATGCAGGTTGTCCGCAGCAGGTTTGTTCGGGGTTGTAATTTACTCCGCAACCTGCTTTTTCCAGTATTTTTACGGTGTTTAAACCTGTTTCCGGAAAAAACTGATCGATGTAACAGGGTATAAATAAATCTACAATCATTTATTAGAAGGGATGGCTTTTTTGGGAACAAAGCGGAGTAAGATAAACCCCGCTACAAAAAACAAAATCAATACCAGTACCGATTTTCTCATACTTCCGGTAAGCCCTTCAATAAAACCAAAGGAGAAAGTACCTAATACAATACCTATTTTTTCAGAAACGTCAAAGAAACTGAAATAACTGGCATGGTCATCGGTTTCAGGAAGCAGTTTGGAGTAGGTACTTCTGGAGAGTGCCTGAATTCCTCCCATAACGAGTCCTACCGAAGCAGCAACAATGTAAAAATGCCCTGGCTTTCTTACAATAAGAAATACTCCTACACAAATAATTATCCATAAAAAAATGGCAATACTAAGTGCATTCAAATTCCCGATTTTAGCAGATAACCATGAGAACAAGAAAGAACCTGCCATTCCAACAAACTGAATCAGCAGTATACTGATGATTAATGCGGTGTCTCTGTAATGAATATCCCGCCAGTCGATTTCTTTGGCAGCAAAAAGGGTAGCCATATACATAACGGTTTGCACCCCCATATTGTAGAAGAAATAGGAGCGGAGAAATTTTTTAAGCGCTATTTGCGTCTTTAATTCACTTAAAACTTTTCTGAGTTCTTTAAAGCCTTTCAGTAATACCTGGCCTTTGAGTTTTCCGTTTGATGAGGAATTCATTCCATTGGCAGGTAAGTTTTTTAAGGTGTAGAGTGCAAAACCAAACCACCAGATGGCCACGGTAATGAATGCCATACGGGCATCTAAACCCTTGTAAATTAAAGCAAAATCTGGCCACAGGTTTTTGAAAACGGAGTTAAGGATTAAGAGCAGGTTAATGATGAGGAGAACAGAACTACCTAAATAACCCAGGGCAAAACCTTTAGCGCTAACTTTGTCTTGCTGGTCAATAGAAGCAATTTCAGGTAAATAGGCATTATAGAAAACCAAACTACCCCAATAACCAATGGTGGCCAGCACAAATGGAATCATGGATAAGATCAGGTGATTACTGTCAAAAAAGAACAATCCCGCACAGGAAAAAGAACCCAGGGTACAAAAAATGGCTAAAAATAGTTTTTTATTTTTCATGTAATCTGCAACACCCGAAAGCAAAGGGGCTGTGAAACAAACAATAAGCAAGGCAAAGGAAACAAAATAGGAATACAGCTCAGTATTTTGAAAAACATGGCCGCCCAATGTAATTTGTTTTTCGGTTTGTGCGTTATAAAATGCGGGAAAAATAGCTGAGTTGATGACGAGCGGAAAAACAGAGTTAGCCCAATCGTAGAAAGTCCAGGCTTTTACAATTTTTTTATCATTTAAGGAAACAGACATGTAATTTAAAAAAGTTAGGCTATTGTTTAATTATTTCAAATTCTACCCTTCGGTTTCTGGCTTTACCTTCATCGGTAGTATTATCAGCAATAGCCTGTTTACTGCCAAAGCCTTTAAAGTACATTTTATTTTGTACTCCTTTACTAATCAGGTATTCAAAAACGGTGCGGGCCCTGAGTTCAGAAATTCTCAGGTTTTTAAATTCGAGCCCGGAGTTGTCTGAATGCCCGTTAATACGAATTTCTATGGTAGGATGCCTGAGCATATATTGCACTAGTTTATTCAGCTCAGTATATGATTCGGGAGTGAGGTACGAATGATTTTTTTCGAAATGTATATTTTTCAGGTTTACTTTTTCACCTACTTTGATATCTTGTTTTACTACTAAAACCGAATCTTGTTCAAAAGGGTCGCTTCCAACGATTACTGTTTTTACTTCTTCTTCCTTTGGTTTAAGCCAGATCAGAGAAACATCATCAACAAAATAGTAAGCTTCCCTAAAACCGAATAAACGATTTTCAAAGCTCTCCATGTCTTTTTGAACTTTAGCGGCAAAGTTGCCAAAGGTCATGTATTTTTCTCCACCATCGGATTGGTAGATGCCGGAGAACTTAATCCAGCGGTAATTGCCCACTATTCCGCTTTTCTTGGAGATAGTATCTAAGTGGCAGGCTTTATCATAAATGTTGGAAGCATGGTATCCGGCTTTGGTAAAGGCAGCACCAAAGCTTTTTAAGGCAGCATTGCTCCAGAAAGCTAAGCGCAAATAAATTTCAAACTTATATTTATAACCTC